>Ga0315899_10002018_pt1 | contig 22765 bp, 17 predicted proteins | sample LakEriMetagenome_2_FD_203518 | JGI IMG/M metagenome (GOLD analysis project Ga0315899, IMG submission 203518) | Freshwater fungal communities from buoy surface, Lake Erie, Ohio, United States - Buoy 4 MA112 | ecosystem: Environmental > Aquatic > Freshwater > Lake | place: USA: Lake Erie, Ohio... | reverse complement strand
AAGTCTCCAGCACCTGTGAATACACCGGCGAGATTGGTTTTTACCAAAGCAGCAACCAGTGCAGAAAATGCAGGATTACCGATGGCAATCTCAGCGATGTTTTGAGAAGGAGGCAACAACACGTCGTCAATTACGTGTATCACTCCATTATTGGCCATCACGTTTGGCAACAATACCAATGATTTTCCATTCACGAGCAAAACACCATAACTATTAGAGAAATAGATTGTATTGTCGTTGACCGAACCTGCAGGCTTGAGCGTAGCTGCAGAGCTTCTGCCGGTGGCTACCTGACTCCTAAGCACCTTGGTTCCAAGCACGTGGTATAGTAAAATGTTGCGCAGCGCATCGATTTGAGCCGGATCTGTAATTGCGCTGATGTTGGCCGGATTATTGAAAGGAGCAGGCAACTTGGCAAAGGCAGCGTCAGTAGGGGCAAATACCGTTGCGTTGAGCCCTGGAGTAGCCAACGTCTCAGCGAGTCCGGTTTTAACTACTGCAGCTACCAATGATTTGAAAATCGGCAAAGAGATGGCTACTTGAGTAATATTCTTGTCGCTCCGCTGACTTTGTACAAAGCCCTGCCATTCTTTGGTGAAGGCGTCAGCTTCATTTTTTTTCATGGTAATGGCCTGGTCGGCCTCAGTTTGCAATGCTGTTTCATTGTTTGGCGTTGCGGCACTATCAACACCCTCTTTTTTACAAGAAGATAAGAACGATAGAAAAAATAATCCTGCAAGCACAGGAAGGAGAAATAACTTTTTCATTTTGTTTTTTTTGTTTGTTTGAAATAATCAGAAAATGATTTTTTTACTGGCTGTCACCCATGGTTTATCGGGTGCAACCTTTACATACACAACATTTGAATCATGCTGCTGTTGGATACAGAGACTTGAATCGTAAAAAAAAGAGGATGAATAGATAAAAAAAGGGGATGAATTGCAAAATCAAGAATCGACGACTCTCAATCGGTATGACAGGAATGTGTTGATGCAGTGGAGAAAATAATACAAACCAGATACATAACAGTTTGATTTTGTGTTGCTTAGTAAAATTACATGCCTTGTCCTCCCACTAAGACAACAAGCTGTTGCCATCTTTCGGAACTTTGGATTTCAAATCTTTTTACCTTCAGCTTACTGAATCAACATCAAAGACCTTTTCCATGACTTTTCATCATACAAAAACAAAACTTTTTTCGCTCATTTGTATCCTGTTTTTCATGGTCTCAACTATTTCTGCGCAGACCTATTACCAGCGAGGCTATCGGTCTGTGACATTTAACGACCCATCAAGATCAGGAAGGGCTATTTCCACCGATTTGTATTATCCGGCGAGCACCGCCGGAACAAATGTGCCGGTAGCTACAGGAACTGTCCGATTTCCTGTTGTGGTTTTTGGACATGGCTTCACGCTTCCTGCATCTGCTTATGCCAGACTAGCGGACACGCTTACACGCTATGGTTATATCGCGGCTTTCCCCAATACAGAAACCGGATTGGCCCCTTCGCATGACAATTTCGGTAAAGACTTAAGTTTTCTGTGTACAGCAATCCTACAGCTTGATATTGATGCATCCTCTTTTCTGTACCGACGCGTCACCTCAAAAGCTGCTGTCGGCGGCCATTCGATGGGTGGCGGGTGTAGTATGCTTGCCGCGGGTAGCGGAAACAGCAATATTTTTTCGGTATTCAACTTTGCCGCAGCAGAAACCAACCCATCGGCTACAACAGCAGCAGCATCCATTAATTTTCCGTCCCTGCTTTTTTCAGGCAGCAACGATTGTATCGTACCTCCGGCAACGCAGCAATCCATGTACAACAATATTCCCAATAGTTGTAAAACAAGAGTAAATATCACCGGAGCCACGCATTGTCAGGTGGCGGACAATGCTTTCAATTGTGTATTTGGACAAATCAGCAGTGGGTGCAATAGTTCGCCAATCAATGTAAACACCTATTACAATAAAGCTACCGAAGTGTTGATTCCTTTTCTTGATTATACACTGAATGGCGTCTGCCAGCGAGGGATAGATTATGTAAACAAATTGAACACCCTTACCGGCGCCATCGTTACGTCCAATTGCCCCCTACCCAATTGCTCCATACTGCCTGTCCAAATAAAAAAATTTTCCGGCAGTTTCAATCAGTATGTAACACTACGGATAGATGCGGCCTATGACGGCATGGGAGATGAAAATCTGATTATAGAAAAGAGCAAAGATGGCGAACATTTCAACACCTGGAAAACCATTCAACCTCAATCTTATTCAGAGCAGATACAACTTGAAATTAAAGACATCGACTTTAATACACCTGTATCTTATTATCGCCTATTACTCAATAAACAAACAACACCCACATATACAGACATACTTGCGATTCGTACTGCTCCCGGCTTTCAGGCTGTTGCGATAGCTGAAAATCCAACCAACCGAACCTTCCGTATACAATTGATTTCCGCAGTAAAAGAAACATTGCAGTTCAGGATTATTTCCACGGATGGAAAAATATGGCAGCAGTTTTCTCAAAGTGTAAATAGTGGTGTTCAGCTCTTAGAGATTCCCGTACATCTTCTTGGCGCAGGAATTTATATATTGGAAATACAAGCTGCCAGAGGTTCACAAAGCACACACTTACGATACATCAAAACCCATTAAAGACCGCAAGTGGCACGCACAATAGATTGCAAACACAATCCATGAATTCAAATCAATCTTCATTCAGAATACAACTACAACCGGAGCAATTGCTGGACAGGATTACCGATGCATTTTTTGCTTTGGATAATGACTGGAATTATGTCTATCTGAATCAAAAAGCCGCTGAACTTTTTGGGATGCCTGCTGCAGCAATCCTGGGGAAAAATATCCATGAAATCAATCCGGATGTAGCAACGTATCCACTTTACCATTACTTGCTTGAGGCTAAAAAAAACAACAAGACAATGGTAGCCGAATTGCAAGATCCCAAAACAGGAAAATGGTTTGAAGACAGAATTTACCCCGACGATCAGGGCCTCTCCGTTTATTACCAAGACATTACTGCAAGAAAAAATCATGAGGCGGCACTTGATGAGTCTAGATATCATCTGCAAAGCGCTAATGACAGATTTGAAATGATATCCAAAGCTGTGAATGAAGCCCTGTGGGACTGGGATATGAAGAAAAATGCCGTGTGGGGTAATCAACAATATTATGATTTGGTTGGTGAAGCCGGTAATGAAAAAAGTAATTATGCTAATTTCATCAGTCGGATGCACCCAGATGATTTCGCTGCAGTTCAGAATTTGCTGGAAGATACCTATCGAAAAAAAGAAGAACTTTTAATTGTAGAATTCAGGTATAAAGTTGATGAGAACAAATGGATCAACCTGCTGAATAGACAGATTATTCTCTATGATACAGAAAGCGGACTTCCGATAAGATGTCTTGGTTCTCTCATTGATATCACAGAGCTCAAAGAAATTCAGAAAAAAATCAATTACGAAAAAGATCTTTCGGATTCATTGATCAATACCTTGCCCGGCGTTTTTTACATGTTCGACAGCGATTACAAATTTCTCAGGTGGAATCAAAACATTTTGGACATCACCGGTTATACCAACGAAGAAATGAAAGATATGCATCCCGCCGGTTTCGTTCCGGAAGATCAACGAAGTATGATTGCCGAAAAGATTCAAAATGTATTTGAAACGGGCAGCGATAACATTGAAGCGGATTTGCTTACCAAATCGAATGATTGCATTCCCTATTTATTTACAGGCATACGAACCGTTTATGATGGCAAAACATGCCTGATGGGTGTAGGCATTGATATATCCGATGCGGTGCATTCAAAAAATCAGCTGCGTGAGTTTGCCAAACATCTGGAGCAGATCAGGGAAGAAGAAAGAAGTCACATGTCCAGAGAAATTCATGATGAATTGGGACAGCAGCTTACAGGGTTGAAAATGAATCTGTCATGGCTGAATAAAAAGACCAAAACCAACGACGTTGGCATTGCAGAAAAAATGAACGATACGATTGGTCTGGTAGAAAATACCATAAAAACGCTCAGAAGAATTGCCAGTCAATTGCGACCAAGTATGTTGGACGATCTCGGATTGCTGGCCACCATGGAATGGCAAAGTGAAGAATTTGAAAAAAGACATCAGATCAAATCGATCATCAGCTGCAACAGGCAGGAATTGAAAATGGGCAAAGAGATTGAAATTGCCATTTTTAGAATTTATCAGGAAGGCCTCACCAATGTCGCCAAACATTCCGGCGCTGATTTGGTACAGACCATAATCCATGTGGAAGAAAATTTGATTCAAATCAGTATCAATGACAATGGAAGAGGAATTGAGAAATATCGTAAAAAGGATGATCAGAGTTTAGGATTACTGGGTATTCATGAACGCGTACTGATCTTGGGTGGCAGTTTTGAAATGTTGAGCGAAATTCAAAATGGGACGACGTTGCTGGTGAAACTGCCGTTAGTTCATTAACTTTATGTTTCCTCATGCGCATACTTATTGTAGACGATCATTTTGTTGTAAGAAAGGGAATTCATCAGATACTGATGGAAGAGTTTCCCAGCGCTTATATGGATGAAGCTGCTGATGCAGAACATATGCTTAAAAAAATTTTAGAACAGGAATGGGATCTTGTGATCAGTGATTTGTCGATGCCGGGTCGCAGCGGACTGGATGTACTGCCGCAATTGAAAAGTATCAAGCCTAAATTACCTGTGTTGATCATGAGTATTCATCCCGAGGATCACTATGCGGTAAGGGTCATCAAATCCGGCGCGGCAGGTTATTTGAGCAAAGACCTTGCACCCGACGAACTGGTTACAGCAGTAAAAACAGTCGTCGGAGGAAAAAAATACATTACGCCAACCGTAGCCGAGAAGCTAGCCCATGCACTCAACAAAAAGACCGAGCTCCCATCACATGAATATCTCTCAGATCGTGAATTTAGTGTGCTCAAACTATTAGCCTCCGGCAAATCAGTATCAGAAATTGCTGAAAATATGTATCTCAGCGTCAATACCATCAGTACCTACCGTACAAGGTTACTTGTAAAGATGAACCTAAAAACCAATGCCGATCTGACACTTTATGCTATGGAGCATCAGCTCATTTGATTTTGTAGTTAAATCACTACAAATTATTTAGGTCTTTTGCTACTCCTTTGTATTATATACATCACCTAACTTTAGCGTAATAAAATAATAGCGCGACTGAAGATATTTTTTTCTATGAGTAAACCTTACCGTACTTGATTCTCCCGGCCTCGGCCGGTTTTTTTATTGGTAAATGGCTTCTATTTCCATTTTGTATTTCTCCAGGATGATTTTTCTTTTCAGGCTAAGTTTGGGCGTGAGCTCACCAGTATCCACAGACCACTCGGTATCTAGGATCCGAAATTTTCTCACTTGCTCCACGTGGTTGAAAGTAAGATTGAATCTGGCAATCTCTTGATCATATTTGGCAAGGACCGATGGATGTTGCAATGCCTGATGCAAACTGGTAAACACTATTTGTTCTTCCATCATCCAGGTTTTCAGATGTGCAACAGCCGGCAGGATCAGTGCGGCTACAAATTTTCTGTCTGCGCCCACCACCATCACCTGCTCGATAAAAGGAGATTCTTTCAGCTTGTTCTCTATGGGTTGAGGTGCTACGTATTTGCCGCCACTGGTTTTGAAGAGTTCTTTTTTTCTGTCGGTGATCTTCAGGTATTTTCCGTCGACCATTTCTCCGATGTCTCCGGTGTGCAGCCAATCATTGATCACCACCTCCGCAGTAAGATCGGGCCGCTTGTAGTAGCCCATCATCACGCTCGGTCCTTTCACACATATTTCCCCGTCCTGTTCAATCTTTACCTCCTGACCTTCAATCACCAGTCCTACTGTACCGAATTTCATTCCGGCTTTACTTGCACAATTCACGCTGATGACCGGGCTGTTTTCGGTTGGTCCATACCCTTCGTAAACGGGTATTCGCGCGGCATTGAAAATCCTGAGCAACCTTGGCTGACAAGCAGCGCCACCTGTAATGATATACTTGACATTTCCTCCCAGCGCAGCCCTCCATTTACCGAAAACCATAGCATTGGCAATGGCCAACTTGATTCGGTAACCGATACTTCCTTTTTCCAGATTGTCATATCGTTCCGCAAGAGCAACGGACCAGAAAAACAATTTTCTTTTGAATCCTTTGAGTTCGGCTCCTTTGGTCATGATTTTTTCATAAACCTTCTCCAGTAATCGAGGTACCGTAGTGAACAGCACGGGCTTCACTTCTTTAAGGTTGTCACCAATGGTTTCCAGCGTTTCCGCATAATAAATGGATACGCCTGTGGAGATATAAATGTAAGAGGCCATCCGTTCAAAAATATGATTCAGCGGCAGGAAACTCAGTGCGCTCGCGGTAGGCATCGGCGGAAACGGAAAGGTTTTTGTGGCGTGCAGTACATTGGTCACTAAATTACGATGGCTGAGCATCACTCCTTTTGGAACGCCGGTAGTGCCTGATGTGTAAATGATAGTCACACAATCTGCTGCGGTAATGCTGTTGGCGATGGCCTTCACTTGTAGCAGCGTTTTTGCGTTAACGGGAGTAAGCATTGTTTTCCAGTAAGTAAATCCCTGTATCTCGTCGAAGCTGATGATGTCTTTGATGGTGGGAACCTTCCCTTTGATGGAGGCCACTTTCTGTGCCAATTCATCGCCACTTACAAATACATATTTCACCGCAGCATCATTGAAAATAAACTCCATTTCGGTGGGATGTGTTGTAGGATAAATCGGACAAAGTAACACGCCGATCTGTTGCGCTGCCAGATCCAGCATTAGCCACTCCGGTCTGTTTCTGGAAATCACAGCAATTTTATCCTGCTGCTCTGCACCGCCTTCTTGCCGATTCAATCCCAGCAATAAAAGCGCAGCACTCAGCTTGTTCACCATTTCCACTACTTCGTCTGTGCTGCTAGGTATCCAGCGGCCTTCTTCTTTGGCAGTCAGCATGTCCTTTCTTGGAAATTGCTGTTGTTGCAAATACAGGAAATCAAACAGCCTTGAATTCTCGTTCATCATGGCAAATCAATTGATGTTTACGGTAAATGAATGTAAGCACTAAGTTAAAACAATCAATCCTCAGTTGGCCTGATAATATTGTCCTTTGGGAATGCGAAACTGTTGTTGCCTGATTTTACTGATGAGTGCAGCATATTCCTGATTGTGCAACTGTGTCCAGTTTTGAAAAGCAATCAGGTTCTCTGAAGCGCCCAGCAACCATTGATTATAGGCTTCGAATAAGCCTTCTCTGAGCAACTGCTGATGATATTCAAAAAGTAAAAAAGGGAATTTATCGGATTTGTCCTGATACCAGTCGAGGATGAATCTGGTACGGAGCATGGTGAGTGTGGAGGCGTTGATTTTTTGAGAGAGTACGTTTTTGTTTTTGTAGAGATTCGATTGAATCCGGTTGATGAATTTGTTTTTATCTTTTTCCGGTTCTCCGGCCTGATACGCCGCATAAATCTTTTTATATCCTTCCAGAATATGCTCTTTCACTTCAGGGCTTCGTTTGCTCAGCGGTTCCATATTGGCAAAAATCTCACTGTAGAGCATGCACCACAGATAATTTCCTGTGCTGTGGTAATGGTTGGCGGCGTTGTAATAATTTTTGGAATATCCCGGGTCAAGTCGAATACCTTTCTCCCAGAAATCAATAGCCTCGGGTCTTTTCTGCTCATTGAGCAATTCACCCATTTCGTTGTACAACGCGCCATTATCTGGAAACTTTTGCAAGCCTTTCTGAAACAAGGCCTCACAGGCAGGCAATTGCTTCAGTGATTTGTAAAGGTTGCCGGCAATCTGATAGCACTGGTCGTCGGCGGAATCTTTATCAAATAAAGGCTGTATGATTTTTAATCCGGTGCGATAGTCTTTTTCAAAATAATAACAGAGCGTAAGGTCTTTGATGATACTTACACTGTTCGTGTCCATCTGGTGTGCACGGAGCAGGAGTGTTTCTGCATTCGTATAATCACCGTCGATGAGATAGTTTTTGCCCATTTCATGCAGTCTTGCGGCGTCCTGCGCACGAAGAGAACTACTGCATACAAAAGCAACCGTCAATATGAATAATCTTTTCATCATGGACAACATGATTTGTTGGGTCAACCGATCAGGTGTGTAAGCAAACCATCTCTGAGTTTGGGTTCAAACCAGGTACTTTTCGGCGGCATCACATTTCCGGTGTCGGCGATGTCGAACAATTGTTGAATGCTCACGGGATACAGACTGAAAGCCAGTTGCATTTCGCCGCTGTCTACACGTTTTTCGAGCTCGGCCAGACCCCTGATACCTCCAACAAAATCGATGCGTTTATCGGTGCGCTGGTCTTTGATTTGCAATAAAGGGTCAAGTACCCTTTCTTGCAGGATGGTCACATCCAATACGCCTATAGGATCGTTGGAATAAGTCCCCGGTTTGGAAACCAGTTTGTACCATTGCTTAGCCAAATACATGCCAAAATGATGCAGCGCTTCGGGTCGATAGGCTTGGTTCACTTTTTCGATATCAAAAGATTCGGCCAGTTTTTCCAGTATTGCGGCTTCTGATAAGCCTGCGAGATCTTTCACCACGCGATTGTAATCCATGATGCTGAGTTCGTCGGCCGGAAACAAAGTAGTAAGGAAGAAATTCGCGGCGGGCTGTGCATTCTCTCCCAGCGCAACTCTCACCTTGGCGGCCGATGCTGCGCGGTGGTGTCCATCAGCGATATAAGTACAAGGTACTTTTGTTTTGAAAATAGTTGTGATTTGTCCGATTACAGATTCGTCATTCACAATCCAGATGCTGTGCCTAATCTGATCATCAGCCACAAAGTCATACTGCGGATCTTTTTCCTTGCACCATTTAGTTACAACTTCATCCATTTCGGCCACATTGCGGTATGCCAGAAACACATTGCCCGTCTGTGCTCCCGTAGTTTTAATATGGTTGATGCGGTCGAGTTCTTTTTCAGGACGTGTGAATTCATGCTTTTTGATCAGATCGTTTTCGTAATCATCCACTGAACTTCCGCAAACCAAACCCGTCTGGCTTCTGCCATCCATGACCAAACGATAGATGTAATAACAGGGTTTGCTTTCCCTGAACAAAACATTACGACTGATAAAAGCTTCCAGGTTTTCCTTGGCTTTATCATATACGGCCTGGCTGTGAATGTCTATGCTCTCTGGCAAATCGATTTCACTTTTGGTAATATGGAGAAAAGAACTGTGATTGCCTTGTGCTTCCTGTTTGGCTTCTTTGCTATTGAGCACATCATAAGGTCGGGAGGCCACTTGCTTAGCGTGTTGGGCCTCGGGTCGAAGAGCTCTGAAGGGTGAAATGGTAATCATTGCAACTTGTTTATGATAAAATTAGTTTTTAATGTCAGGTTATAATAATGATAAATTTAAGCAACTTCTTTTTCAAAACTACGCATGAGCTCGGCCAGGAGCTGTACACTGCTGATGGGCAGTGCATTGTAAAGTGAGGCCCTGAAGGCCCCCGCCAGCCGATGTCCTTTGATACCAACGAGGCCATTGTCGGCCGCATATTTTAGGAATATCGCTTCGTGATCCGGATTTTTAGCGGAAAAACAAACGTTCATCAAACTTCTGTCGGCAGGATTGACCGTTGTGGTGAAAACTTCATTGCGGTCTATTTCCGCATAAAGTAGTGCGGCCTTTTCCTGGTTTTTTTGCTGTATGGTTTCAACGCCACCTTGTGCTTTCAACCAGCGAAGCGTCAGCATGCAAACATATACTGCAAAAACCGGAGGCGTATTGAGCATGCTACCTTCGGTAATATGATTGCGGTAATCCAATATGGTTGGAATCTGGTGTTTCAGTTTGCCGAGGATTTGTTTGTTCACCACCACAAGATTGACTCCCGCCGGACCCATATTTTTTTGTGCACCGGCGTAGATCAGACCAAAATCATTGAATGGCAGCTTCCGGCTGAAGATATCACTGCTCATATCTGCCACCAGTAAATTGCTTGTTTTGGGAATTTGCTGCCATTGTGTTCCGTAAATGGTATTGTTGGTGGTGATATGAAAATACCGGGCATCATTGGGAACGGCGAAATCTTTAGGAATGTAACTGTACTGCCTGTCTTTCGATGAGCAGACCACCTCTACTTTGCCAAAAAGCTGCGCCTCTTTGATGGCTTTGGATGCCCAAACCCCGGTATCGGCATAAGCTGCAGCATCTTTGGGATTGAGCAAATTCATAGGCACTTGCATGAATTGTGTGGATGCCCCTCCGTGCAGGAACAGCACCTCATGGTCACTATCCAGCTCCATCAGCTCTCTGACCAAAGCACGCGCTTCTTCCATCACCGCCGTAAATTCCGGCGTGCGGTGTCCCCATTCCAGCAACGACAAGCCCGAACCATTGAAGTCCATTACGGCAGCAGCGGCTTGTTCAAAAACCGAGCGGGGTAAAATAGACGGACCAGCGTTGAAATTATGAATCATTAATGTTGGATGAAAGCTTTTGTTCAGATGAAATCGATGGCGCAAAGGTACTACATTGAGGCTAAGGAAAGTGAGATCAGTAGTTGCATAGCAAGCGAAATCATTCCTCGCGTCCAATCATTTGGGTACCGGACTTCCATACGCGATTCAGCCATTCCCAGGCGCTCGTTTCCTCTGGCGAATCTTCATGCCCGGCAAGCAGATTCAAATCGGGTTGTCCGGCATCCACCCATGCTGTGTACCAGAAAGAAGCCACAGCAAAGATGGAAGCCCGCATTCTTCGTTCCACCATGCCGTTGAGGCGTCTATCATATGTTTGGGTAAAAGCAGCTGAATATTGCTTGATCGTTTTACCTGCCCTGTTTTCAAAAGCAAATTTTCGCGATTCGGGAAAACTATCTGTAAGCAATTTCTCGAAATACAGCACAGAATCTACGGCGGCGGCACTTTCGTTGATCCGGCTCCAGATAAACTGTTGCGGATGAGAAAGGTAAGCAGCGGTGCCGATGACGAAATTGTAATGTTCGGCGGCCAGCAATTCCGGCACTCGACTTTCCCAAAAGCCATGAATACCTCTTTGATTGGTGAGTTGACCATTGTGGTTGCTGCTGGTATGCAAAGGCACATGAGCATCTGCTATATAATGTCCTATTTCGGCGCTATACTTTAATATTGCGCTGGTCTTTTTGGTGCGGAAAGCCTCTGTAAGTCTGTATCTCATGGTTTCAATATGCCAGGGAACGATGCCATGTGCTCGAAGGGAGTCTTCGCCGAAATTTTTGACAGCATCGCTCCAAAACAGAGGCGGCAGGTTGTCTTTATTGTAACGATCAAGATCAATATAATGCCTGGGACCTTCATCAGCCACAGCATACCTCCTTTTGTCGGGGTCGGTGGCATGTGCTTCAAGATAAGACTGGTGTTTTTGGTAATACAAACGCATTTGCGGAGGGAGGAGATAGACTGCAGTGTGGTTGATTAAGCCGTGTGCGTAGAATCCCCAATCGGCGTTTTTTTCATGAACCGAAGCCCAAGAACAAATTAATAATAACAGGCTGATAGAATACATCATGATTTGAAATCCTCACCAACAAATGCATTGGTTTGTGGTAGGACTGTATGCAAAATTGCAACTGTAGGCTAAGCATCAAAGGGGGAAAAAGCGGCTTTTTCGGCAGAAATAATACCCGAAATCAGGATGTTTATCCCTTTTTCTCGTCTTCCTCATCCAGGTTGGCCAGGCCGCCGCTGATGGCAAATTTCATAGTGGCAGAACTGTCGATATGACTAATGGGCTTGACCCTGTTTTTAGGCAATATATATACATTCCCCGACAGTGAAAAGGCCATAGGAATGTAAACGGCAACATATTCATTCAATCCAAAGTCGGACATGTCTTCACGCGTCACAAAGCCGATGCGCCATACATCATTATCGTCCACATTGGCCAGCACATTTTCTGTGAATTTGTTTTTGTCGCCCGCAAAAGCTTCAAAGAAGTCTCTTGTGGTGGTGTAAACAAGGTTAATCACAGGGATATTTTCCATGATTTTATTGAACAGGTCAATCAGTTTTTTTGACAGGAAGAAATAACTCGTATATCCTATCAGCACCAAGAGACCCACCAAAATCAACAAACCCAAGCCATAATTCTGGACTTTCACATTGCCGGAGGCATCGGTGACTTTGAAGATAGGAATCCAGCTGTCGATGGTAACAACCAGTGAATACAACAGGTAAAAAGTGATCAACACTGGAGCGATGACCAGTAAGCCCTGTAAAAAATACCTGAAAATGCTTTTGATTCGGAATGGATTTTTCATTTTGAGCATGGCATGTGCGTTAAACAGATGAAAAAGAGTCTGCGATTTTCTGTGCAAATTACATGAATCTCAGGCTCTATTTGCGGCTGGACACTCAAACCTCGATGATTTCGATCATCCGAATAAAAAATAACATGGAAACTTTTATTACAGTAAAAGTTTCCTTAGTTTTGCGGCGTGAAAAAGGAACTGCACACCCAGGAGAGAATATTTGAGACTGCCCATGACCTTTTCATGCGCTTCGGGCTGAAAAGTGTGAGCATGGATGATATTGCCGGAAAACTCGCAGTTTCAAAAAAAACCATATACCAGCATTATGCCGACAAGGAAGCGTTGGTGCTGGATGTTGTGAAGAGAATCACGAGCGATAACCAAATGAAATGCGAAGAAGACATTCAGACTTCTGTGAATGCTGTACATGAAATCATGCTGGCCATGAAACAAATGTCGGTGCTTTTTCATACGATGAACCCCTCCATACTCTACGATCTTCGGAAGTATTATCCCAAAGCGTATAGAATATTCCTGCAGCATAAAAACGAATTTATCTACAACAAGATCCGACTCAATATACTCAGGGGAGTGAGAGAGGGTTTGTACCGAGATAATGTGAACATAGAAATACTCACAAGATTCAGGGTAGAGAGTATTCTAATACCCTTTAACCCCGATTTCCAACAAGCGCTGGAAGGCGACCTCGCTGTGGTTTCTGGTGAGATCTCCATGCACTACCTGCATGGAATCGCCACTACAAAGGGACAGAAAATAATTCAGCAATATATCCATCTACATACCAAGAATAAGAAATGAAACAAAAACCTATCCTCTTTCTAACAGCGATTGTTCTCGCAACCCTGCCGCAGGCAATGGCTCAAAAAACATTTAGTTTTTCTGCCAGACAAGCGGTAGACCATGCGATGAAAAATGCTATTGAAGTCAAGAACGCCATGCTTGACATTCAAATACAGCAACAAAGCAACCGGGAATTCACAGCCATTGCATTTCCTCAAATCAGTACCAATGTGAGCGTGACTCATTTTCTCGACATTCCTACCACCACCCTGCCCGACTTCATCTCCCCGGCAGTATATGGTGTGTTGGTGAATAATGGCGTTGTGAATGGAAGTGGCAATCCGATCACCTTTCCGCCGGGAGGTTTTGGTTCGGTGCCCGCAAGATTCGGAACAAGTTGGAATGCTACCGGTGGTATCGATCTTTCTCAAATTATCTTCGACGGTCAGGTCTTTGTTGGACTGAAAGCAAGAAGCGCGGCCATTCAGCTTGCCAAACAAGCAGCGGCGGTGACTACGGAACAGATCAAGGCGAATGTACTCAAACTCTATTATCAACTGATCGTAGGCAAAAAACAATCCACCAGTATAGATGCCAATATCACTAGATTTGAAATGTTGCTGGAAGATACCAGGTCGTTGTATAAAAATGGATTTGTAGAAAAACTGGATGCAGACAAAATCGAAGTACAGCTTAATAATCTGAAAACAGAAAAAGAAAAGATAGAAAACCAGCTGGAGACTGGAAATGCGGCATTAAAATTCCTGATCAATCTGCCACAGTCGGCTCAGCTCACGCTAACGGATACACTCAGCGATGCAGACCTGAACAGGGTGGAGATTACAGACAGTATCGACTTCAACAAAAGAGTAGAATACCAGCAACTCAGTACAGCCATAAGACTCAACGAGTACAATGTACAACGTTTCAGGATGAGCAGACTACCCACCCTTGTGGCGTTCGGCTCTTATTCCAAAAATGCCCAACGGAATGCTTTCAATTTCTTCAATGATGGATTATGGTTCAATACTTCGCTTTTTGGTTTCAAAATGTCGATGACTATTTTTGACGGGAATGCAAGAAATGCGAAGATTCAAAAAGCCAGACTGGAGCTCAATAAAGTAAACAACAGTATGGAGAAGCTCAGGCAGGGCATCACCTTTGAAGTAAACTCAGCCGCCAATAAACTCAACAGTGCGCTCAAAACACTGAACAATCAGAAAAAAAACACCGAGCTCGCGCAACAGATTTATAAAACCGCGAAAATGAAATATGAGCAAGGCGCTGGCAGCAATATGGAAATCTACAATGCACAGACAGAATACAAAGTTTCGGAAAACAATTATTTCGGCGCCTTATACGATGCCATCATCGCCAAAATCGATTACCTGAAAGCCTCCGGAACCCTTCAATATTAATCATCATCAAACTAGAAAATAACACATCATGCAATACACTAAAACCTTATTCAGCTTTCTTTTTCTGGCACTCGTGGCCATTTCCTGCGGAGATGGATCCAAAGAGGCCGGTGACCTGAAAAGTAAAAAAGCAAAACTTGAAAAGCTGCTGGCAGAAAGAACGAAAATGGATGATGAAATCCGTAAGCTGCAAGACGAAATTGCCAAGCTTGAAGGGAGAAACGAGAACGATGCCAACAAAACGCTCGTTGCCATCACTCCAGTGGCTGTGTCTTCTTTTGATCATTACATCGACCTGCGCGGCAAAATTGATGCAGAAAATATTTCCTACATCACACCCAGCGGTATGGGCGGTCAGGTAAAAGAAATTTATATCAAAGAAGGAGATGCAGTAAAAAAAGGACAATTGTTACTCAAACTTGATGATGCCATCATGAAGCAATCTGTAACAGCAGCGCGTCAGCAATTGCAAACACTCAAAACACAACTCAGTTTTGCCAAAACGGTTTATGACCGTCAAAACAATTTGTGGCAGAAAGGCATTGGCACAGAAATACAATTGATTAATGCCAAGACCAATGTAGAAACCCTCGAAAACCAGCTGAAAGGTGCAGAAGAACAAATCAAAGTTGGTGAAGCACAATTGAACACGACCAATGTTTACAGCGATGTAGATGGTATTGCGGAGACGGTGATGGTAAAGCCGGGCGAGCTTTTCGGCGGTATGGGCCAAATCAAAATTGTGAACACCAGCAAGCTCAAAGTAATTTGCAGCATTCCGGAAAGTTATGTTGCCATCGTAAAAAAAGGGCAGCCAGTTGTTGTGGCCATTCCCAATACAGACATTGCCATCAACAGCAACATCACCCTTATCGGTCAGACAATTGAAAATACACAAAGAGGTTTCATCGCAGAAGCACCGGTTACATATCACCCCGACCTGAAACCCAACCAATCTGCCGTTGTAAAAATTCTCGATTATCATGCAGCCGCTGCTGTAGTCATTCCGGTAAATACGATTCAAAGTGATGAGACTAACAAGTATGTGTATGTGATGCAAAAGCAAAACGACGGAAAAACAGTTGCCAAGCGTACAATCGTGACTATGGGTGCCGTATATGGCGATAAGGTGGAAATCCTCTCAGGACTCAAGGGTGGCGAATCCCTGATCACCGCCGGCTATCAGAATCTTTATGAAGGACAGGCCGTGAAGACTGCCAACTAATACGAGCAAACGATTCCCATCAAAAAAAATCAAGTGAAATGAAATTGGCACAAAACATAAAAGATACTTTCAAACAATTCAAGCCTACCAGCTGGGCGATCGATAACCGCACCGCGATATACATCATTGCTATGCTGATCTCGGCATTTGGGCTGTATAAATTCAATACGCTTCCGAAAGAGCAGTTTCCCGACATTGTAGTACCTACCATCAGTGTGACCACAGTGTACGCCGGAAATTCGCCCAAAGACATTGAAAATCTCGTCACTCGTCCGATTGAAAAACAACTTAAAGGTATCAGCGGTGCTAAAGTGAAAAAAATCACCAGCACCTCACAAACCGATTACAGTCTGATTATCGTAGAGTTTGATACCGATGTAAAAACCGAGTTGGCCAAGCAAAAAGTAAAAGACGCAATCGACAAGGCGAAATCTGATTTGCCTACCAATCTCACGCAACAACCGAATGTGCAGGAATTCGCCTTCAGCGAAATGCCCATCATGTTTGTGAATGTGAGTGGTGACTATGATGGTGTAAAACTGAAAGAGTTTGCCAAAAAAATGCAGGACAAATTCGAAGAGCAATCGGAAATCACCAGGGCTGAAATTGTAGGCGCACCCGAAAGAGAAATACAGGTAAATGTAGATCCTTACAAAATGCAGGCTGCAAGAATAAGCTTCATGGATGTGGAGAATGCCATTGCCAGAGAAAATATGGACATCACCGGTGGTCTGATAGAAGTGGGCGACATGAAGCGTACACTGAAAGTAAAAGGACAATTCAAATCCGTCAACGACCTCAACGATATCGTGGTGAGAAGCAGTGCTCAGGGATCCACGGTTTATCTCCGCGACATCGCTCAACTGCGTGACACCATCAAAGAAAAGGAAAGCTATGCCCGTCTGGACGGAAAAAATGTGGTGACTGTAAACATCATCAAGCGTTCCGGCGAAAACCTGATCACAGCAGCAGGAAAAGTAAAAGACATCGTTGCCAATATGAAATCGAGTGGCGAGCTTCCTCCCGATTTGAAAGTAGTGATCACCGGTGATCAAAGTAAAGCCACCGCAACTTCTTTCAACGATCTGGTAAACACCATCATCATCGGATTCGTGCTGGTACTCATCATCCTCATGTTTTTCATGGGTGTCACCAATGCTTTTTTCGTTGCGTTGAGTGTGCCATTAAGTGTTTTTGTGGCTTTCATGTTTCTTCCGGTGGCGGATGCGATTGTGGGTACTCCAGTTACATTGAATTTCATCGTTCTGTTTGCCTTGTTGTTTGGACTTGGCATCATCGTAGATGATGCAATTGTGGTCATTGAAAACACACACCGGATTTATGCCAACGGACAAAACAAAATTATTCGAAGTGCCAAAGAAGCAGCTGGAGAAGTATTCATACCCGTTCTTGCCGGAACTGCCACAACGCTGGCACCATTTTTTCCATTGTTGTTCTGGAAAGGCATCATCGGCAAATTCATGATTTATTTGCCTACCATGCTTATCCTCACACTTGCAGCTTCATTGGTAGTGGCTTTCATTTTCAATCCGGTATTTGCGGTAAGTTTCATGAAGCCAGAAGGAAAAGAATTTGAAGAAAAGAAAAGCCTGCTCTTTAAAAAATGGTGGTTCTGGACGGCCATCATCACCGCCATCATCCTTCATTTAATGGGATCACATGGCTTCGCGAATTTCCTGCTGTTCATGATGATACTCGCCATATTAAATCGATATGTTTTCCGCGGTATCATACATACATTCCAATCGAAATTGTTGCCTGGATTGATGAACCGATATGAAAAAATGTTGCGCTGGATGCTCAAAGGTACCAGACCTGTGTGGGCCTTAGTGATTTTATTTCTGCTGTTTCCTTTGTCGGTATTTATGATAATGGCCAGAGGCAACAAGGCCACCTTCTTCCCCAGTGGCGATCCAAATTTCATTTATGTATATCTTAAAATGCCGCCGGGCACCAGCGTAAAAACAACCGATAGTGTGACACACATACTGGAACAAAGAGTGATGAAAGTATTGGGCGACGAAAAACCCGGGAAAGAAGGCAGCATTGTAGAAAGTGTGATTGCCAATGTGGCCAATAGCGCCAACAATCCGAGAAGCAACAACAGAAGCGTACAGCCAAATCTCGGCAGGATACAAGTGTCCTTTGTAGAATATGAAAAGCGTGAGGGTAAAGCTACTTTACCATACATCGAAAAAATCAGAGCAGTGATGGGCGGTATACCCGGAGCCAGTATCGAGGTCTCAAAAGAAGACGGCGGACCACCGACAGATCCACCGGTCAATATCGAAATCACAGGCGACTCTTATGAAGACATTGCAGATGTGGCCGTTAGACTCAATAATTTTCTTGATACCAACCGCATCGACGGAATAGAAAACCTGAAAATGGATGTGGACCTCAACAGTCCGGAAATAACGGTGAAGATTGATCGAGAAAAAGCCATGATGGAAGGCGTATCTACAGCACAGATTGGCATGGAAATCAGAACAGCTGTATTTGGTAAAGAAGTCAGCAAACTGAAAGAAGGCGAAGACGAATATAAAATACAATTGCGTTACAACGACCTTCAAAGAAACAATGTTACCGACATCTTGAACATGACAATTACGTTTATGGACATGAATACTTTCCGGATCAAGTCGATACCTGTGAGCGCCGTAGCTTCGGTTGAATACACGAATACTTCCGGTGCGGTGATGAGGAAAAATGTTAAAAGAACCATTCAATTGCAGTCCAATGTGCTCGACCCTTCTATGACAGCAAAAGTGAACAAAGAGCTGGCAGGGAAAATCGAACAGTTCAAATCCATCAGTAAAATACCTGCGGGTATCACCATACGTCAGTCGGGTCAGGGAGAACAGGAAGCAGAGACCAACAGTTTTTTGGGAATGGCACTTTCTATTGCACTTGGATTGATCTTCCTCATACTAGTATTGCAATTCAATTCATTGAGTAAACCATTCATCGTACTTACAGAAATCTTCTTCTCCATCATTGGTGTACTGATGGGATATGCACTTACCGGCATGACCATCGCAAGTATAATGCTGGGTGTTGGTGTAATTGGCTTGGCCGGTATCGTAATCAAGAATGGCATCCTCCTCATTGAATTCACCGATGAATTGCGCGGAAGAGGTATGCGTACCCGCGAGGCAGCCATTGTGGCAGGAAAAATCAGGATCATCCCTGTATTGCTTACTGCCGTAGCTACGATTCTCGGACTTCTGCCCTTGGCTGTGGGATTCAATATCGATTTCGTTTCGATGTTTCAGCATCTCAATCCACATATCTTCTTCGGAGGAGACAGTGTGGTGTTCTGGGGTCCGTTGAGCTGGACGATTATCTTCGGCCTAATCTTCTCCTTCTTCCTGACGCTGGTGATGGTGCCAAGCATGTACATCATATCGGAAAGACTGAGAAGACCCATGGAGAAATTCTACGGAACAAAATATGTGGCGATATTCGGATTTACCGGACCGCTCTTTTTCATCTTTGTACTGATCATGTATATCGGCAGAAGAATACAAGGTAAGAAAGTATGGAACGGTAAACTGAAGCATCATTAATTTTTTGATGAAGATAATTTTGTTAGCCCACCATTTAAATGGTGGGCTTCTCATCAATATCCGTCTCCCGGTTTTCATACAATGCGATATTATTCTTTCGGGGGCACTACATGCCCTCCCCGCTTAAAAATTACAAATAAGTAATGAAGAAAGGCGATTTCAAATGTTTATAAACGGATAGAAGCAATTGTTGATAGATCATTAATTCTAAATGTTTACCGATAGAGGTGAGGCATCTTTCAAAAGAAGATATACGAGTATTGTTGTGGTTTATCAAATTGACAATCGAATATGGATAAACTAAACGAGCTTCTTTATCCTTAAGCCAAAATTTTCAGAATTCAGTTTTATTTTTCGGGGGCACTACATGCCCTCCCCACCAAAAAATTACAAATAAATAATGAAGCGTAGCGATTATAATTGTTTCCAAACGGATAGAAGTAATTAACGGGAGTTGATTGTTTCTATATGCTGGTATCGTGATATGTACACGTCAACTTATGATTTTTTTGAATGAGTATACTATTAATTGATTAGTCTGATAGTGCTCCCGGTATATCCCTAACAACAGTGTTTGGGGGATACGATTTTCGAATACCCATAACATGCTAAACCAATTTATACCAACAACGGTAATTTCCTTTAAACGCCTGTCTCCGAATTGTTCAAAACATATCACATTCATCATGATCAGCAGCATGCTGTAGAGAAATGCCTCGAATGGAATAGTATATCTCCTTTCATTTGTCGTTTTCATTGGACTATACTTTTTAAAGAACAGATGTATAGCCGAAAATTATTGAGGGGCAATTGCAACTTCATTAATTTTTTATTGTCTTTACTTTTAGGGGGACTCCATCCCCCGCCCCTATTACAATTTACAAAATATAAAAACGACAAGACGATTATAGATATTTATAGTCGGATGTAAATGATTGTCTTTTTAAAAGACCCTAAAGAGTCCATCAAAATGAAGATGGAAGAAAAATGGATAAGAAAAAGATTCCGGCCGATGATGGTGTCTCGCCTACATTAGTTTGATGTCTTATCATACCGAACGCTTGGTAGAAAAGAATTCAAAACAAATCACATTCATCATGATCAGCAGCATACCGTAGAAAATATCTTCGAATGGAATAGTATAAATCCTGAATGCCAGATTTTCGGCATTATCATAATTTACCACTGGGATGGAGGTGAGTAATCCATTCACAATCAAGAAAGGGATAAGAATGATCAGGTAAGCTATGAGAAAAGCCGTGGTATTAAAGTTTCGGAATTGATTTTTAAATATGAAGACACACGCTATAAAAATCGCATTGAACAGAAATGTAAAAAATGTATACGCTTTGTCATGATGAATGATCGCGGTGATCAACAACACAATTCCCATCATCAGGAAGATCATGCGTGACATATTATTAGATTGCAAGCGGGGGAAATATATCCTCACACATTGATAAATGAAAACACAGCAATAAGGGACAATGAAGAAAAACATCACCTCCTCGATAGGCAAATTATAGAGTTTGACACCGGTGATGTAAGCATCAGTGAACCACCAGACGCTTTTATCTGTAAACCACATATCCCATAAAATATAAAATAAAGCAGGCGGCAACATGCCGAGTACCAAAGATTTCCATTGTCGGTAGAATGCTACTTTTCTGTCAAAACTCAACGCCAGCGGACCTGCGAGGGAAGCAAGCATGATGAATAAATAGGTGTAGTGGGGATTCAAATACGTTGGTGGTTTGTTCGCTACGCGAGTTTCATGTTTATGGTTTAAATCGCTACGCTGGTTTGTTGTTTAATTGTTTTATCGCTTCGCGAGTTTTTTGTTTATTATTTGCTCGCTAACGATGGTTTCACGTTTAAAGTTTAAGAGTTTTGTTGTTGATTAGCTCCGCGACTATGACATCTAAGGTTCAAGAAGTTGTAGTTTTTGATTAATAATTCGTGATTAATACCTACCAAACGTACCAAACCTGCCCAACCATTTAAACTCTTGAACTCATTAAACCTATTGCACTGCTGCTTGCCTCCGCTTTTTATCGTCTTTAACTTTCTTCCAATATTTCCCGCTCACGAAAAGCATACCAAAACTTTCTCCGTCATGTTTGCCTAAGTGCTTGTGGTGCATTTTGTGTGCCCATCTGATTGTTCGGATATAGGTATTGTCACTTCTCGTAAACCATTTGAATCGTTGGTGAATGATTACTTCATGAACGATGAAATAACCCAATCCATATAATGCGATGCCAAAACCGATGGCTGCTACCCAAAATTTTTCATTTTGCAAGCCAAGCATGATACAAAGCCAGCTCGGAATAGCGAAGATGAGAAAAAATGCATCGTTCTTTTCAAAAAAACCAGGCTTAGGCTGATGATGGTCTTCATGCAGGTACCACAGAAATCCATGCATGACATATTTATGGGTGAGCCACGTAATGCCTTCCATGATGAAGAAGGTGGCAATCACAACAGCGATAAAGAGTAGCGCGTTCATAACATCGTTCTTAAAATGAGAAAAAACATCGTTTGTATGAGTAACAAATGTAGTGCGAATTTGTTGGTCTTGTCGAATCGTATCCATCTGAAAAAAAGTAGTATCAACAACGAAAGCATGAACCAACAAAAGTAATTGTAGAAGGGCACATGGCCATCACCGCCCCAATTCCAGAATCCGAGTCGAATAGCCACAGGCTCCATGATCCAATCAAAAAGCACGGCAAGCAAAGCGCCATCGATGATAACCGATAACGAAACAATCAGTTTGTTCTTTTTGTCGTTTGCTGTGCTTGTAGACCGTACCAGCCTTTCCAGCATTTGATGCATGCTGCAGCCGATGCAATACGTAATCACAAACCAGTTGACACCGATTATAAGCGGAACGCTGATCAACTTTGTACCGAGTACATCGCCATATTGATAATCGCCAAATAAAATACCTGTATTCACACCAATGATTTCAGCAAAGAGTGAAAGAGAAAAAGCAAGTAAGAAGAATCCGATGAATCCTGTATTGATACCTTTTTGTGTATATAAAAGAAGGCCGAACATGAGCAATAAATTTAATGCAGACATCGATGCGAAAGATGATGCATCGTAGTACAAAATACCAACCAATCCCACAACATGAAAGATGATAGCTACCAGAGTGGCTATTGAGTTTTTCGACCAGCCGTATATGTTATTTTTTTTGGTCATGCTGAATGATCATTGCAGATGTAATATAAGCACTTCTCAGACACAAAGGAATACCACCTCCAGGATGCACAGTACCGCCGCAGAAAAATAAATTGTCGAGATGACGTGATTTGTTGGGCGGCCTGAAAAATGCTGCAAATTTCGAATTGGAACTTGTGCCATATAACGACCCTTTGTAGG
>Ga0315899_10002017_pt1 | contig 22773 bp, 20 predicted proteins | sample LakEriMetagenome_2_FD_203518 | JGI IMG/M metagenome (GOLD analysis project Ga0315899, IMG submission 203518) | Freshwater fungal communities from buoy surface, Lake Erie, Ohio, United States - Buoy 4 MA112 | ecosystem: Environmental > Aquatic > Freshwater > Lake | place: USA: Lake Erie, Ohio... | reverse complement strand
GCGCGCCGCCGCGGCCGCGGCCCCCGCGCGCCCGCCGCCCCGCCCCCCCAACCTGCTGCGGGTACATCGGCTGCTGGTACACGGGCGCCTGGGGTGACATGGCCGGTCCCTGTTGCGGTGCCTGTCACATAAGCACGGCAACCCCGGTCAGTCTCCAACTGTCCACGCCACCCGAGGCTCACTGAATAGAGGGCATGTGATCCCTACGCCTCCTTTGCCGGGCGCTTATCAGTGCATCTGCTTCCATGGCGGGTACTCAACCGCGCGCAAGGCACGCGGAGAAACAAAATAGGCGAGGAGCACGACACAACTAGTGCCTCGGCACCCTGGGTGTGAGGCAGGCGTGGAGAGGAGCATGGTACAAGGAAAGGCAAGGCAAGGTAAGACCAAGACATGCTTAGCCAGCAGTTCATGCCACTTGACATCTCTAAATGTCGCACACCCAGCCACTGGTCATGAAGGGGGCGGGAGAAGCGATACCACGTAGTTGCCGTAGGGGGTGGGTGCCTGCTGCATCTGCTGCATCGGCGCGCCGGCATACGGCTGCTGATACTGCTGTGGCGCCTGCACGCCCGCCTGTCAAGACACAGCTGATGAGCTCCTCTCCACCACAACATCCGAAGCAGATGAGCAGCACTACGAGGAGTTTGCTTGACCCTCACAGCGTCGCCGCACCTACAGAGCTCCTCGTGCTAGGACGAGCCAACTGGCGAGCAGCGACTCAAGGCACGTGCGCTCAAGCCACAAGCGAAGGCACCAGCAAAGGCACGCGCGCATACTCGAGAGGACTTGACCCCTACAGGCACGCGGCAAGCGTGGGCAACACCGAAAGAGGGCTTGAAGGCTGGAGCAGGTGTTGGGGAAGAGGAGGGAGGAGTGGCCCAGAAGAGTGCACACGCAGCTTGACAAGTCGCACCTCGGGCACGCCAGGCTGTCCGGGAAGCAGGTGGGGATAATAGCCCTGCTGTACTGCTGGCGGCCGCGCATACATGGGCTGCGGGGGCTGCTGATAGTAGCCTTGCGGCGCCGGCGGCGCTTGAGCCGGAGCGGTGGTCTGCCACGCTGAGCTGGCCCCGGGCGACGACATGCCTGACATCCCTGCCGTTTTCACGCTCCTCCCGTCACTCCCGCCTCGCCCGCTCAACGTCATCCATTCGGGAAAGGCATCCGGAGATATCACTTCATCTCCATCTCTCTCCCTCCATCGCTTTCCCTGCAACTCTCTCGTGGCCCCACCAGCACAGCGCCATCGGCACGCTGCCCGACCAGGGAGCGCAAGATTTGCAGACTTAAGCGGGCAACATGAACAACATGCACTATCTTGCCTCGCAACCTTCCTATCTCTCTCCTGCTCCTTCTCCTGCACGCTTTGGGCAATGATGCCGCTGTGTGCAGAGGAATCGAGACGCAAGATACGAGCGCGGCAAGCACGAGGACGCGACCAGCGAGTGAGGCCTTGTGCGCAAGATGTGAAGCCGCTGATCCCTTGGCGCCGGATTGCGACCAAGATGATGGGTCCGCCCAGTTGAAGTTCGTCGGTTGCGAGCCCTGCGCAAGGTTGCTCATCACTAAGCGCAGCAGCCAGCAGGTGCAGGAGGAGAAAAGAGGACGACCTGCATCTTGGCCATTTGCAGCTGCCGTGCGGTGCAGCAGGGATGAGTTGCACCAGGAGGACACGGCGACACCGGCTGCCGTCACAGTTGCATGCCCACCAGTCAACCTCGCACCAGGAGCGCACCTGCGCCTGCTCCAGACAGATCCTGCTCCAGACAGATGCGCTAGGGAACAAAACGATGCATAGGCGATGTGCACGTGTGGCAGGAAGGTAGGCCGCTTGCCTGCTTGCGCACGGCGCCAATGTGCTTGCAGAAGGCAGCCAGGGCCGCCGCGTTGTGCAGCATGGTAAACACGTGCCCCTGGTGCGAAAGCTCCCCCTGATCCCGCAGGTTGCCGTCAGAGGTGCCGGTGCGACGCGCAGCTGCGCTCCATCAGCACGCCCGGTGGCGCTTTGCCAAGCACTGGGCGCGGGGCGGCACACACGGCACGACATGCATGCCTGATCCTCGACGACGGGCTCAGGAGCGTGAACCGCTTTGTCCAGTCCCGCCAGGATCGCCGCTGCATGCGCGCGGAGGGCGACAGCCAGAGGCAGGTAAGGGAGGACGTGACCGCCGCGACCGCCCGCGCGGAGGAGCAGAGGAGCAGAGCGGTGCGGAGGAGCAGAGCGGAGCAATGGCAGAGCGGCGGAGGAGCAGAGCGGAGCAATGGCAAGGGAGGCAGGCGACAGATAGGGTGCAACCCCGGCGCAGTGCGCCGCCCCGCCAAAACTCCACACTCGTCGTTGCCTCACCCAGCACGACCATGCCACCGACGCCTGCGGCCCAAGACTGCCGCATTTCCTCCCGATGACAGAGCAGTGAGTTCGTGGCATTTTACTGAAGCACCGGCCCAACCGTCGCAGAACACGCGGCCATAATGGGAGGGGCAAAGGAGGTTGTGCTCGACTTCACCCACACGGACCTCACGATCGAGGTGCAGTACCGGCCCGAGCACGCTGCGCACGCGGCGCACGACTCGAACCACATCTCGTTCAGCCTGCGCAGGCGGGCGGACCGATTCCCCCCCCAGCCGGCCTTCTGGGGGAGAATGGGTGCGATGCTGCACTCTGCCCAGGCGGGGCAGCTCATGGAGCTCCGCAACCAGTGCCGGGAAGCGATGAAGCTCAAGCAGGCCGAGGTCGGGCAAGCGGGCATGTCCGTGCACCACAGGCCGGAGCGCACGATCGGCCTCGCCGCCGTTCGAGTGCCGCGGCTCAGCCTGGAGGCAGCGACGACCATGTCGTCGCCCAGAAAGGGCAAGAGCAGGACGTCTCGGGTTGCACGGGAACATTACGAGGATGTTCTCGCCTCACCCAGAGGACCGTACAGCGTTGCTGGGCTGCGCGGCGCGATGACAGATCGAGAGATGCGGCGCCGGTGGCTGGCGTCTACCGAAGAATTCAACAGAGAAAGCATCCTGGAGCCCTATTCCACGCCGCCGCGGGACAGGACGCCCTTTGTGATGCTGTCCAGAAAGCAGATCAAGGCTGAGGAAGAGCTGGTCCGCAGCGAGGCAAGCCGCATCTCGCAAGTCCTGCACCGTGTCAACGTGTCGCTGATGAAGGGCTCGGCAACCATGGCTGATCCAGGAGCGCAGGAGCGTCACAACATGCTTGAAGACATTCAGCAAGACATGCGCGAACACGCAGGGAAATTATTTTCAATTGTAAAGTCCTCCGCCGAGATCGCAGGCGATGAGCGGTTCAAGAGCACACCGCACCGCTACGATTTTATCAAAGCAAATCACGAGGGAACTGCGCAAACGCGAACACAAGTGCGCGGCGCACGGTCCATCCGCAATGCTGTGGTTTGGGTTGATAAGGCCAACTCTGCCCTGTATAGCAATATGAAGAAGACTTTTGAGGTGGCCGAAAAGGTGGAGGACGACTTGATCCGCCGAGATTTGCGGCTGCAAGCTGCGCGCCTGGGTGAAGAGCACGCGTCAGTGGAGTCTGCCCAAAAGTTGTGGCTCACTGCCACTGTCCTGGCGTTGCTCAACTTTAGATACTTTCGACCCAAAATGAAGAGCGTCCACATGCGGAGGGAATGCTGTGCTAAGGCGATTCAGAAATGCATCAGAAAGTACTTGAAGAAGATCAGAGCTCGCAAGGCCAGATCTAGTGCTGTAATCAGCCGATGGTATGTCAAGAACAGGGAGACAATCCGGGTCGCTGCGAAAAATCGTGCAGCAAGCAAAATCAAATTGTTTATAATGGAGACCAAGGACACAGTAGCGGTAATGCCCGCCATCCGCCGCTACAAGAAAGCGGTTGTCACACTGCAGCAAAAGTTTCGTGAAACAGGACTTCGGCAGATTGCCACACGAAAAAAGCTACTTCAGCACTACGACAAGGTTGAAAAGCTCCTGCTTATGGCCTTGCTTCGCGACAAGATGGGCGCTGCCCGGGAGAAGGTTGCCCGGGAGGCCAATCCCGGTTTCGCGCAGAGCTTCACGCGGAGGTCGTCATGCGTGCCTCAGTCCGTCGGACCGAAGCCCGACACAATCTTCTCGCGGAAGCCGTCAGTCGGACTTCAGTCCGACCTCGTCGACTGGTGCGACCGTTCAACCTCCCCTCAGACTTGCTTGCCTGGGAGTTTTGTGTCAGGTGAGTGTAGGCTATCCCAGATATCAACCTCAGGCACTGAACTTCAACCAATGTTTGTGCTTGACAGGGGACGGGTGTATGAAACGGGCGACTATTCCAAGCTGCGCACGCCGCAAGATGTCAAGTTGGCCGTGATCAGGCAAGTTATGCGGAAAGCACGTGACGCCTACGCGGTTCAGCGCAAAGAGCATGGTCGTGCAATGAAGGAATTCCGCATGAGCTTCCGCCAGACCACTCTCTTCCGCACCCAGATGCATGACTTTCTCTGTGCTATAGACCAAGAGCATCGCTTAGGCAGCATCGATGAGTTGGCGGGCAAGAACCAGGAACTGATCAAGTCCCTAAATAAGGACTTGCCTATTGCCCCAAAATGGTCCGATGCTGTTTCAGACGATCACATGAAATTTGCGGTGAGTTTCAAGTTGAGCGCTCCCCGCTCTTGTGAACGGCTGCGCTGGCGTTGCAGGCATGAAAGGACATGACAGCGGGAGGAAGGTGGTGTGTCACATGATGCAGCTGAGCGGCTGTTGGTTGACTGACCAGTATTGGGACGTGCTGCCTTGAGCATCATACCCCAACACTCACGATCACATGATGCTATAGGTGGATGGCTCCTGTATCGCCGTCGCTCGTGATTGCTTGCGCATGTGGGTGTTGTGCCTGGTGTCTTATTGTGTGCGGTGGCAGGTGATGAAGGGGTTGAACATGGCGTCGCACAGCCTTATCCAACTCAAACTCTTGTTAGCCAGCAACTCAGAATAGATCGCATTTCTCTGACGCCGGAGCTCTGGCCAACGGAGCATCAGGCAAATTCGCCCCCAACGCACCAGCCCCCGTGCAGCAGTGCCTACTTTCAACTCAAGTGCTTGATATCATTAAATCTTGCATGAACGTGGGTCCTCGCTTCACTGCCAGTCTACAATTAGTACCTCAGTTAGCACAGACAGTGTGTATGTCTGTGTGTCTAGCGTCTGTGTGCCTTTGTGTCTGCGTATCTGTGTGTATTTGTGTTTGCACGTATAGATATAGATAGAAATAGATTTAGGTGCGGGCGAGCTCGGACGCAGCCTATGCTATAGTATGTGTGTGATTTTATGCAAATTTTGCCGTGTTGACGGGAAAGGTAGTGTTTCGTTCGAAAATGGAACCGTTTCTCGTATATCTTCCCTCCCGTGTTGCTCGCAATGGCTTTCGCTCACGTGTGTTCAAAATGTATTTTAGTTTCTCATGTGTTTAATTGATATTCTAAACATCCTCAGCATCGCGATAGCCCTTCCAACTAGGCGGGGCATGAAACTTGTGCTCCTCCATCACCTTCATGATGTGAAGTCCAGGCTTGTCGTCAGGAACTATCTCAAGGCATGCTTGCATCAGAACCTTGGCCTCTTGCCAGTTGCCCTTGGAGTACGGGATGAGAGCCCTCTCGAACTGACGACGCCAGGCATCGGTGGTCACTGGCGGGAAAGCCTCCCAGAAGGTGTTTCCGAAAGGCGAACAGAATCTCATTTCGGTGTCGTTGAGGTCAAAAGCGTAGGTATCATATGTATACAGGTCCAGTGGCGTCTTGCTGTCAGGCACCTTGATTTTGTCTATTTTGCGGCACAGTTTCTGGACCAGCGGCGTGAGGAGGTCAAAAAAGGCATCGGACATGAGAATAAGGACGCCGTAGACTTTTGTCGCAGTCTCCAGCCTCTCCGACCACTTGACATTAGGTGAAAGATACGTGGGATCTATCTTGAGACTCGACCCAATCGCTCCCTCAATACCCCAGCCAGCATGGAGACCAAAGCCAAAGCGTGTGGTGTAGTTCGGAATTCGCATCTGGAGAGCCGTGTTTGACGTCAAACGATAGAGAGCAGGGCACGTAGAAGTTTCAAACAGGATCCGTATTATAGCGCGCAATGCTGAATCGGCTACGGTGACGGGTTGTCCCACGATGCGGCGCTCCGGCAAGCGCCAGGTTAACTGAAATGCGTCGCCTACATTTTTGTTGGGCGCTCCCTCGTTGAGTGAAACAGACCGATGTACGGAATCAGCTATGCGGTTGACGAAGGTCATGACGTCTTCCTGCAAGCATTCTGTGCAGTCGGTGAAGGATCGAATGTCACAAAACCCGTATACGCCCTGCAGGCGCTTGCCAGGGATCAACGCATTGACCTCGGCCCCGCTATTCAGGTTGGTTGTTATGATGTCAGAACCAGCCTCACCGAAAGCTATTTGAAGCATTGTCGACAGCTTGATCAGCGCTCCCGCAATGGCCTGGGTCTCACCATCAGAAACACCGGCTTCGTCCAAACTCATTTTGGCCATGGGGTCGGCCATCAGCCCGCGCACCATGGCTGTCATGCTTTCCAACGGCACTATCACCAGCTTGCTCGTCAGAGTGCCAAAGTTGCTCGACGACCAACCGAGCAGGATCGTCACAAACACCACTGTGAGCGCGCTTGCAAGCGAAGACTTCCTCGTATCTAGCGTCGTTCGTAGGATTAGCATGGAGCAAGGATCGGCGAGCTGCTCGTCTTCGCAAGGGTAGGCAAGACAGGAGCGGTTGCGGAGATCTGGGTTCGTGGATGTATAGGCACCGAAGCCCTTTCGCCAGGCCCCAACATCTGGGACCCAACGCTCATACTCGGTGCCGCCCTCCAGCAAGACGCTCGCATTCCAGTTTTGCTCGCCCTGGCAGCGCCTGTCGCCCTCAACCCCAATAATGTTGCGTTGCGCAGGCGTGCTGCGGAGGTCAAATTTCCACGCGCGCTGCGAAGGCCCATACCCATACACATCCTTCCCATTGATGCGCAGGTATCGAATGTCACAGTCGATGGTCTCCTCCATTGCTCCCAGACTGTCCTTGTCAATCATGCAGTGGCTTGGGCACGCAACTTTCTGGTCGCTGTACGACCGGCAGTTGTAATCGTTAATAGTAATGACCATGCTGGACGCGAAGGGCTCAGTTTTCACGTTGCCGCCGGCTATGGCGAGCAAAGTCTGGGAATGGAAGAGCATGTGTTGGAATGAGGTGCTCGTCTCTTTGAAGGCGCTCTCGTCTAAGATCATGGTAAGCAGCTCCGACGCAACCAACATGATAGCCACGATGATAATGATCTTGCGCTGAATGCCGTCGTTGACCAATTGCCCGACCAAAGATGGAGGTTTCATCCCCTGCTGTCTGCTCTTCTTGATTAAAGTGATGGCTTTGAAGACGCGCACAATACGAGCAGCGCGCGTGCCAGCGCGGGCAGCCCGTCCCGCGCGGGCAAAGCCGGATGCGTCGCCATCGCCTCCGCCACTGTCGCCTGTATCTCCGAACACCTCCATGCCCCAGAGCAGCAAGAAGTCGGGCAGGAGCGAAATCGTGGCCATCGAGTCGAGGTAGAAGAAAAAGGACCCCACATAACCCGGCTTGAAGACCGTGTAGAGGATAAACTCGAGGGAAAAAAATATGAAGCAAACCAGCACAGTTGTGTGGAATGCTAGGTCGTTTTCGACCGGGTTGTTGATGAGCATATTGTAGATATCGATGGCCCACAGGCTAAAAACGGTGATGATGATCATTGCGAAAGTGAAGGCGAATTCATCAGGATTAGAGACCAAACCAGGAATGAGGGGCTGAGGGCCGGCCATGCGCTTGGCCTTTGCCTCGTCTTTCAGTCGCTGCTTCTCTAGGGCCATTTTCTCCTTTTCAAGTTCAACCCGCTCAGCGGCCGTCAGCTTTTTTTCCTCCACCACCACGTTCGTGGTTTGATACCGACCAAGGGATCGCACCAGATTGCTGACCAGGATCAAGTCGTCCCGTCGCGCTAGGATTTTTTTATCCCATAATGCTTGCTTGGTGGGGTCCCACTTTTCCTCTCCATCGTCCTCTCGTCCTTTCGTGTTTCTCTCTTCCTCCATGTCCTTCTCATCCTCTTCCACGATTGTCTCAAGCTTTTCGGCCTTAAAGTGAGCCATCACGTCGGCGTAGTCCTCGAGGTTACCTGCTGATTTCTTGCCCACCTTAATCTGCTCGCCGTCGGACATGAATTGCCTCTTGAGCGACTGGTCAAAAAGGCCCGCATGCAAAAGAGACGTTTTCGTCCGTTTGACGCACGACAACTTGCAGCGAATTGGCAGCTCGCGCACTTCGTCTTCCAGCTTCACCCACACCCTGGGCTCATCAGAATCATGGTCACAAGAAACGACATGCCCCGCATAGCCATCATACCTCGCGAGATTCATGGGCAACTCTGACACAGTCACAGCCTCTCCCGGAAGCAATTGCCCTCCGTGCTCCTCCATGCGTACGCCCTGCTGAACAGATTCACGTACGTGGAAGCCATCATGATTTTCTTCATAGGGCACGAGCGTGGCAGCGGTTGAAGGGCAACGTATAGGTAGCACCCGTACGCTGTCGTCGAGTTTGACATTGAGCCACTGCGATCCTTGAGCGTGAACTTCAACAGATTCTATCTTTCCCAACTTCCCATTGAACCGCTCCAGGTGGCCCGGCAGGTCGTGCACGCGCACCTGATTTCCCAAAGCAAACACTTTGCTTTGTGTTGTTCCTGCCTCGGCCTCTGCGTCTTGCCCTATCAAATCTGCCTCAGACGCCAACGGCAAGGTGGCTGGTGACGGTGATGCGGGCAGTTGAGCTGTAGTATTGGCACACAATGTCAACGGATGCCTCATGTTAACGCATGCCTCCATATTTCATCTCAACGCATGCCTCCAGGTTTCACTTCGACTTGTCCTTCCGTGCGGGGGCGTAGGGGGAGCAACATGCTTGCGGTCGGACAAGCTTGACACATCGCTCACTCTACATCCCCCCTCCGGCGCGGCTGGTCTTCCTCCCACTTTCTAAGCAAGAAAGAAGGAGACGGCAGCAAGGAGGCACGCCTCCTCACGAGCGGAGGCAAGTAACAAGGCAAGAGCGGAGGCACATCTTTCATGAGCCTTCTCACCAAGCCTAGCTAGCACAAGCACCCAAGCAAATACGCTTGCAAAAGGGATACCCTTGCAACAGGGCAGCTTGTCATAAGAGCGAAAGGATCAACGCGATTATCACCTGAGGTGCGAGCGGACAGGTTGGCGCCTGGGACAAATTGGGCGTTAGCAGAGTCTTGATGTTGGGCCACAGCAGCGTCATGCGCTCCTGCCGCCCTTTCTGTTGCTGCCTCCGCCCTTTCTTCCTTTGCCTCCTCCTTGTCTGCAGCATCTGACCAAGCTGGAGAGAGGGGAAGGCCCACAGGTGGGCGAGCATACAAGGCTGAGGGCTGTGGCGTAGTAACGCCTTGTGGGGCCAATGTGGCGAGGAGAGGAGTCACACTGAAACCTATCCCCGCGTTCCCAAGTGTGGGGGGCGGCAGGCTCGCCACGCCGAGGGCAGTGCCGTCTAACCTGTCCGCCCCGCCCCCCCTAGGTGTGCTCTCAGGAGAGACCTTGTTTGTCGATCGAGGTGTGATTCTGTTGCAGCAAGTGCATACACGCCTCTTGTCGTCAGTCTCGAACAGCCACCAGCTGTTGTCTGTCTCACTGAGGCAAACCTCCCCTGCCCCTGGTTAGGCATGCTAAGGGCAGCAGCGCAAAGCAAGATCCCCTCACTGGCATGCCTGCGTGTAAGGCGAGCCCTAGACCCCCCGTTATGGATAGTTCCCAATCAAGCTCTCTCTCTCTCTGTGTGTGTCTCTCTCTCTCTCCTCACGGGCATGCCTGGGTGTAAGGCGAGGAGTCATGCTCCTGGGCGTGACACGGCTCAGGCTCGACGCGCGTGGTGTGCCCCGAGCTGATTTGATGGCAATCTCCGGCTCTGTGGTGGGAAGTTGAAGTGGAAGCTCCAAACACATGGGTGCTCTTTGCTTCCAGCCCTCCTCTTCCTCGCTCAGCGTCAACGTTGTGTTGTGAGCGAGCTGTGGCAGAGTTCGCTGCAGAGGTATCCATGTCACAGCGAGGGTGTACTATTTTAGGCAGCTTGCCTGCTGTCGCTTCAACAATTTGGCAGAGCACAGAGAGCCGCGTGCTGCACGCGTTGTCCTAGTCGCCCAGCCCGCCCGTCTCCGCCTCCTACTCAGATTTCGTCAAGATGAGCGCGCATATGAAGAATTACCGTGTACAAGTCAAGAGGTGACGCAACTGCCGGAGGAATTCGTGGCTCGGTCGTGAGCTCAGCTAGGGTCCATGTGGCAGAGACGCTGGTTGGGCGAGTCGATGGCCGTGCCTCCCCTGTGGGTGCAGAAGGGAGAATAGGAATCGCGTCCTTGATTTCTTCATCTTCTCCTGTCGATCCGAACTCGGCTCCCTGTGAAACAGATTTGATAATAATTGAGAAGATTGACTACTCAACGACCCCAAGAAGCGCAATCACACGGTTGGGAATGCAACAGGCAAATACAGCCTTAGTTCCTCGCTCTGATCCAGAATTCCAGAATCCTACATCTCTCACCGCGACAGTAGCACTTTTTGGGCGCGCCATGTGCTGGACCAGGCTTTCCATATGTGAGCCTGAGTTGCGAACTGGTCAGCTAATCAGCCCCTGAACACGCGCAATATCCCGTATTTGCAATCTGACAAGCTGGCAAGGCGCGTGATGCGCTTGTCAAAGGGGATTCGGTTGAACCTGCTGCGTCTGCAGTCTGGTCTGATTCAACCGACTTGTCTCGTTCCTGACTTTCGTTGGCTCCTGGCAGCGGAATGCTGCTCTCACTGGACACAAAGTCACTCACCTGGCCTGTTGTAATAAAAGTAGTCAGCATTGACACCGCCGATAAAACACAGACAGACGTTTTCCCTTGCGTACCTTGCTGCGGAGACTCGATGTGGTCCATGAGGAACGCCTGCTGCAGCACGGGTGATGGCGGCAAGTCATCTCCTCTTGGAGACGGTCCAATGTCCCGAAAAGCTGCCGCATCCCCACGGTTCGTGCGAGTCAGCTCGGTATTCGGGCGGCGGCAGGCAGAAATTGTCAGCTCTTACAAACCTGGAGGGGCATCAGCCGGCAACTCATCCTCTGACTCGGAATCTCCCATGTCTCCTTCTGTCCGAGGCGTGAAAAACGGTCACAGGTATAACAGTACAATGACTGTTGGCACCTGCCGTTATGAAAAGAGACGAAAGGGAGGGTCTCGGGTGGGGTCCTACGCCGATTTTGGGTAACCTAAAATCGGTTTCAGATCGGAAACCAAGTTTCGAAATCAATTCTTTTCGAACAATCTCGTGTGGAATTGGTACAGAGTTGAGTTTTTGGCAAAGACGAACCGGCGGCTTTTGAGTATGCCCGGGAATTAAATGCGGTAACTTTGGGTACAAATTGACGATCACGTGCGTTTTAGTGGTACGAAATATGCAAAAGGGAACAACACTTGGACGGGGTCATACCCCGAGACCCTACGTAAACGAAACCTTTGAACCTTCTGGTCTCATCTCTCTTGTCTACAGGTGGGCGTGTCGGGGTGAAGAGTGCTCCTTCATGGAGCAACTCTTCCACCCTGACACGCTGTTGCCCACAGTAGGAAGAGTATCGCATTCCAAGGGATGGCAGCCGACGATGGTTTGTGACGCCCTTCCTGTCAACGAATGCCTTCTGCTTTACAACTTTGAAGATCGGCGCTGATCAGCGGTGGGTTCACCTCGTGCTTTAGGTTCACGCACAGCGAGCGATGGAAAACGGATCAGCCGTCAAGAACCTCGAAAAGCACACCAAGCTTCCGCCTCTTCCGGCTGACGACGAGGCGGACGTAATGCTTGTATCACCCCTTCACTTTTGTGTACTTGCGCTCTCGTTCTGCGCCTGTTGAGGTGAAACTTTGTGGTGCTGGTCTGCGGTGCCAGTTTTTCTCTGGAGCGATTGAGGCCGCATTCGATCGCTGGCCGTGGTCAAAGGATGAAACGCTGCTTCATCCCGACCGTCTTGACGACATGCAGGCTGTTGATTTGATAGACAAGCTCATGATATCCCTGGTGCCAGTGGAGCCCCTGCCTAAATTCAGGTCTGTGATTTTGGAAGTCAGTGAACTGAGAAACTCCTCTCCATTTGCTGCCGTGGCTTTGTGAATGGGCGTGTTCTATTTGAAAAATAGACTCAAAGCTGACTCTTCCTTCTGCCCCCTTCTTGTGGTCACGAATCTTGCGCATGTACAGCAAAAAGCCTGGCAAAACTGCGCCGCAGAGATCATGGACTCAGACCCTACCGTTTGAAATATTTTCTGGAGCAACCAAGCCACGGCCTCCAGGATCCAAACCCGGCAGACGAGCACGCAGGAGGTGACGAAGCAATAGAATAATGAAGGATGGGAAACAAGAAACTCGAAAGATAATGAGCAAGGCAAAAATCATGGTGGCTGCTACAACCACGGAAGCCCAGGGCATTCGGACTGAGACTTCTTGCGGTGTCACATGTGAAAACTTAAATTGAGGTCTGGTGACGAGACGCCTGCAGTCTTGTCAGACTACCTGTGGGGCTCGAGACACCTGCCTTGAGTGCCCTCTTGAGGAGACTAAGAGCTCTGGAGTAGGCAAGAGCCTAGGGTTTAGATAGTGGTAGTCAGTAGTAGTTAGTTGAACTAAACCTGTAAGGGGGGCTCTGGAGTAGACAAATGGCCCCGAAAAGGGCGACAAGGGCTAGACGGGCCTGTCGTCTAGCCCTTGTCAGTTAGTGGTAGTTAGTAGTAGTTAGTAGTAGTGTGCACATACAATGCCAACAAGGAAAATAACAGCCAACCAGGCCCATAACAGCACCCAGTACGTATATATTGTATATGCATGCCCGCACCATGCTGGTGCATTGCCCTCTACAAAGACACCTCCACTGTGACCCAAACCCCTTCTAGTGTCTCTTCCCACGTTTATTAATATTGCACACAGGCTTTGAGTGTGTGTGTGTGTGGAATGTCGGAGTTGGGTGCAATAAAGTTCAGTGGAGGGAGGGAGAGAGAAGTTTATTGACAATCAAGAAGTGAGAGACAGAGAAAGAGAGAGAAAAGTTCTATTGACAGGACGAGCAGAGCGATGGGCACGATTGCAACACTCAGCAAGAGGCTGTCCCCGGAGACTCAGCATCCTTGGGGCGCCACGTGGCGTCTGCTGCGGCTTGGGGCGTCGGACACCCTGAGACAGCCTACGTCATACCACGAGCGTGCGGCCCACGCGCAGGCCAGCCAGCCAAGGGGTTGGGCAAACTAACTGCCGCGCCAACTGCCGCGCGGGTCAGGCGCCGACGCGAGTGCCGTCAAAAAGGCGGGCAGCGGCAGGCAAGTGGGCCAGCCCATTGCCCTGTGCCTCCACCGTACAGCCTCCACCTGCACTAGTCCGCCTGCATGTATGGGCGCTATCCCTTGCGCTGGGCCTAGGTGCTCGACCACTCTCCCACACTTGCACCCAGTGCACGTGCGATTGTCCCGGTCTGTATTTCGTGTGCGTGTGTAAACCCAGATGAGCGGGATTGCGGCGTGCTGCACTCTGCCGGAGAGCAAACAAGTCGCAAACAACAAGGAAATACAGGAGGCGCTGAGAGCAAACAACAATAACAACACGGAAAGAAAGAATAACCGGTTACTGCCGAGGACCAGCCGCAAAGCCTGCCCTTCAACCTGCGCATGCTCCACGCCCCTGGTCCTTGCCGAGCCAGCTGCCCCTCCGGCACGAGAGGAGGGCGTATCGTGGGCCGCGTTGTGCCACAGCGTGACAGACAAAACGACGAGGAACGGGCCACATACCTTGCTCTCCATGCCCTCCCCTCCCATCTCCTTCCCGACTCCACCCCACCCGCCGCTGCCCTTGCCTTTAGCTCCCCACCCCCCACCACCCTTGGACCATGGCAACATGTGCGCAGAGCACATGCTTTCTATCCCATGACGAAGAAGCATCCCTATGTGTGTGTGTGTGTGTGTGTGTTTGTGTGCATTTGTGTGTATATATATACAAGCGATGCCCGATACCGGCCAGCATGGGCAGGCTCGTTACTATTGCGCGCCAACGCCTGGGGCTCAGCGTCCTCCTCCCCGCGCACACCTGTATGGCACGGAAGCGGACGGGCCTGCCATTGGGCCTCATGCGGCCCCGACGCTTGCTCTCGCCCGTCATACCTGTACCAAGAGCGCAAGACAAGTCATGGAGTCATTCAATCTTTTTTTTAAAAACCCGAAACACTTTCAGTCCGAGAAGTGGTCGAGTGCCAACGGCAAGACAAGTCCGAAAAGTGGCCGTTGGTCGAGTGCCAACGGCAGGACAAGTCCGAAAGACTTTCAGTCCGAGAAGCCGCATTTGAGGGCGAGCATGCATAACATGCGTGCAAGGAAGCGCATACATGCAGCACTACCTCTTACTTGCACACATGCTCGACTACCTACACGCAAGCACGCACATGGCGCACTACCTCGAGAGGGACACGCGCGTGCTTGAATGCGTACAGGCTTCACTGCCTCTACTCGCGCGTGCACGTCTGACACGCACGTGCTTTGATAGTCCATGCACGCCAAGACACACAATGACACACAGATAGTGCATGCAAGCGTTGACACACTGATGCTGCATGCGTCCGAGTCCGATTTATTAAGACGCATGCCCGAGACGTGGCGCATGTGTTGGCGCATGGAGAGGTAGTTAAGTGTGGGCGAGTAGAGGCAGTGAAGCCTGTAGGCATTCATGTGTCATTGACGCACGCGACAGGCTGGATACCAGGTATGTGCCAGCATCAAGCCGCGCCCCGTCGTGACTGCTACTCGAAACCCGCCTGTCAAATGCAGTTGTGAGTGCGAGGAGGCGCGAATGTATACGCACGCACTGCATCGCCTGCCATACTCGGTCAAAAGGGCTCAAGACAGTGTGTGTGTATGTGCGTTCTTGTGTGTGTGCGTGAGCATCGGCAGGCTGCCTGTGTTTTACATGCAACGAGGTGTATCTTGCATGTATCGCACTCTTTTTGACATGTAATGCTCTAGTCTCTACGCCACCACAACAAGCAAGCAAGCACGCACGCACGCACGTACGCACGCACGCACGCTAAGACGCACGCACGCTCACACGCACGCATGCACGCACGCACGCACGCACGCACGCACGCACGCACGCACTAAAACGAGCTCAAGGCAGCGGGCTGGCTCGCACCATGGTGGTCACAGGAGTGGCCCTGCCACCCGGCACCGCAACAGTCGACGAGGGCCTTGACAGTGATCGTGGAGGGGACAACGAGGGGATGCACCAGGGTCTGGCTCACGTTGGCAGCAGGGTCATTGAGAAAGAGCAGGTGGTGGTCTCGGCAGTGAAAGACGTTAGGGCGAATACCCATGTCGTGCGCAAAACAGATGACACCGGCGTCGGTGGGTGCCCCCCCATACTGCCTCCAGTGCGCCACCCGCAGGTCAGACCGCGCGCGCCCCGCCACGTGCCTTGGCCACAGATGGACCCACTCCAAAGGCTGCAATCTCACTGTGGGCAATTGTGCCTCGGACCCCTGTGTTGCTAGGCGCTCAAGCCGCACCATACATGAATCCTCGTCGCTTGCCCCCTCATTGTCGCGCCCCTGTGGCGCAGCATCGGCGGCGCGTGAGTGGTTGTCCTGCCGTTGGCACTCGACCACTAAGGTTCGCAATGAGCCCTCCAGCCCGTGTCCCGAGAGAAGTTGACCAAAGTCGCTGAGAGAGAGACAGAAAAAGAGAGGGAGGGAGGGATGCAGAGAGAGAACGCGCGCGCGAGAGAGAAAGACAGACAGAAAGAGAGAGTGAGAGAGAGTGAGAGAGAGATAGTGGGGGGGGGGGGGGGTTGGGGGGGGGTGGAGAGAGAGAGAAGAGTACGAGAGAGAGAGAGAGAGAGAGAGAGAGAGAGAAAGAGCGAGGGAGAGAGACCTATTGCGAACCATGAGAGGAGTAGCGGCGCACGACGCACAGGAAGAGACAGGCGCAGCACCATGGCCATGATGCGCATCTTGGGCAGTGGCGCTGCCTCGGAACGTGCAGGCGAGCGAGAGATGGTGTAGTGCTAAGTGGGGCGCTTCAGCGCGTGCAGCGGCTGAGGAGGGAAGGAAGAGGGCAAGGGACCGCGGCCACACGGCGCCTTGAAACAAGGCTTCCATCATGCTGCCCAGTCCTCCAGACACGAGTTGTGGGTCAGCAAACTCGAGCTCTACTCCCTCTGCATTTGCATGAGCGTCTGCGTCGGCGTCTGCGTCTGGATCGGCGAGTCGGTGGAGGGCAGAGAGGTCAAGGGCGGCGACGGCAAGCAACTCGCCTATCTGGCACCCAGCGCTCTGCTCAGCATGCGCGAATCCTCCAGAGCCTTCGTCGCCACCTACACCTCCCCACCAGGGCACTTTGCATCTCACCACCCGCAACTCAACCGGTTCCTTTGAATACCGCCGCGCTCGCCCTCCTGCTCTCGCCGCGTGGCCTCTAGCAGAATGACGGTGCCTCTCCTCACTTGCTCGCCCACCCGGCCTTCTGAGGAGCGTGCAAGAGCCCTTTGCTCTTGTCACACGCACCACCGCGTCTATTCCTTCTCTTTGGCAGCTCTGGTTGAAAGAGATGCCTGTCTTGGGGTCCCGAAGCAGCATCGACAACTCCACACCGGCGCCGACGTCCATGATCCACCACAGTCCCTGCGCCCGTGAGCTTGCCTCGACCCCAAGCACAGCCGCAGGCACATTGCTGCCGTTGACCTCCACACTCCACGCACACGCAATCTCGCTCTCGGTGTCCGTAATGACAGCACCAGCGGTTGCTTCCTCTGTAAGCAGCAGTTCAGAACCGTCCATGCTCCACTCACCCAGCTCAGACGCACCCGTGGGCGTGCGGGGCCACGCCATCGGGCCATCGTCCACATCCACGTGTCCCCAGTCCTTCGCTCCATCATCTCTCGACCCCCCGCCTCTGCCCGTATCGAGTGCTGTAAAGTTGAGGGTGCACGCCAAACGTGCGAGACCTGCCCGTGGCACGTTGCGGCCGAGTGAGTTCGCGCCGGGCGTACGCACGCAGACAAGAACGCGGTGACACGGTTGGGCGCACCGAGGGAATGGCGCACTTGAGCGCGCGGATTGTGTAGCTCAAAGTCAAAGTGGTCACTGCCTGCCCGAGCCCACTCTTCTCCTGACGCCCTTTCCTCCGTGCTCATCAGCCACCGCTGTAAGGCTGCCTTCATGGGCTGTGATGCGGCAAACGCGATGGTGCACCTCGACGGACTCGCTGCAGGCGGGGCCCCATCACCGGGATGAGCAATCGCCCACGCCATCTGCACGACGGAGCCTTCGTGTTCAAGCTGCCACAGCCCCCCGCACTGGCTCTCCTCACCATCCGAACTCCGCAGCTCGCACGCGACGTGTGCACACTCCACGAAGGGTGTCGCTCTCACGCTGCGCTGCCGGCCCTGCTCCCGCGGGCACCCCGCGAGCTCCTGGAACAGCTCCTGAAATGCGCGCCAGGAGACTGAGGGTCCGCGGACACCATCGTATGCGCTCAACTCTCTCTCTCTCATTCTCTCTCTCGCTCTCGCTCTCGCGCTCTCGCTCTCTAGCTCTCTCGCTCTCGTTCTCAGTTTGCGCACATTGCCATTTGCTTATCATAAACCTACCGCTCCACCGCGGAAGCCTTCGGCGCGTAACGTGCTTCTTGCGTCATCCGAGCTGCCCACCGGGCGCCTTGTAGACAGCGCGCCCGAGCACTCAACCGCGCTGCCCCACGACCCACTGCGCAGCTGCTGGCAGTCCCAGTCGGACACAGTGCCATGAGGCGCTCCTCCCACCCCGCAGCAGCAACACATAACGGCCACACGCGCCAGCGCGCCAGCACTGTCGTGCCGCATTGCAGTCAAAACGGTATGAGGCGTAGACAATTTGCTACCCTGTTCAGTGTCGAGGTGCAAGGGCTCCACACGCACGACCCTCCCTGCCCCCTGCGGCAGCGATGCCGCCAAAGCTAGAGGGAGAGAGCGAACAGGCGGAGCAGGCGTTTGCGGCGGGAAATGTGGCCAAGCAGGCCGGCAATATGCTGGGCGCGCTTGCGGAGTATTGCACGGGCCTGGAGTCCGCTGTCTCCGTAGAGCTGCGCTCGGCGCTCCTGGTGAATCGCAGCATCACACTGGCGACGCTGGGGCGCTACGAGGAGGCACTCGCCGACGGGCTTGCATGCGCGGAGCTGAGACCGTCCTGGTCGCGCACGTACGAGTGCCAGGCGGCCTCTCTGCACGGGCTCGGGCACATGCAGGAGGCTGACGCCTCGGCACGGCTCGCAGCAGCACTGGCCGTTCTAAAAAAGGACCCGAAGAATGCGGAGAGCAAGCAGAAGGTCAAGGAAATCCGCCGGGAGGCCCGGGAGCTGCAAACCCAAAGGCTGGAGAGCCAGGCCCTGCAGGCGCAGCCATCTTCACCAGGATTCACGCCGCAAACTGCCCCCGGCGCGCATGTAGTGCCAGCGCCTCACGCTGCTCCCGATGTTTCTGCTCCCTCTCCTCCTTCTCCCTCACCTCCACCTCCACCGTCCCCGCCCAGAGCCGCCCAGCCAGGGACAGGGGACATGAATGAGCAAGCCACGAACCTTATCGTAGAGGGGAATGCCCGGCAGCAGGAGAAGGACTACGAGGGCGCGCTTGCGTGTTATAGCTCGGCTCTTCAGCTGTCTCAAGATCCGGACATGACATCGGCCATTTATTTCAATTGTTCCATCGCAAACTCGTACATGGAGCGCTTTGAAGATGCACTCAAGGATGCCGAAGAGTGCATTCGTGTCAATCCTGTGTGGCAGCGCGGCTTTGAGTGTAAAGGCACAGCACTCGAGGTAAGGTTCTTTCCTTGCAAAGACTTTGTGGTGTGCTCATAAGGAAACTTCATAAGGAAACTATATTATTATCCTTATGAGCACACCACAAAGTTAACTTATGAGCACACCACAAAGTGTCCCTGATCGGTTTTCCCCATTGCGTCGCTAGTTCTGTTTCAGCGGCCTCAGCCGCACTTCCTGACGCATGCTGCCGCAAAATACGCAATGCGCTGCCACACCTTCCGGGGAGGGGCTGCGGCCAAACCGCAGGCTCCGGGAGCGCCGATGAGAAAAGTGGTTCTTTGTTTTATTCATAAACCAGTGGTGCGATGCTGATTTCAAGATCACAAATGCGCAGGGCCTGGGTAGATTTCGTGAGGCCAAGGAAATCTTTGAAATGGCGCTTGTTCAAGACCCCAACAACGAGCCACTGAGAACCACGATTCTCGACCTCGCCGCAAAGATCGATGCTGAAGAAAGCCGCAATTTCGCGCCAACCCCTGCCGAGTTTGACGGCATCCTGGATGATGTGCCTCCTGTTGTGCCTAACCAAGTCCACTCACACCAATCTGCACCGAACCCGAGTGACTTCTCTTCTCAAGCCGAGCCACATGGCGACGGAGACGGTCTGTCGGAGGAGGAACGACAGAAAGTTCGCGACATGGTCAAGGCTCGTCGTCGTCAATCAGGCAGCTTCAATCAGACACTTGACCGCTCTCCCAATCACTCGCTCAGCACGTCACAAACGTCGGCTGATGGCTTGGTGGACTCGGGGCATCCGAACCTGGACTTGACCCCCTGGGCCTCGGATTCAGCTCGCCTCAATGAAAAGTATGCACTGATTCGGGCGCGTGAGGAGGCCTTGCTTCAAAGGACGCCGCAGCGGTCAGAAGGTGCCCACACTGCTGCGCCGCGGGCTCTGCCGAAACCTGCCGACCCGCTTATGGAGAAGCTCCAGCGTCAACAGGAGACCATTCGTGCGCAGGGCGACCGCATCAAGGAGCTAGATCAGATCGTGCGCGCCTCAGCACACAAAACTGGGCGGCAGCTGGAAGATCAGGTGGCCGAGGCCAAGGATCAAATCGTCGCGCTGGAGCAGCTGTCCGCAGCGCGAGCGAATGAGCATCGTAAGCTTTTTACGAAGCTTATCGACACGCTAAACAAGCTTGATGCTAGCGACGAGTCGCTCAACGGAGTTGACGAGCAGCACATCAAAATGCAGCAGCGAGAGCGAGAGAACGCCGAGGCTTGGATCATGCGTGAGCGGGAAAGACTGCTGCAAGAACAGGAGGTGGATGCCTGGAAAATTGTGACGATGGGCAAGGAAATCAGCAAGCTCGAAAACCACGCCACGGAGCTGCGCACGCAGTATCTGGATAAGGAGCGGAGCGGACGAGCGCAACTGGAGACGCTGCATTCTGCCATTGGCGCCAAGGACGCCGAGATTGATATGTTAGATGCTGATTTGCGCAAAGCCCGGTCGAACCTCATGTTTGCTCGCAAGATGGTGTCAAAAACTTGTGAGGCGAGTCTGCGGTCTGAGACCGAATACAAGATCAGCGAGCTGCATGCCCACATTCAATACATGGAAGCGATCAAGTCGATCGAGAATCTCAAAAAGCAGGTGGCGCAAGAGGAACAAGGGCTCGAGGTCATCAACGAAAAACTCTCTGTTTTGCAGCGTGCAACGGAGCAGGCAAACGAAAATTCGCAGCTAATGGCTCATCGCCTTGTGCCTGTTGTCCCGTCTTTCTCTAAGACTGCCCTTCCTGCCTCTCCAGTGATTACCAGTGTTGCGGCTGACCGTTACACCAGCACCAGCGGCGATGGCAGGTATCCTGTTTAGGTGCAAGTTGTATCTCTCGCTGACTCTCTCTCTCTCTCTCTCTCTCTCTCTCTCTGAGTCCAATCGCGCGCGCACACACACACGCACGCACGCATAGAAGCGAGAAGAGCCGCTGAGTTTCGCCAGTCCATGTTTATTTCCCGCACGCATCGCATGCCTGAGCGAAGCAATGCAAATGCTTCTGACTTTCAGCTCGTGCCTTCTCTTGATCGCTCGCTCGTTGTTGATCTTTCTTTTGTGTTCCAGCGTCAATACGCCCACGGCCTCATTTGAAAATAAGAGGTGGGTTGTCAAAGAAACGCCCGCAGTGGCTGCCTGGACACCACCACCAGCCTGGGTAAAACTCTACCCTTGCCGTCATCTCTCCCTTTGGCCCAGAGAGCCGTGTGCGCGCGCGAGCGCATGCGCACGTGTTTAAATACGTATCAAATGACAGGGCGTGAACCCGGTGAAAGTGCCCACAATACCGCCCGTGACCGGGACATCTGCGTACGAGAAGCCGAAGCTCCCTGAACGAGCGCAGTCTGACATGGAAAGGTGTGCTCATCAAAGTTCCAGAGAGCACATCTTGTTGCCCGCGTGCCCTTTTCTCCTCCTTACACCAACTTTGTGCAGATGGCCAACTCTCCTGGCAAACGAGAAAGGAGGAGCACGCGACACAGGCGGACCGAAGGGAGAGCTTTCAGATTACCTGCCTTCGCCCCCGGATAGTGTATATGTTGATGTGCCTGCCCAGGTCACACAGGCATGCACTCCTCACGCACGCACACTAGGTGGCCGATTCGGTGTGAGACCACCGATTCGCATTACTCTCAACCTACAGCCACAGCTAGTGATGTGCTTGTGTGTGTGTGCTGAGCTTGCTGTGACGCTCTGTGGCTGGTCTCTCTCCCCTCGTGTGGAAATACATGGCAGGGATGGTCCCCTGAAACAACGTTGCGACCAGTGCAAGGTGGCGACAAGGTGCTGGATGTATGGTTCTGATACAAGCTCGTGCAAGTGATCGCGCTGGAGATGGCGAAATGAGGCTGAATCGAGGCTTGCAAAATCAGATTGAACAGATCGTTTGTTGATAAACGGAAAATGGACGTCTGCAGCACAAAAAACCGCAAGCACCGCTTGCGCGCTTGACTTCCCCGAAATTGGACCCCACAGACATCGGCCCGCTGGTCCCCCGCTTGCTTTAATAGCTTCAGGGCTATATAGCCTTGGGGGCTAATGTACAAGGCGATAGCGCTGCTTACAGTCCCAGCCTGTCCCGTGCGAGAGCGCGTTCGGCGGTGCTCCTGCCCCCTTCCCGACGGGAGCCCTGCTAACACTGATCGCTGTCGCAAGAATGAAGCTGCAACTCGGCACCCCTGAGAGAGAGATGAGGAATGAGATGCCTTTCGCCAAACATTTTAAGTTTGCCCTGCGTCTTACAAAGAACGTCTCGCACGATGTCCCGAGAATCCCTTTTCCCATCGCACTGCGAGGGCCGGCGTGGCGTGACGAGCGACACGCTCTGGTCACCGCCGTGCTCGTCGTGAAGATAGCGGTAGCGATGTGAGCTCATTGTCTTCCTCTACCGACGCTACCGACGCTGCAGGCATGAACAGCGGCTGCAGCTTGCTTTCCAGCATCTCCCTCCCCTGCTTGCTCGACAGTGCCGTCGCAGCTGCAATGGCGGCAGCCACTAGCCCTGGATGCCGCATCACAACCTTGTCGCCAAGCGCAGTCACGGTCTGGCCTGGCGCGGCGGTCAGCCCCGCTTCGAGATGCGACTCTGTCTGCAACGAAGAAGGCACCAAACCCAACCCGGCCGGCACCGCCCTGCCTGAGACGCAAACGCACCCGTAGCTGAAACCCGGCTAAAAAAGAGCACTTGCGCACCCGCCGCTAATCCCACTCCTCGTCCTTTTCCCCCTCCCTCCTCTTAGCGGCCCTAGGTCTCGAACTGAAGCGAATGAAAGCGGACCGCTTTCTAATAAATTTTTTTTATTTAAAAAAATTAAAATAATTTTTTTTTAAAA
>Ga0315899_10002016_pt1 | contig 22775 bp, 14 predicted proteins | sample LakEriMetagenome_2_FD_203518 | JGI IMG/M metagenome (GOLD analysis project Ga0315899, IMG submission 203518) | Freshwater fungal communities from buoy surface, Lake Erie, Ohio, United States - Buoy 4 MA112 | ecosystem: Environmental > Aquatic > Freshwater > Lake | place: USA: Lake Erie, Ohio... | reverse complement strand
AACTCATCAAGATTTTTTTCGGGCCGGAACGCAGGATTTCGAAATTTATAAAATCACTGCCTCTACCAATTTCTCTTCTTCACTGAGATTGGTTTCTAATGCCTGAGCAAATCTATTCACATCACCAACAGTGGCTGTGCCACCACTGAATGAAACCAGAGTTTGACCTTTTTTCACTGGACCTCTTACGCGGACAGGAACTCTTCCACGTAGTGCGAGTGGTTGACCTGGTGCATCTGTGTTCATCAAGAATGCTGGCTTTTCGGACACAACACCCAGTACCAATTGGGAGATACCAGAAGATTTGATGCCTTCAGATTCATCACCCGTGTTGATAACAACAACTGTACCAACTGGATAGACTTCAGGTGTTGTGTACTTTTCTGCCAAGTCGGCGTAGTTGGCACTGGTTGCCAGTCCCCTAAAGACTGTTGCATATATGTCACCGGAACCATCTCTTGCTGCAATTTTGTTTGCTGTGTTTGTGGTTGTCGCATCGACAGCCCATGATCTAGATGTGCTACCATTGTATGCATCACCTAGCAGGTAACTTCCAACGGAGTGTGAAGCTAAAGTACCACCCAAACTAACACCAGAAATTGTGCTATTTAACAGTTGTGTATTTGTAATATTAGCAGATGTACTAATTTGATTGTTTGTTATGCCACTTAGTCTAGCAAGAGGAACAGTACCACTTGTAAGATTACTTGCGTTTGCTGCACTGTTAGCTGTTCCGAAAGCCGCATTCGCTTGTACAAAAGCCCCGTTAGCATACAATGCAGCTGAATTGGCTATAGCATCTGGTGTATTGGCTCTTAAGAATGCAGCATTTGCTTGTATAAAAGCACCATTGGCATAAAGTGATGCACCAGCTGCATTATTTGTAGCTGTGTTTGCTTGTGAGTAAGCCGCATTCGATTGTGTAAATGCGCCGTTGGCATACAATGCAGCTGAATTGGCTATAGCATCTGGAGTGTTAGCTCTTAAGAATGCTGCATTAGCTTGGATGAATGCACCATTCGCATATAGTGATGCGCCAGCCGCATTATTGGTGGCAGTATTCGCTTGTGTATAACCAGCATTTGCTTGAACAAAAGCACCATTAGCATACAATGATGCGCCAGCTGCGTTGTTTGTTGCTGTGTTTGCCTGTGCATAAGCTGAGTTTGCATATGTACCAGTAACGTTCTGTGAATCATATGCTGAATTGGCCTTTAAGAAAGCAGCATTTGCATATGTACCAGTAGTATTTTGAGAACCATATGCTGCATTAGCTCTTAAGAATGCTCCGTTCGCATACAATCCTGAAGAACTGATGCCGCTCTGTAAGAATGTGTTTGCTGTATTTAAAAGATTGTTTAATGCATTGGCTGCATTTGCAGTTGCAACAGATGTTGTGCTAGTAGATGTTAGTGTGTCATCGAAATATTCATCAGTCAGTATACGATAATATGTGTTTGATGTGACATTTAACATGTCCCAATACTTTGAAGTCTCATTCCAACGGAATGAAGCATCAACACCTGTGGATCCTCTATCAACATTGTAGTAACTTGAAATCGCTGAATTTACATTAGAAGATAATACAAATGTGTTTGACGCATAAACGGTTGTGCCAGTAAGAACAAAGTTTCCGTTGACAGTTAGACCACCACTTAATATTTGTAAGCTATTAAAAAATGCTGCACAAGTATTACCATTTAACAAATTTCTCACAACAACCGTATCTGCATTTGCTGTTGTTATGTTTGCTGTTGTTATGTTTGCTGTTGTTATGTTTGCTAATGGAACAAATAACGAACTATTGGCTTGCAATACGTTGGTGAATACTGTGCCAGTTATAGAAGCTACAGCTGTATTAAGGGAGGTGTTTGCTTGTAAAACACCAGTTAGTGTTGTACCTGTTATAGAAGCAGTCGAAGTGTTAACAGAAGTGTTTGCCTGTAAAACATTCGTGAATGACGTACCTGTTACAGATGCGGTTGCAGTATTTGTAGAAGTATTGGCTTGTAATACGTTAGTAAATGTTGTACCAGTTACAGAAGCCGTTGCGGTATTTGTCGATGTGTTAGCTTGTAATGTACCAACTGTTGCAGAAGTGTTTGCTTGTAAAATGTCAGTATATGTTGTCCCAACAATCGAAGCAGTAATTGTATTTGTTGATGTGTTGGCTTGTAATACGTTAGTAAATGTAGTACCAGTTACAGAAGCGGTTGCTGTGTTAACTGTAGAGTTTGCCTGTAAATCTTTGGTGAATACTGTGTTAACAATTGAAGCGTTCGATGTGTTAACAGAAGAGTTTGCTTGCAAGATACCTGTCGTAATCCTTACCGCAGAAACTGTGGTGCCGCCAATATGTGCATTGTTTGCAATGAACAGACCAATACCAGAAGCTTGCCCGTTAATCTGCCCAGCAACGTTTGCTTGACCAGATGCAACTAAACTTAAAGATGCATTTGTTAAATATAACTGGCTACCAACGTTCAAATTGTTCTGTACAGTTGCGGACGAACCTGTACCTTGTACAAGTAACTGTTTCTGAATAACTACAGTACCGTTTGACTGAAGTGCGTTTTGTGTTGTTTCGTTTAGGTAAAGTGTACCTGTGCTTTTAACATAGTCGTTTGCCGCAAGATCATTATTTTCTCTAATAAGATTATTTGTCGCAACAACCCATTCACCAAACGTATTGGCGTAACTTAACGATGTAACTGTATTAGCCATTTGAACCTTTTTCGAGTAGTTTTATCATCAATTGTTTAATCTCAGACATTTCACCTTTGATGACTTCTATTTCTTCTTTGACGGTATTTATTTGATCTTTTTGGTTCTTAATTAAACGAGACTTCATTACGTAATCGTTTTTTTCTTTTGTGTCTCTATTAATTAAAGCCATAGTTTCCGTATCGCGATACAGATTTGTGCCTTCTACTTTGACCAACATCTTATAATCCTGTTCCTGGCGGCAGAGCAATTGCTCTTATGTCATCCAAAAATGGTGAAAATGTAGAATCGGAAGATGACATGACAACCTTAATCATAAATTGATAAAATGATGTGTAAGAAAGCCCGTTAGCTTTACTGGTATAACTCACAAATTCATCCGCAACATTTAAAGTTCCTGGTGAAAATTCATATTCAATAACATCCGAAAAACTGGTTGAATATCTTCCTGCACCACTTGTAATAGTCATTAATTTCCAATCACTCTCTTCAATTTTTTGCGTGTCATCTCTGGCCACAATTTTGTAATAAACGTGAATGTCTGAATTTGGTGGTCTATAAGCTGTTGTGTAGACCCTCAAGTCACCAGAATCACTGCCTTCAGCTAGGGTGACAACTTGTGTGATATATTTGGCTCTGCCGTTACCACCTGATGGTGATGTTTCACCAGCAATAATCACATTTGCTAAGACATTTGATGTATTTGAAATGGTGATTGATGGTGTTGTCAGATATCCAGAACCTTCTGATGTAACATATACACTGACAATATTTCCAGACTGTATGTTGGCAGAAACGTAAGCTTGTTCACCACCACCCAAATCCGGTGCAGAAACTGTAATTTCAGGATACGAAATTATTCCGTTCGCATTGGCTAAGTATCCTCGGCCACCAGAAATTAGGAAAATATCATCGTTTGAAATACCCATGTTATTAATTCTGTAACGAATTGTCCACAGGTTCAATCCGTCTTCCGAAATAACTGGACTCACCGCATCGTTGTCTGTAGATAAAGTGGCTTGTAATTTGAATGAATCATTTGCGGTATAATTTAATACTCTCGATCCCTTATTGTCATTCAAACTAATGTCTTCTGATTTTGGTGTTCCATATTTTCCTGGAACAACACTATAAGGACCATCGGCTGTACCAGACTCCAGTGTTGTTGTGTACTGATAAACAAGAGTGGTTCCTGGTGGTGTTAAGTCTGTTGTAGACAGGTTGAACACATCATATATGGAATTGGCTGTAGCAAGAGCCGTATCGGATTCAATTGTTCTTCTCTGCGGTAATCCTGCCGGCACAACAAATGACATTGAAGGTGATGTGTTTGTATCAAATTTACATCTGTTAATTGTAAACATCAAGTCTTTTAGTAGGTTAGCCGTCCAAGTCAATCCATTTTGTGATTCAAACAGATCACCAACATATGGTGTAGTAACAATTTTTGTTGCTCTTGAAGGATTTGAGTCGGTTGGCAGTGCTTTTGATGTTGATAATAGTGCAAAATCACCTTGTTGTGAACACCACAATGTATAATCATCTGAAGAAGATTGCACAACTAATGCATATAATTGGTCCGGATTAATATAGACGGGTGATGAAAATGCAAAATTCGTATATGTATTTGAATTGAGATAGTGTGGTGTTTCAGATACATTAACAGAAGTAACTGGTAAACTGACAATGGAATAATTCAATGGTTGCCCAGTTGGATAACCATTCAGAGTTGGCAATATGCAAATGCGAACCGGTATGTTCGTCGATGGTTTTGCTCTAAAAAACAAATTAACAGAACTTAAAAAAGCTCCAGATGGAAAATTTTGACCATCTATGATAAATGTTTGCGCTACTGGATCAATAGTACTTGAACTCATTTAATTCCTTCGGTATGTTATTCTCTTTTTCAAGAACTTCTAACATAGTATTTATTAGACGTTTTGCATCTTCTGTTCTTTTTTGAACTAATGCTTCGACAACACTTTTAATATATTTGTAATTTATATAACTGAAAATAGAAACCTGTTCGTAGAAAGGTTTATTCATTAGGTCCATCTTTTCAATTATATTTTCACCTCTAACATAATAAATTACGTTTTCTTCTTCTGAACTCTCTTCCCTCATTTTTCTGAGAAGTTCGATCTCATGTTGTTTATATTCACCTATCTGATTGTGTATGATACTATAAACAAAACAGTTTTCTTTTCTGCTCAATAAAGTGGTAACACAGTGTTCTTCTGTGCCATGGTCCACACAGGAGGCACAGGCCTCCTTTTGTGCGAAATAATCAGCTACACTTAGTCCCATGATTTATTCGTACAGTTTTTTCCAACACTTGTTTGCGAACTTTGTTGTCACAACTGCGCCAACTGCCATGAAACCAGCAATCCAAACTAACGAATTGGGTACGGACAACCATGAGAACTTCTTGCCACGAACCATATTTGTTCCGTTGGTGAATGCCCAGTTACCATAAACTCTTGCAATCTTACCAACAATACTTTCATTTCTCAACAATGGCACTGCAATCTTGGAACCAATGACTTGATAACCGCGACGGAAGCATTCACCGATTGTCTTGTTGTGCAGATACTTTTCGCACCATTCAACTAGATCGAACTTCTGATCTGTTGACCATATGCCCATATCAGACATTGCGGTAGAAATAACACAGCAACCGCCACCACCTCCAACTCTTTCGGTGTTTGTTACATAATCATTAACTGTCTTTACAGTTGTGACTGTATTTGCTTGTCCGGAAACACTGGCCGAGTAGTTGATCTGTTGAGAAGTGGTTGAAAGACCTTGTGCAAAGAATGTTGCCTCAGCAGATGTTGTTTCGGTTCCTTTGTTGTAGAAGAAGTCTGTCGCACCTTCTGTAACAATTCTATTATCTAATCTGAAAGTTCTTTCACCCACGTTGAAGTAACCGCCGGGACAGTTAAAGACTCCTGACACAGAGCCAACTTCGTTTGTTGTCAGAGCACCAATAGAATAGGTTTCACCAGTTTTTGCAATCACATTTCTGCTCAGTGTGGCCACTTTAGTTACACCGTTATAACTAGAAACTGTTGCCTTCTGACCAATAGGTATTGAAAGTACACTTGCTTCCGATCCATTGACGATCCAGAACTCTTGCCCAACATATGCGGTGTTGCTTGATGAAGCGGTTGTTGCAAGTGTTACAGTATTTGCTGAAGAGGTATTCGCCGCAAATGCACCAGAATAGTGGGTTTGTGAAACAAATGTGCCACTTGCTGTACTGTTTTGATATACACCGGATGTATTAAAGAAACCGTTTCTCACTGTTGCACCATAAGATGTGGTACCAATGTCACCTATAACATATAAACGAACGTTGCCGTTTGTGTAGGTGTAGATATCAGCAATTACACCAGTTTTGGTGAATATCGAACTGACAACATATCCAATCGTTTCACCAACATTGAATGTTCCAGAAACGGAATTTAATTCAATGATGTTTGGTTTTCTAACCATGCGTGAGACACGTTTCTGATCAAAGAATGCATTAACTGTTGTGTTGAACAACATGTCGGTTGCTCTGAAAGCAATCTGTTGTGCTCTGATGTATGGTAACAAAGAAACGTTGGTAATATAATTACCTTCAACGGTATATGTTTGTGACCAATATCCGTAAGTGTAAATATTTTGTTTGTCTACAGTTGTGACGTTTGCATTATAAGAAGAAGAATATGAATTACCATACTCATCAACTGATGTTTCACTTACTGTTTTTGTTGTTGTGCTTTCTGTTCCTGGAATTGTCTTCCAGTCAGAAACAGCCAAAGTTGGATTACCTTCAAGTAAATTGAGATCGCTTGATGGTTGATACATCTTCAAATTTGGATCAATGAACAATAAATCTGGTTGTTTTGTGTTATCAATCCAATTGTCCATTGGTGGAGTCAGAGTCAATGTGCCAATCGAATCTGCCACGGCAAAAGGATTGATTGCAATTGATCTACTTGCCAACGGTTGACTTGCAATTATTTCTTCTGTATACTTTAGAGTATAAATTGGAGAATTATCAGAGTTTGTTGGATTGTATGAAAGTCCTGTGGTGGCTGTATTTGACAGACCCTTGAAACCACCAACACTCAATAATTGCTGATTTTGTAATGGATAATTCTTAACTAATATTGCGGGTGTTAAGTATTGCAGTCTTGTATTGATTGCAGCACTAAAATCTGGATTGAATGTGTCACCAACACTAAAGGTTGAAAAGTCATCAACCAAAATACCATTCTTGAATCGATTCAGACCATCACCATCTGGTATCTGTAGATTTGTGGCCTTTTGTTCCAGTAAATTCAATGATGTGTAGTATTCCAGATTGTTAACACGTGTCTGTAAATCTGTAATGTCTTTGAATGCCCAACGCTTGTGTAATACTGGTTGAACATTGATGTTCGCAATTTGTCCAGTTATTGTTTGTCCCGTTACATATTCAGTATATGGATCTAAAGATATTTTGGCCAACAACATAGATCCTTCTGGTTGACCAGGGAAAACAGGATTAATGTCTGGAACACCTTGAATTAATCTTAGGCCTTTGTCTTTACCAATTACAAGTATATCTTTTCTTCCAAGATAGTATGCATAGTCCGATGTAAATGCACTTAGATCAGCAGGAATAAAGAAACCGGAATTGTTTGTCGTTGTTGGTGTGATCTTGTATTTGAATACAAAGTTACCTTGACCATTCAACACAGAAGGTCTAAAGTCTAAACAATCTTTTAGGTCATACAGTGTACCGTTACCCGCATAGTATTTTGGTCTGTCGGTGAAACCAACGTTCGTGTAAGACTGTGCGCTAAAGTAACCATCACCACCAGAGTGGCTGAAATAGTCAAACAATATCCACAATGAAACAGGCTTCTGACGACCTGGTTTCAATGTGATGTATGAATGCCCGTAGTAATTGTCTGTCTGCCCATTATTGAATGTGTAGTAAGATGTTATATCTGTTCCCGTTGTCAACAGAGATACGTTTGGTGTCACACCATTTGTATCGATAATCTTAACGATTCTCTTAACATCTGAAACATATAAGTTCTGGTTATTTCCATAATTTAAAACGCCAGCAGTTGGAATCCAAACCTGAGCATTAGTTAAATCAATGTATGTATCATTAACAATACCATCTGGACCAGTAGAACTTGCTACTGTTGTGTTTGCTTCAACCAGTGTTTTGGTTTTTAGTACGTAGTTTGTGTCGTTACCATCCGTTACAGACAACTTAGTGTAGATTGTTGCTGCGAATGGTGCGAGGTCTGGGCATGTCAGATATACACCGTTCTTGTCTGAATCAACAGCAATGCTTCTACTGCCTGTTGTAAAATCAATAACATCACCGTTGTTTATTGTGGTATTGGTTAATCTGTCTGTTACAACAACTATCCAATTTTGTCTGATTGCATCAGCGGACTCTGTTGCTCCTGTTCTGATAAAATCAAATACTCCTATTGATGATGGATCCAACTGTAGATATCTTCTGGAACCACCCAAGTAACTAGCGAAAGATTGTGCTCTAAATTCTTGTAATGTGGTGTAAGAGGAATCTGTTACAGCAGAAACAAATTTATTACCTAATGGGAAGATCAGTTGTGGATTTCCTGGATTGAATAACTGTGTGTAACCTGATGCAACATTGTTTACTTTACCCAAATTACTAACACTTGCACTGCCTGTAAATGTGTAAGGTGTGCCTGTGACAGGTTGCACAATTGTTTCAAAGTCTTTTACACCAAAACGAATCGAGAACTGGGAAGTTCCATCAGGTGTGACTGTGAATGCCGCATCAGTTTGAATTGTTTTGTTATTTGGATCGTAATAGGTGATTGTTCTTGCATCACCAGCGTCTGTACCAGAATCGATTGTTATAGAACAACCAACGTATGCGTTCGCCACGTTAGATAGTAACCCAGCAGAACCGACATACAATGTTGTGAAGGTGCTGTTGGCAGCCGAAACGTTGCTAGAAATTGTTTTACTTGCAAGATCAAAGATGTGTGCCTTGTAAGTATATGTTTGTGTATTTGAACCGTTGGAAGCCTGAACATAACTCAACGCACGAATAAAACCACTGCCAGCTAAAGTTGAATTGTATGTTGTTGTGTTTGATCTATTAACACCTGTGGTGCCAACAATGTGAAAATCAACTGGGCTTCCTGTTGTGATATCAAAGAAACTATTGCCTTGCCCTTTTAGATTGTCAACATAAATGTAGTTTCCATAATCAATAAAGTTACTATTATTATTTACCGAATCTGTGGTTCTTGCACGATCAGATGTAATTTGTTGTGTTGATTGATTCTCTAATCTGAAACCTTGAACGTATGCAACACCAGGACCAACTCCCAGAATATATGTGTTCGCATCGATTGTGTTTGCTGTAGGTGTTATCTTGAAGTTACTGACGATATAGTCGCCATTTGTTTCCGAAGTTCTCTTTGCAAAGTATTCGTCGATGACAGAATAAACTGTATTGTCAACTTGTTTCTGTACATTACCGTTTTCGATTCTCAACAATTCAACAAACGCATCATCATTACCTAATTCTAGTGGTAATGTTGTTAATGAAAGTTCGATCTGGTATCTATCTGCACCTGGAGCCTGATAGTTCGATGCACCAACGGCAGGATCTAACAGTGATGGATCATCGATATAATCTATAATTGTTTCTTGGATCAACAAACCAACACGATAGGACGGTGTTGAACTATACTTGTCTAGTATTGTTGTTTGTGGTTGAACAGATACAAAGTTACCGATTGAATATCTGGTATATGAACCATCTTCATTTTGTGTACTGGACTGTGAATAACCATTGACAATATAGAAAACGCCATCAGAAATGGATGCAACGGAAGAAAGCCCAATACCTGTTGAACCACCAATGGTGCCAATAATTGTTGCAGCAAAATTTGAACCATCTGCTGGGAAAATATCCATACCATCACTAAACTGACCACCAGAAAGGTACGTAACGATTAATGTTGGTGGATCACCAGCTGCAGCGTCTGTACCTGTGGCTTCTGCTGTCTTAATTACTTTTGCAATAACTTGACCAGTTGAATCTTGAATAATTTTATTTGTGAAATCACCAGCAACAATGTCAACACTATTGTACTGAGCATTTAGTTTTAAATAATAACAATTTTGGTTGACAGTAACTTGACCACCAGTAACTGGTGTATTCTGTGAGAAAATGTTATCTGCAAACTTAGAAATCTGGCTTTGCAGTATTGTCTGAGACTGTGTTAGTTCTCTTGCCTGTACTGCCACACCCGGTTTAAAAAGAATACGATGAAAATTCTTTGATGGGTCAAAATCATCGTAATATGGATCAACGTTAAAATTCAGAGCCATTTTTTTCCTTTAGTAACCTAATACGAATCTATATTGTTCTATGCCGTCAGGACTTCTTTGAATGCTTTCTCTATTTTCTATATATGCCAAGTAACCAGAGAATAAAACAAAGTTTGGATAACTGATGGTTAGTACAGTTCTTGCTGTTGATGATGTGTTTCCGTAAACGGAACCATTAATTGCTGGAGTTCCCGTTATATTTATGAGTCTAAGTACATTGCTTGCAACATCAAAACTCAAAACTTTTGCAGTAAAGGTTGCTGCGGCCAAAGATGCACCTTGATAAACAACTTCATCTCTTTCAAAAGTACCAAAACCTGGAGCAACAATCAAATCGGTTGTTGTTCTATAGATTGCACCATTTGCAGGATCTGGAGTTGTTTGTTTTGAAGTTGGATTGACAACTAAACCCAATTGGTGAAAGTCAATATCTGTTGGTATTTCACCATCTTCAGATCCATTAAATTCAACTGAGTACATAACATGTGAACAACCAAGTTCAGAAATTGGATCAAAGCCGTGCCCACCAACTGGTGATGTGTTTGCATATGCGACAACGCCACTACCCAAAGCCGATGAAACAGTTACATTTGCATAAGTATAATTTGCACCAGGATTCGTGACGATAATATCGATGATGGAACCATTTGATGTGTTGGCTGTTGCAACTGCACCATTACCATCTCCTGTTACAGTTACTGTAATTGTTGCATTACCTGAGTCGTAACCCGAACCACCACTGTAAACATTTATGACTTCAACTCCACCAAGACCTTCAGAAGATAGTAATGGATTCAATGAAGTTGTACTGACACCAATAGGCATCCATTTTGTATCCATGAATTTAACTTTTAGGCCGGTGTCAATTGAATAGATAAATTTCCATTTGTAACCATCCGAACCAACATAAATGTTATTTGTTCCGTATGTACCTGGTGTGAACATTGGTTCATCTGTTGCAGCAGCACCGTTTCCATTCCACAGACACTTGAAAACTTGATCATACTTGTTCTTAACATAGAAATTATAAACAAGATTTCCGTTTTCATCTTGTTCTAATATGTTAATATCATCGCGATAGAAATCAAAAACTACTCCAGATTCCCAGTTTATTCTTTGAATGACGGGAGAAACATCGGATGTGTTTACTTTTTTTACTGCAAAGATGTTTTTGAAGACTTCTTTTCTACTTTTCTGATCTAATCCAGGAGTAGGTGGAGTATTTGCTTGAGGCCACGGGTCAACTCTAGACATAAAACAATAGTTTGCCTCAACTGGCAAATTATTTTTGGATGTGATTACGGCAACAGGTGCGTAATAACTCTGTTGTACCTGTAAGAGCTTTGCTTCTGGTGTGATTACAATTTTATTTGTCATAGTAATTTATTTATTACGCATATGTTATTGCACAGAAAGTATTTGCCAGGTCGCCATCAATACTAAAATATTGTAATTTTGCTGATCTCTGTGAGGCTACAGAAAGTGTGGTTGAACCTGTTGTTGAATTGTTTGCTAGAACACCCAAGTTTATTGTTTGGCCGGTGCCTGCTGTGTTTGTGACCCACAACTCAACAACTTTACCGTATGTATAGTTGGAGAAAGAGATTGTGAGTGTTGAACTATATGTTGTTCGAATCATTGAATCGTTTGCAAAATCAATAGTGATTGCTGTTTGAGCACCCAAAATTCTAGGTGTGTAGATGAAGCCTTTTTCTGGACTCACAACACCTGTAAAATCAATACGGTCTGCATTGAATGAAGCGATTTGATTAACTACGTTTGAACCGTTTGGAACGTTGTAGAAAATGATTTTAGAACCACGAGCTGAATCTGTATAGTTTTCTGTGGCAACAATATCAATGCGAGCAACACCGAGTGGTGCGAAACCTGTTGTGCCCCATCCGTTACCAGCAACTCTCATTAAAATGTCATTGTTTTGAGTTGGAGATGGTGACACCACTGTGCCTCTAGCAGTTCTACCTGCAACTATCGAATATGCAGATCCATCGGTACTGAAAGAATCAAAAATAATTCTTGATGGAGTGTTTGCTTTTCCAGAAATGTGCAACATCGTTCCTGCTTGCGAAGGAACTTGTACAGTTTCGGTTGCCTGTATTGTTATCGCAGATTCAGATGCACTAAAATTGGAGTTAGCAAGAACAAGTGTTGCGTTCATGTTAACTGCACCAGTCACATTCACTATGCCTGAAAAGTTTGCATTACCTGATACAGCAGCTGTTCCGACTACAGTTAAGTTACCTGTGTTAACTTTTTGTGCTTGAGTATTGCCTGTAATTGTTAGATCACCCGCAAAAGTGCCTGATGCATTTGCTAGTGCTGCGTTTGCTTTTGCGAAAGCACCGTTAGCATAAAGTGCGGCTGAATTGGCCACATGTGTTGGTGTATTTGCGGCTAAGAATGCTCCATTAGCATAGATTGCAGCGGAGTTTGCCACATGTGAAGGTGTGTTCGCTACCAAGAAGGCAGAGTTGGCATAGTTTCCAGTTGTATTCTGTGAGTCATATGCTGAATTGGCCTTTAAGAAGGCAGCATTTGCATATGTGCCAGTCACAGCAAAAGAAGTATTCTGTGTTGTGCCATCAGCGAATGTGATTGGTTTGCTCAGTAATGTGAAATCGCTACCAACATTCAAAGCATTATTTGCATACAGGTTGTCTGCCATGTTTTTGGCTGTATACTTTCCTGTTGTACCTGTCGGTAAATCTACACCAACAAATATCGTATTTGAAATGTTTGTTGTTAATGATTTTGACGATAATTCTGTAATTTTTACTGTTGACATTTTTTATCCTAAAAGAAGTGTTCTATCATCTTCAGTTGTTATTGTGAAACCATCTTCTGTTATAAGTTCTGGCACATATACTTGCCCAACTGCGCCGTAAATGAATATTTGTCTTGAATTCAATTCTGTGTTTGCGACAAATGTTCTGTTAACTGCCATCAATGAATTACCAACATTCGAAGTCAAATTGCTTGTCAAATAAATTCTATCATTTTCAAAGTCAACACTCTGTACAATCTTACTTGTATTGTTATCAACCAAAACTCTATCGCCCACATAGACAATATCTTTGATTGGATAGGCTGTGTTGCTGTACTGACCATTGTTTACAATGTTGTAAGCGTTAGTCAATGATGTAATATTTATGACATTAGAACCGGAATTACCAGACACGAATGCAACATTTGCATATGTCAACCAAACATTGCTTTCAACTGTTACGGTGTTGGCTGCACCATCAACTGAAATAACTTTAGAAGATACATATGGACCATTTGTTGGTTTCAAAATAATTGTGTCTGTATTTGCAAATACGATGTTAGCAATGTTTGCACCAGCCAGATCATCAAAGTAAATTATGTTGTTGCTACCATTTGTGAAGCTGGTATAAATGTGTGCCTGTGTACCAGTATAACCTGTGTAGTAATCTAGTGGGTAACCCTGGAACACCGCACTATAGGTGTCGAGTTGATAGTCGGTATTTGATCTCAATACATAACGACCCAAGAAATTCATTCCAGTTGGGTGTAAGAGATTCAATAATATTTCTCTATACTTTTCGATTTCTTTTTCAACACTAATTATATAAGTGAAGTTGTTATATATTTTACTTTGCAATACGTCAGATGAACTTGGTTTGCCTCTTGAGTTCAAGTATTGGCCTTGACTTACAACCAACCCGTTTAAGAACAATGCATTAGCTCTTGCGTTACCGTCACCATATCTTCTCACGCCACTAGAATTGTAGTTGGAATCTAGTGCTGCACCAACCATTTGTAGATTAACATTGTTTTCTGTCTTCAATGGTAATGTGGTATTTGGTGTTGCATTGTAGTTGTAGACACGCAAGCTGTATATTATCTGTGCTGGATCAGCATTGAATTGATATACTGATAGTGAATCCACATATGCCAAATATGTCGATGTATTGGCATCAACTCCTTGGAAAATAACATCTCCATTTTCCACTGGTGCTGATGGAATAACATTAGAAACTAAAATATCTTCAACTCTTAGAGAAACACCTGGTGCAGAAACATAATCTTCACCTGGGTTATTAATATTAATTGTTGTAACTGAACCAGTTCTGTCTGTTACAACAGAGAATGTTGCACCTCTTCCAAGTATACCGGGAACAACTAAACTCGCATTTGCGGCTTGTGCATTAGCTGATTGAACGGATACTGTAGGTAAAGATAGTTGGGAATAACCTAAACCACCCAGTGGATAATCTCTTACGGGACCATAAACATATTCAACATCTGTAATTGCTCCGGTGTTGGAGACAGCTGTCACATTTGCTCGAGCACCAACACCGGTTCCACCCGAAAAAACAATTTGATCGTTCGCTTGATAACCGTGGCCACCACTCACAATTTGAATTGGTGAAAGTATACCTAAATTACCAAGATCGATTGAGTCGCCTATGTCATTCTGATATATCGATGTTGCTTGCACCGTTGGAATAGTTCTGATACCGCCGCCACCATTTGTGACAATAATAGATGATATTGGGTATGCAGAAAACTGGGTAAAAGAAAACGCATCAGATAATCTGGTATTTGCATTTGCTGAAGCCACATTTGTGAAACCATAGTTGGTGTTTCCAATTGTCACAAATCTTTTGGGAAAGATGGATTCTATGGACAATAGAGTAACGTTTGCGGTTTTTGTTGGATCCGGATCTATAGATGCAACAACAGCAGATGCACCAGGTGCGTTTGTGAGTGAAATAATTGTGTTTGGATCTGGTCTGAAACCATAACTTCCATCAACAACATTTATACGTTGAATTGATCCTGATGTTGTTGATGCAACAGTTGCAGATGCACCAAGCCCATTGGCAGAGTTCAAACCACCATAAACAACCACCGGATCACCAGTTTGATACAATAAACCTCTTCTGTTTGGATCAATTCTTATCTGACTAATCTGACCTACAATTTTTGCTCTGAGTGGTTGCCCACCAAACAAAACATCTTGGTTGTTTGTATCAACTACTCTAACAAATTCACCCGACTGAAACAATCTTGTAATGTCGGAAATAAATACTTCAACTCTGTTACCTGTTGATGTTGCATTTTCAATTGTTGCAATCGACTTTGTTGTCTCACCAAACAGTCTATAGTTATTCACCTTCAAGAAGTTTGTATTACCTGTAGCTAGTTTTAAACTTCTTGCAACGTACCAAGAACCATCGGATGCTTTCAGTACTGCATCTTTTGTGTAGAAGATATCAAAATCAGAATCATATAAGACTCTGAATAAGAATTGATAGGATGCTGGTGTGCCTTTTGTGTAGTACAGCTGACGAGCATACTTTACAGCAGTTCTTTTGTCGATTAGAACTTCTTGTGGGAAATATTGAAGAAACTCATCCGTGAAATATTGTAAAAATTCTTCTGTTGTTCTGTCAATGTCTTTGTAATTGAGAATGTTTTTACTTCTTTCGGTGACATTGCCATTCACTTCCATCCATTCATAGTATGCTTGCAAGAACGTAACGAACTTGTCATAGTCTGGATTTTCCCTAACAAAAGAGGGAAGTTGAGATGGTATCAGTAAAGAAGTTTTCTGAAAATCAGGAATCATTTTACTTAGTATTTACGTTAACAATAATCGAATTCGGATCAAATGGATCTACTGTAATGATCCTATTATAAGTTGACGAAATAATCGATGTTGTTGGATTTGCAGAAACTGTCAGCTGACCAAGATCATTCTGTACGCCATAGGGATTGAAGTTTTCTAGTGTGATCACACCCAAGTTGTAATCAACAGTACCAACAGAACTATTCAATATGATCTTCACGTTCTCATTGTTATTGTAGAATGATCTTAGTGTACCATAACGACCTTCAAGATTTACAGTTGCGGCCGCCAATTGACCTGTAGTATCATTTGACTTTGGTGTAATCTTAACAATCGCACTTGTGTAACCAGAACCTTTGTTGGTTACATTGATCGACTTCAATGAACCAGTGGCAGCAATTACAGCCTCTGCTGTTGCACCAACGCCGTCACCAAGAATTTCAATTGTTGGTGCACTCTGATAACCAAAGCCCGGATTGATAATGGAAATCGATTCAACACCACCTGTTGACGATGGCACCTCTTCAATCTGTACGCCACCAATAATTGATACTAGATTGTCCGGATCTCTGAATTGCAATGATGGTGATGTGCTGATTCCACTCTGGAACATACCTCTTTTGAGTGGTGTTCCATAATAAAGATTGTATGTTGTTGGTACAGTTAAAATTGGGAAGAATTTCTTCTGTACTTGTAGACTTATTTCGTTTGTAATGATTGATGGGCTGACATTGTTTACCACATTATTAAAGTTTGTGATATTAAATGTAGAGTTGAAGGTGTTCAACTGACTTGCGGCCAAATTCGTAATCGCAGTCTTCACATTTGTTTTGATTTGTGAAGCTGTTAAATTTGTTTTGGTTGGATCATATAGTACATTTACAGTCAGTTGCAAGTAACTGTAGTCTGGGTCCACAATTGTGGGAGAAACTGTTAGAATAGAAATTGGTCTAATTACATCCTGAATCAATTTCTGTTTCTGTAATTGTGTTAGATTATAAGAGCCTGCTGGTTTCAATGAAATGAAAACTTGCCCATAAATTGGCACATCATTTTCTTGCCCACCCCAAACGTTGACAGCATCGAAAGAATAACCTAAAGTATTCTGTTGAATTGCTGTGATGTAGTCTTCTTTGGTCACCGCACGTTTTTGTGCAGAGAAAGACTTTGGTGCCTGAAACTTTATAGAATCTATGGTTTCTTTGTCTTGCCCAAAGGATGCCGGCTGTACAGATGTAACAGCAACGTTGGAGAATCCTCCAATTGCATCCATGTTGATGAAACTATTTGCGCCAGCTGCGGCTGAACCATTTGTGGACAAGTAACTTAGATTGACGATGTTACCATCAACAAGTTTTTTGCCTAATATACCATCACCAAAATTGATTTCATATAAACCGTTGACACTCTCTTGCAAGAAGTAAACTGTCGAATCGCCTGTTAACAGTAAAACATCTGATGCTTTTGTGAAGATTTCATATGTGGTATTTGAAACAGACTGTTGTACAGACACCAAAAGTGTCGTGGTATCAACGTTCTCATCAGGAATAGAGAAGGTATATGTTGGATTTGTCGTAGAATCCACTTCATATGATATCGATGCAACAATACCTTGTTTTATTGTTACATTTGAAAAGAGTGCTTGCTGCCCAGAAACCGCAACAGTTGAAGAGTCTGTTGTAACAAAACTATAGTTGACACCATCGATGTTTTCGGATAAGAACGGTGTGTTTTTTGGTAATGTTAGTGATGCATCTGTCACCTGATTGACAAGAACATTGATGGTGGCTTCAGGTGCAATTGATGATTTTGGTGTGTAATTTAACAGTTTTGCTAGTGAAACTACAGATTCTCTCTGGATTGCAGAGTCTAAGAACATCTCATTTGCAACCATGTTCAAATAATATGCATTGTATTGCGTATTATATGAAAGAATGTCTAATAGTACAGAGAGTGCTGAACCTTCAAAGTTGTAGTCTTTTAAAGCATTTTGTGACTTTAAGAAGTTCCTCAGATTGGTTTTAATATCATTAAAATCCAAGTCTGTTATCTGAATATTGCTATTTGCTCCAGCCATTTATCGGTTTCTCTCTAAAAGGATTGTTATTGATGTTGGTGTGGTAGCATTCTGTAGGAAAAAACTTATTGTCACATTGTAGGCATTTTGAGCATCATTTGCTTCCACATTCACTTTTTGCAAAATTACTCTAGGTTCATATGCCTGGATCATCTGAGCAATTTCATTTTCTATACTGTTTTCCGTCAAAGGGCTCATAGGTTCAAACAATAATGCGTTCAATTGTGAACCTAGATCAGGATTGAAAGGTCTATCGTAGTTATTTGTTTGTAATAAATTTCTGACGGAACGTGTGACAGCCTGAAAATCATAACTAACGGCAACATCACCTGTCACCGGTACTCTGGTGAAGGTGAAGTCTATGTCCGAATATAGTTTGTTTAGTGTTTGTGCCATCTTTTATTTATGTGCGAAAAGTAAATCGCTTTTTTGGACTTTTGATATCGTCGGAGAAAATTCTTGGGCCGGAACGAAAAATTTCAAAATTTTAGGATGGGTTAACAGTATTTGCCAAATTGTTCTTCAGATTTGGTGTTCCGATGTAATCATTAATGAGGAATAGTTCTGTTTGACCAATCCTATTGAATTCACTAACCTTATTATACCTATCCACAATCATTTGTGAATTTGCAAAGAAATCAAAGTCTTTCTGTCTATATGTCGTCATTGTGTTTGAAACTTGATTTGCAGCATTTGCAAATTCATTAGCATCCGTTAAACTGAATGATGAAACGTTGCCAACAAATGAACCCAAATAGACATTTGTTATTGAAACGAAGGTATTTGAGTAATCGGACAACGTATCCGCAACAAAAAGACTGGAAAAACTACCAATCATGGGTGAGTTGTTCTGTATATCATCAGTTTGATTGACAATATACATGATAATTTTACCATAACCAATTGCAGTTTCATAATGTGGTGAAGCAATATCAACATCTAATGGTACCACATTCGATATTCTGTCTGTGTGTATCATAAAACTGCCTGCAATGTTTTGTGATATATCTCTTACAACCATGAGTGCAGGATCCATAATACTGGAAACACCAGGATTACTGAATGTTACATTTATCGTACCTGTGATAACATTTGAAAATGATAGATTTGTAACTGTGTTTGATGTTGACCAGATAACATTGATTGTATTTGATACAGGATTCAGATAATAATCTTCAACTTCATCCGATATTAAATCGGCTTCTTGCCATGGTTGTAATAACTGTGGCATCATTTTCATTTGTGTCTGAACCGATGGGCTCAATTGCTCAACAGCACCATTAGCTATTGGATCAGTTGTATCGAATCCTAGTAAAGCGTATACTCCAGCCATAATATATTTCCTTTATGCTTTCAATTCTTTAGATGGTGATGTCGAAGTTGGTGTACCTGGTTTCCCTGAAATGTGTATGTGAAGTTTTCTTATTAATGTATTGATCACATCAAATCCCAGTAAAGAAGAGGAGATACCATAAGTTCCAAGTGGTGCAGACACACTAGAAAAAGAGGTTATTGGTCCAGAACACACTATAGTACCGGGTATTGCTGGTGTTGGAAGCCCAATAGAAATACCACCAAGTAAAGAATGAAAACCATATGGTCCAGCAGCAACACCTAAAAACGCATCCACTCTTCCTTTAGAAAAAATATAACCACCGGATAAAGCTTGCTCAACCTGAAGATCACCACTCACGTTTACTAGAGATGTTTTGATTGTCAATTTACTTTGTAACCCAGGAACAAGCCCAGGATTAGAACCCGCATTAATCTTCATATTACCGAAAGATGTTACTGTGTGTATACCTTGTACGGTTTGCGTATAATCGCCTTTAATATACTGTTCAACACTACCGTCAATCTGTTCAACTTTATTGCCTTTTACATAGAAATATGCATCACCATTAACTGTGATATTCAATTTTTTAGCTAATTGTCCATCATCAACACCGATGGATATGTTGTGATCACCTAATACGATATGGTAACCATCTCTAATTATCTTGTGTACTTCATCACCGTTTGGATGTATCTCGGTGAATGTTCCAGATTTGTGTTGCAGGCGAATTCGTTCTCTTGTTGGAGTATCATCCATTTCGAATGAATGCCCACCCTTTGTCTGCGTTATAGTATTGTATGGGTATACGGGTTGATAATCACTATTTGCAGCAGATTCTGGTTCTGTCCATGCAAGGACACCTTTTGGTTTTTCTGTGGGTGAAGAGGTACTAGGTGCCGGTGAAGAACTTACATTTCCTTCATTGTCGGTCACCAATGTTGAACCGTCATCGAAAAATTGTATGGTTGTACCATCTTCCAGTGTTTGTGTTGTTGATGTTGCCATAATTTATTAAGGTGAAGAAGCTTTTTCCATTAATGCTCCGGTCGTATTCGCGAACGCAGCATTTGCATTTGGTGTATTTTGATTTATATATGATATCAAATTATTCGCACCGTCTTCTGTTGGATCGGTTATTAGGGACAAAAGTTCTGGAGGATAGTTTTGTGTTTCATTGTTCAATTCTAATTTCGCAGCACCTTCTACTTCTTTAACTGCACCAACAAATTGTTCAGCAATTAATCTTGCTTGCCCGACTGTTGCATTTTGAATTTGACCGGGAATAGACTGTATGCTTTCAACTGCTTGTTTAAGTGAACTGGTAAAGTTTGCAATACAAGCTAACAATAAATTTTTGATTTTTTCTGGTAAACTTTTAATCCAATTTATCAACTCAATGATTTGTTGTGCAAAGAATACCCACTCTAAAACGCTCTCGATTGCATCAGCAATATCTTGAATTGCTTGATTTACTCTTATAATCGTATCTTTGGCCACATCAACAATTAAAGAAATTTGACCCGTAGCATCTAAATTTAATGCCGCAGTTATTGATGCCATTATTTTTTTAACAACTTCAATAGCTTTCTGCAATAAATCTCTCATACGATTTGCAGCTTTTAACTTTGCATTACGAATTGCACGTTGTATCGCAGCAATTGGATTCACCAAACCTAAAGATGCAAAAATATCAATATTGAAGATAAATCTGAAATCACAAACGTGTGTTAATCTTTGGTTCATAAAGTCGATTGCTGATCCCGTAACATAACCCCTGGCCAAACCTGGTGTAGTTTGTACACCAGGCTTTGCAAATACACTTGAGAATACTGAATTTGGTGGAAAACTTTCGGTGATTTTGAAGTTTATAAAATCGAAGCCGCCGAGATTTACTGTTGTTGGTTTTTGTTCTGTTGCCATTTATACCTCAGATCCAATTATAATCATTTCCATCAATTTTCTTATCCTCTGCTGTGGGTAAGAAACCGGGAATAACACCAAACATTATAGGAAACTGCCCAGCTAGCCCATCAAAGAAGAATCCAACTACCCAATCATCCAGTTCAGGAGAAGAAAAGGTTTTGGTGTTATTACACGGTAGTATTGGCATAGCCCAAGGCAAATCAGATACTGGTATCTTCTGCTGTGAATCTTTGCTGCCATCATAATGCCAACCAAAAATTCGAACTTGGCAACGACCCAAACCAAGAGGATCCATTCTGTTTGCTACAGTTCCAACCCACCAAATTAATCCGTCTTTACCTAAGAAATTCGACATTGCAATTTTACTCCATTATTTACTTAAATCAATATACGCAGCTTGGGAACTATCTTTAGTTATTTCTAAAACAGTTTGAAACACACCTTGAGATTGTAATATGTGTCTGACAGCTGTCACCAAATATTTACCAGAATAAAACTTATCCAATTCTTTTCTACCATTTCGATAATCTAGAGCTGGCAGATTGAGATTTATTATTGATCCCGCTGTCAAACCAGTATCACCTGGAACTCTAATCTTTAAAATTGTATAATTAGCCAAAGCCAACTGAGCAGTTCTATTTTGTACAGTTTCTTGAATAAAAGCATCCGGTGTAAGGTTCTTTTGAGAAGGATTCAAATTCTGAAATGTTGGTTTCAACTTTTGATTTGAATTTGAAACAACCAATTTTAGAGCACCACTCGCAAATTCTTTTGGATATTCTGATGCATCTGTTGGTGAACTCTTATTGAGCCTTGAGGTAATGTTTTTTGTATAATCATAATCTTTATAATTAATTGTTCTATTCAAAGGATCAAAAGCCATTACTCTGTTCACAAAAGTGCCGGAGTTTATCTCATTCAAACTATCAAAGTCTTTGACGAATTGATAATCTAGTACAGAAGTCACTTTTTGTTCAGGAGTTTGACTTTCAATGTTTTTTACATTATATGTATATGTTTTATATGGTCGATCTTTGTATATACTGGCGATTGACCTAAATTGAAATCCATCTTTTGTTTCAAAAAACAGCATATCCGCACGTTGATCACCAGTCTTAGCTGGTTTTGCATATGTACACAACCAACTTATTGCTTCAAATGGTCGCAGTGTTGGAATTATAAAATCATAAACACCAGTTGTTTTTTCAAAGTTTTGTGTATCTATTCTTTTCGGATCAACTTTCAATTGCGTTAAAAGAATGTCAGTTACGATTTGATGTATTGCCTTACCTTTATAAGATTTTACCACCTTTATTTGTTCAGAGTCAAATAATTCTTTTGAACAGAAGTATATTTTTATAAACTCACTGTTTTGGTTTCCAACTGGTTTTCTATCTGGTATTGAATAGATTTGATACTTCTTCAGATTACCAGGTAACTTATTAACGTTTTCCGATCCACCTTTTGTGGATCCAAAACTAATTTGAATTTCTTCCTTGCCTGATAGTTGTAACTTTTCTACTAGTCCAACACCGTCACGCAATATTACATATCCAGAAATGACAAAACTATACATGTCTTCGAAAAAAGACAGTTCTGTTAAAAGCTCAGTTACATCAAATTCACCAGTTGATGCAAATATTCTTAATTCATCTACGCTGGCACTTTGTGGATAGTAAGCTACATTTTTTGGAGTATCGACCATTTTA
>Ga0315899_10002015_pt1 | contig 22801 bp, 14 predicted proteins | sample LakEriMetagenome_2_FD_203518 | JGI IMG/M metagenome (GOLD analysis project Ga0315899, IMG submission 203518) | Freshwater fungal communities from buoy surface, Lake Erie, Ohio, United States - Buoy 4 MA112 | ecosystem: Environmental > Aquatic > Freshwater > Lake | place: USA: Lake Erie, Ohio... | reverse complement strand
TTTATTATAGTATTAAGTTAAGTAAATAGTAGTATTGAATCTTAAGTACCAAGGGGGGGGGGGTATATTAAAAAACTACGCCAAGGGGGGGGCAGAATTTTGGAATTAAAAATTCCAAAAATCAAAATTCCAAAAACCCTATTCTATAAGAAGACGTAGACTATAATTATGGTTTTTGGAATTATTGATTTTTGGAATTATTAAAAATTTTAATTCCAAAAAGGGGGGGGGCGTAAATTTCAGACACCCCCCCCCCCCTTTAGCGAATCTGAACTAAACTGAATTTTTCGCCGGAATCTCCAACAAAACTGCTCGTGGTCGGCAACTGCAACGCGGGCGACTACTTGAATGACCTTCTCATAGAGGCGCTCGGAAGGACCGTCTGTGACAAGGCGCTCAGCAAATAAACAATCTTCACTGCTCTCTCGCGTCCTCGCGGGAATCTTTGCCCGCTGGAAGAGCATTTATTTGATCAAAACCTTTATTGAATAAAGATTGAATAAAGATTGAATAAAGACTAGAGTAAAGACTAGACTAAGAGCGCTCCCGACTAATCCAGCCCAGAGTTGCAGCGCTGCCGACGCTGCCTCTTGCGGCGGCGAAGAGGCTTGTTATCTTCGTCGTCGCTGCTCGTCAACGTTTCCTCTTCAGGCTCGTCAGCAGGAAGTTTGGAAGCCTCAACCTTGGAGGAACTGTTGTCGACGGACATAGCAACGGCCTCTTCAAGCACCTCAGTGACAATGGTCTCGACGGCCTTTCCAAGAGGATCCTTTTCATCCATGCAGGACGCGACGGCCTCTTCACCGTCGGCATCGACGGCCTTCGCCTTTTCAACCATCCAGGACGCGACGGCCTCTTCACCGTCGGCATCGACGGCCTTCGCCTTTTCAACCGTCCAGGACGCGACGGCCTCTTCACGGTCAGCGAGAGAATATTTGAGTTTGAGGATGTGTGAGAACATGCGTCAGACAGATGTGGTGTCCTGTTTTAGGGGATTAGGGCTTACATCAACAAGTTTCGCCGGAAAGTTTCGCCGGAACATTTCGCCGGAACGTTTCGCCGGAACATTTCGCCGGAACATTTCGCCGGAACATTTCGCCGGAACATTTCGCCGGAACTTTCGCCGGAAAAAAGGTCTTTCGCCGGAAAAAAGGTTTGCTCAAAATAATCGCACAGCACTTTCAAACACGAGCAAAGGAATGCGCTGTCGTGCGTTTGTCGTGGACGTTGTTGTTGCATTGTTGGCTGGGGTGATGTACTCTTTGGCAGTGCACAGCGCACGGCAGAGTAACAACGGGCTGTGCAAGCTTGTTTGTCATAACAATCCGAAAATTAAGCGGGTTGTTCCGTGCTTCGTATTGCCCATTGCAGGTTGCTCAGGTGAAGAGCTGCGCTGAGAATGGCGTTTTCCTACACTTATGGAATGCCGATCCGAGGCTGGACCCCAATTGACAATTACAGCAAAGGCGCGTATGTGCTGCAACATGCCAACGACGACATTAAGAATGACAGGGACATGGTGGAGTATCTTGTCTGGAGCAACCCATCCCAATTTGGTTGGGCAAGCGCAGCACTGAGGGCAGACCCCGACATCCTGAGTACGGCTCTCAACTCGCCCTTCTACTGGCAGCCAGAACCTGGTATGCCGTCACACTGCATCTTGCGCTATGCAGATCCGCAGATCAGGAACGACAGGTCGTTCATTCTTGATCACCTCTCCAGGATCATGCACGAGGTGGAGTTTATGGGTCCTGACTTGCGTGCTGACAAGACGGTCATTGCATGGGCCGGGGCGCCTTATGGAGCAATCTCCACAATGCTCTGTGAGCAGGAGTATGTGCAGTTTCTCAAGAGTGTGCCCGCAACCGGCCTTTCTGCTGCTTACGTCGATGAGCATCAAAGCAAGGTGTTCGACATCCATGCAAAGTACCTGTGCAACAATGCGATTAACAACGGTCGCCAAATATGTATGCAACAGCGTTGGAATGCCATGAAAGAGACGGACAGGCAGGAGTGGTGCACGCAAATGTGGAGGAGTCTGCAAGCCAAACTGCCCTTATTCTTCAGGGTCGCTCCTGTGATGCGGGAGGTGCTGTGGCCGACGTCTGGTTTGTCTGAATCGCCCCATCAGGGTGTTGCCAGTGCAAAGTTTGGGATTTTGAACCACAAAAAATCTCAGATGAAATCTGAGATTTCACCGACGGAGGCTGTGGCAAGTAAAAACTCAGAATTTCCCAACTTCGCCAAAAACGGGTTTTGGCAAACAAGTGAGTAGAATTACAGAGGAAAATTAGGATTGGGTTGCGGAGGAAATAATAGTGTTTTGATCTGTTTATAACGTGCTTATAAGATAACAATTCTCCTCCTTATCTTTTCGCCGACAGCCTGCGTTGTGCAGCTGTAGCTAGAAGCCTCCGCTGCTGCTCCTCTTGCGTCTCGACCACGTCGGCGCCCGCGGTCAGATCGACCACGTCGCCGCCGAGTGGGGCGCTGCCGTGAGCCTGCCCCCCATCTGCCCGACTGCCCTGAGGACCACCTCCAGCCGCTCCGCCTCGCTGGGCGGCATCGTTGGTGAGCGCCGCCTTCTTGGTGCCTTGCTGGGCAGCATCCTGGGTGGGCGCCCTTTTCTTCACTTTCCCCGCCGTCTTCTGCTGGTGTCTGGCCAACGCTGCGGCAGTTGTTCTCTCCTTCAAGGAGAGAGCAAGTGCCTTGTCCATGTCTTGTTGCTCCTTGGAGCGACTTTCCTTCTCGGAGAAAGCAAGTGCCCTTTCCGTGTCTCGCTTGAATTGCTCGTCTTCGCGAGACATGTTTGAACTTATAAAACAATACTTAAATATGTCATTCGCATAATTTGTCATCCCCACAGTACACATTGTTAATAAACAAGCATTGAAGCGTTAGAAAATCCCGTTCCCTTTATAACTGGACAAACACCTGTGACTTGGCAAGCGTTTTGGTATATCGTGTTCATATTTGCACAAATTTCGTCTCCGGTGGTGTATTTGATGCCATTTTCTGGATGCACGAGATATCCTTTTGCAAACAGGCCGCGGGATAAAGTTTCCATTTTTCTTGTCTGGATGGATGACAGTGGCACCCACATCTGCCTACTCGGGTCTGTGGGCAATGGACACTGTGTTAGTGCTTGCCTGAAAAAGAGAGGCGTGACAGTCGGGGTACATTCCACGTAGGTTTTACCGTCGAACTGATTCAGTGCAAGATATCCTCCAAGTGTGAACAACCGCTCTTTGGTCTTTTCGTTCAAAGGACTTGCCACAGCAATTTTGGCATGAGGCTCAAATAGGCTTCCCTTCATGAAACAGATCCCTGGCAGAAGAGGTGCGTTCTGAATAATTGCTGCTCGTATTTGCTCAGGATCTGTCAACGCCAGCGATTGTGTCTTTGAATGGTCTTCACCCTTGACAGAGTAGCAGGACCCTAAATCACCTAAACTCAAGCCAACCCAATAAAACATTGAGTTTAGCACAGTCGTTGCTTGTCTGTGTGTCAATGGATTGTCTCCTGCATCGAGAGAAAAAGATTGAATGGCATTGACGCAGGGTTTGACGATTTCATGACGGTTTCCCCCTGGTTGTAGGCTTGTAGACATTAAGCTCCGTCCGTAAGCAAATGCAAGTTTCTGTTGAGTGAGTACATTGTTTGATAATGCCTGTGTTATTTCGACTGAATGCAAAGAAGAAGTTACATTGGAAGCCATAATTGTATTGAGTGGATTTTCTTTAGCAGCAGCATCAAGCTTCTGTTGCAACAGAAGTCGTTGTGGCGTAAAACAACCGTTGATCACATCGAGAGTGGCCAGTTGCGATGCTGCTTCCCGGCTTTGACGTGCCACGCCCGTTCCCTCATAAATTTGGGGTGTGTTGCACACGACCCTAATATTAACAGGAAGATTTGTGTTGTTGTTGACCGGAACTGAGGTCCACAACGCATCTTTAAATTCAGTAGCTTGACATACTGAATGTCCGTTCAATCCCGAAGACTGATCGCTCCAATCTGTGAAAAAATTCCCGAGGGTAACTGTATTGTTATTCTGTGTTGCATCATTCTGTGTTGCATCATTCTGGTTTGGATGGTTCTGGTTTGGATGGTTCTGGTTTGGATTGTTCTGGTTTGACAAGAGTTGAGTGCGTGACGTTGCTTCACAAGCGATTTGAGGCGCTTTAGCTAAAAGAGAGCAACATGAAATGTTATAAAAACTGTCCTGATATTGTGCCTGTGTGATAGCGTCTTTTACAATGGACATGTTCAAATTTGGAAATTGCACCAAGTTATGCTCTTTCTGTGGCATTTCTGTTGCTTTTCGGTTGTTTTCGTAAATGTGAGTATGTAGGTCAGAGGCAAGATCCTCGATGGTTGCTGAGACTTGCTGCAAATCTATGGGGAGAAGAGAAATAGCTTTCCTTACAGATTGCACAAACTGGCTCCGCGTATGAACCATACACGTGCTCTTTACCTGTGCAAGTTCGTTAGCAAAATCTTCACAATCAAAAATTCGTTGCATCATGGGTCCTAAACCTGTGACAATGCTCTGATCTTCTCCTACTTTAAATCTGTCCAGTATAAGTTTTGATTTAAAATCAACATGGCCACATCCATTTGCATCGAAATGCACGTCAGTTGGCTGCATTTGAATAGTGTATGCAGGGTCATTTCCGTATTCGCTTTGACTGACCATATTTGCTTGAGCGGCCTTCATCACCATGTCCACCAGAATTTGACGGCCATTGTCTTTAACAAAATTTGTGTTTGCCTTATGAAATTCCATGTTATCCAACTTGGTCATTTGTGTATTATAATCGAAATTCATGACCACACCAGCTTGCTGAGCAATGTCGACAGCAACACTTGCCAAAGAGTTGCAGATTAACAAAAAATTTTGTTCTGACTGTTTTCCAGCAGCAGCTCCATTTCGCAAAAATTCAATCTCTTGTGAATCCAGCGTTGCACCCTTCATGGTACCGTCACTTGAAGGTGTTGAACCCAGAGATCGACTCATTTGCAACTCCCACGTCACGGGCAACTTTGCTGGTGGAAAAATTGTGTTTATAACCCGTTCCATAGCTGTTTTCCTCAATTCACGATCTTTTATTATTTGTTGCACCATGAGTGGGATTGGTTCACAGGGCCGGCCAGTCGACTTCATGATGCCTTCATGAACGTTGACAAGATCTAACTGCTGATGCATGCTCGCTTGAAAATTCGGGTTTTGTTGCAATTTTGCGTCAGTTAAGGATAATTGCAATAGCCAAGTTGCATTGTTGTCTTCAGCTGTGACAATTTGAGTTTCGTAAAAGCCATGCGTGCTCAATTGCGGTAAGAGTTCTTTCAAAGGCACGCACGTTGTCCACAAGTGTGTAGTCCTGAATGTCTGTGGTGTCGGTGCTTGTGTCGGTGCTTGTGTCGGTACTTGTAATTGTGCGGTTTCTGCTGGCGTTATAACATAAATTTTGACGCGTACGCCCGGTGGTATGGTAGAAAGCTGATGGCGTGTGTCAAAATTACCGGTTTGGGGTGGCAGTATAGTGGCATCTTTGTTTACAGACGACACAACGCAAGATGTTTTTGTAGGAATTAAGTTGCTTTCAACTTGTATTTGATCTGCCGAGAATGGCACTAAGCACATTGATGTTTGTAGATGTCCGATGTCATCATTAGATATGAATTGTTGTGCAAGCATTCCAAGATGTACACGAGATTTTTGTGACTGTTGTACACCCGGGACTAGCTGCATCACAAGAGGAGCACTTTGTACTCTAGCAACCGTCACATACATAGAAGGCAAATTGATACTTGAAATCTTATTTTGTGCCATATGAGCTGGCATCGTAAATACACAATTGACTTTTTCATACGTGGAAGGTCTGCAATGATTATTCACATGAAATTCACGCTTTATAGTTTGAAAACTCTTACAGTTTCAAAACTACAGTTTCAAAACTCTTTATTCAGTAAAGACCAAACAATTTACAATAGTCCTCATCCTCGAGTTGGCCATTCGTCAGAAGCTTGCCATCACGTGCACACAGGTTTTGCAACGCGTGGTAGTTGAGAATTATTAAACCCACAATAATTATCCAGGCAGTGTGTGTGTATTTGTTTGCTAACGATTGGTACATGTAGTGATTTGGATCGATATACATTGTCTGGAAGAAAACCCCTTTCAATTCCAATGACAAATCTCCAAATACTAAAATCACAAACACAACAATCGCAAAAATATATTGCTCTTGTACACCAAATCGATACAGTGAAGCAAACCTGGCCGAATTTCCAGTGTCAAAGTCTGGCTGTGCAGAATCAAGACCGGCCAAATACAAAAATATCAAGAGAAGCACAGCAATTACAAGTGCAATCAAGACACGGTTAAAAATCAAACTTCGCATGTTTTTCTTGTGTACATCTTCCATTGGTTTTTCTGTTGTTTGTGTTGCTGTTATGTGTGTTTTGGCTTGTGCTTCTAGGCCCTGCGCTTGTAGATGAATCATGTGCAGGACATTGGTAATGTGACTTACAAGTCCAATTGTTGTGAACAGAACAATCACAGCAACTATGACACTGTGATCAGCAGCTCCACGTTGCAGAGTAATTCCTACAGCGGTTACTGAGAGACCAATAATGACAGGCAAATCCAAGGATATTTGCACACTATACGCACTGAGGTTATCAGGGGGTTGATCAGGAGTTGACGGGACTTTTGCGTAAAAACCGTGAGTTGTATACAAAATCGTGGTATACACAATCACAAGCACTGCGCACAAAATCGCAAACGACATCAAGATGAACCAAATGACAAATATCGGAGTGTAAATGGCGAACAAACCCAAGCTTTTGAAAACATTATTATCGTCGTCCGTATACGGAACTTTGAACATGTCGTTGCCGTTTTGACCCCATGACCTCAGGTGCACAATCAACATCACTAACGCGAAGAGGATGAGCAACGCAAGGCCAATTGACCTGACATATTTCAACTTCGAAAAAGTCATTTGCTGTGTTTCGTCGCACAAGTTCTGGATATAAGTCCCCCAAGCAAATAGACACGTACTTGCAAGCAGTAAAATTAGTTCTCCAGAAACAATCCAATGCACTTTGTTCGTAACTCCTACAAGTGTTGTTGTAGTGTGTGGAACTCCAGCAAACACACAGGTTTGGAAAGCAGCTTTGTATTTGCTTCGGTATGCTTTTTGAGCATCTATTATGTGTTGGGGTGAGAGCCCTGGAAATCGTGGTTGTCGCAACTTATTGTACGCGTACATCTTTGCTGGCCACTGTTTCATGACAGTCAAGGCCTGTGCAAGTGTAGTGTTTGCCTTGTTACAATAAGTGTCTTCAACTGCATACTTGCAATAATACTCGACAAAAGTCATGAAATTTTCCAACTCGGGAATTTTCTTCAGGTTTGAATTAATTACATATGCACCAGTGAATTTAGCATTATATGCATATTCACCAGTGAACAATTTTGTGGACATCTGTGCGGCTACTGCTGATTTCATCTCGAAGGTTTGAATCTCATCGATGATTGTCTTATCCAACTGCTCTGAAGTAGCGTCTGCGTACTCCGCTAGATTCTTCAAAGAGCACGAGTCATGTTGCCGGCTGTCGCAGTCTTTTTTTGTGGCCACAGGCAATTCGAAAGGAACAGCAAAGTCTCGCAAGCAACTGCAAGTTGACCTGTCGTGTGTGTCAAACTTCACACCATTGGAACTGTCCAACGCCTGCAACATGAAGTTTGCTAAGAAATGTTCCTTTTCGTCCACCGTTTGCTTCATAAATTTTTGTTTCAAGACATCCTGAAGTCCAGGATCATTCCATCGATCTCCGTAACATCCCAATAAAATCATAATAATATGAATGGGACTTACAAGCCTTTTTGAAAAATCACTTTCTTTCTCCGCTACAACATAATCTTCTATATATTTGTACACTTCTAAGGTTAAAGTATTTTTTCCTTCATAGTGGTGTACCATGTCCACCGAGTCACTTTGATTAAATTTCTCCATTTTGTGCTTAAATGCTGGAGTTCTGTAAGTCATGTATGTGTTTGTGAACACATTATTGTCTGCAATATTTTTACCCCAGTCTTTGTCATTCACATGTCGAAGCATTGGGTGATGCAGTGAGGCCACACCAAAAGCAATGATGACAGTTGCATATAGTGCCGACGAAAAGAACACTTCCTTGATAAATTTCATCGATTCAGGTATCCATTCAGGTAGCATGCAAATAAACATCTTTAATATGATGTATATGGAAAACGAATGCCCAAAAGACACAAAGGTGGATCAAATGAAAAAAAAACAAAATTCGCAAACAGCTTGAACCATGATAAAAATCGGCACAAAACATGCTACAGAACATGAATCTGGACTGTATCCAAATGCTACAAGATTTTGACATGTTTAGCAAAGCGTTGCATGAGTTTGTCTCAAACAGGCCGGCACAAGTCAAACTTGCAGACAGTCCAAAAGATCCGAGTGTACATGCCATTTTATTAATCATAGATTTTGTTTTCGATATGCTACAGGATTGTGGATTGTCACTCATGAACAAAATTTACACACGCATTCGAGAAAAAAAAAATTTTGATTTCTTCATTTTGGAAGGATGGCACTATTGCGACCTTACTCGTGTACCTTCTAAGCAATGTATTATGATCGACGTTGACATCAAAGTGCATAATAATTATGACAAGTGGGTTTATTGTTTGTGGATTATTACGCATATACATCACATTCAACAGGAACGTTATGAGAGCAGAGCACACAAGTGCTTGTCTAAATCATTGTCGCATGAAGATATAGAGCTCTACAGATCTTCTTTTGTTTTTGTGTGGCAGGAACTCGAAAGACTTTACACTACTTTAGCAAACGCGAAATATAGTGTGTTTACATATGACACATGAAAACTTTGAAAACTAAAAAATTAATCAAAACACTCAATCCAAACAATCATTCTATAAAAGTACACAGCAAAAATGTTTGACATGCTGACAAATTCGTTGATCTTCAAACCACCTCCGAAACAGGAGTCACGTTTATTTCGAAAAGACTCTAAAAATGTCCTCTTGAGCACAGTAACTTCATGTCACATCCACTGCCATCTTGTTTGTCCTTTTGATCAAGATACAAATATTCACGATTTCAAAAAAACGAAAACATTGTTAATTTTTTTTCATGGCAACGCAGAGGATGTCCACACATCTGCAAGCTACTGTCAGTGGTTGGCTGATTCGACAAAATCAAATTTGCTCATATGTGATTACCCTGGTTACGGATTCAGCACAGGCTGTTCGAGTGAAAGTGCAATGAATGATGCAGCCATGACACTCTTGGATTTTGCGACGTCAAATCTTCAACATGAGATGGATGAAATTATTATTGTTGGAAAATCCTTAGGATCCACCCCAGCTATTTTTACAGCATCACAGCCTGTCTGTTACGATTTGGGTGGTCTTGTCTTGATAGCACCCATTGCCAGTGCCGTTAGGTGTTTATCAGCGAGTAAGAACTTTCCTAATTTCATTCTGGAACGATTAGACACGCTGCTGTTACCGAACATCGCACGTATCAAAGACGTATGTTGTCCCATACAATTTATACATGGTTTGGAAGATAATGTTGTGCCCGTCTGTAACACCCGAGCTCTTCTACAAGCATTGCATTCGCCGTGTATGACTAAACCACTTTTTTTAAACTGTTCTCACAATGACATTGAGTGCCGATTCAAGTCGGAGTTTATAAATACTCTTGAAACGTTTATAGACAAATGCCAACAGAGATCATTGAGCAAGACCGTGTACAATTAGAATGATTGACTCATAATGATTGACTCATAATGATTATAATGATTGAGTCACAATGATAAAAAAACTCGCACTTAATTACATTGCGCCTGAATGATTAACACACAAAAAACGTGAGGCATATTTACGTTTTGTGTAAATTATGATCAAACAGTTCTCACAATTGAACATCTTTAATATTTTAACTTTGGTTGTGATGATGAAGGAGTTATCCTACACCAGTGGTGACAGGTGTGTGGTGTCACGTAGGTTACCATCCTTCGGCCTTCGAGTGCACGGAGATTTTGATGTCCAATCTTCCAGTCCATCTGCAAGTTCTACAGCAAAATCATCTTCAAGACCAGTCTTTGCTTCACGTCTAGCACACGGAGTGTGTCACATGTCGCGCTTGCCACTGATTGACGATACAATGGCCTATGATCCAATGCCTGGAGCTGTGTACTCAACGCAGATGTGCTCGCGTGATAACACAGAACTGACATGCTCAATGCTTGCACAGAACATGTCGTTTCCTGCCAACAGCCAGAGTCATCTCCACAAATTTCCCGCAAAGCAGCCTCCTGCAGCCAGCTTGTCGCTCTCTGCTATACATTTACACAAAACTCTGTGTACATCGTGTCACAAAGCCAACCTCACTCATGTTTTGACACGCCTGTTGCACAAAGTTCCAATCAATGCTCCTCAACAACTTAGTTTTGGGCAACCTCGAAGAATCAGCACAGAGCGTTTAATAGCAGCACATTTACACCGAAAACTTTGTGGTGCGAACAACACATGTCCAAAACTTCAACAGAGTGTATGTGGATCAGGGTCATCATCCGAGACATCATGTATGCGGCGTGGTCTTTTCATGCCTTCTTTACTGCAGAACTTAACTGTACCTGTTAGTGTCTTACCATCTTCTGATGCTTTATGGAGTAGAAACTGGGTCTTCTGTCCACACACGACCAAAGCGGAAATTGGCCCTTCACAGGATCCTTCAGTCAATTTAGGAGTATGCACAGGGTCAGTTCCGAAAGAAGTATGGCTCGACCCCCATCGCAGAGTTGATGCATGTATACAATCTGTAAACAAAGATGCGCCATCACCATCATCTATAAATTTCTGTCTCATTAACGCAGAAACGCAAAATCTTTGCTTGAAAATGGCCTCTTGGAAACAAAGAACAGAGTACTATCTGTGCCAGGCTGCTGGAATCTGCGAAGAATCGGATTTTTTCTACTCTCCAACCACCTTCAATCTGCAAGAACAGGAATTTGTGTATGATACGGTACAACGCTTTTACGAAGAAGATGCAGGCTTGTCTTGTCCTCTCAAATCACCCAATACCGTCAAAGAACAGCAAGATGCAAACGAGAATGCTCTAGAGCACTGCTCTGCTGTGCAATTGACCCCCATGCTCATTGTTCTTCAAACGTTTCGAGAGGGCAAACGCTCTCTTGTGCTTCTTTCTTACCACGGCATACGCGTCGGCTTTCGGTTGGTTCAAGTCTTCCTGGCTGTTACCGTAGATACAGCAGCGAGTATTGCTTCTACGGCAACCAACTCAGCGCAAGCAGCAGCGGAGGCTTTATTAAGAGAAATTACGGCATTGATGTTAATTATAGGAGACTTTATAGACCAGATTGGCAGCTCAATTATGGAACTTGCGATGAGCAGAGGCATTGGAAGTACATTGAAGGAGATTATAATGGCACTATGTGTGATTGTGCGCTGGATTTACAATATCATCTGGGCAGGAATACTCTGTCCACTTGCCCAATTTATACTAGACTACTTTGCTTGGTGCGTAGACATTTGGGAGACGGTTGTAAATGGACTTCGAACTATTGGAATTCCTACCAAAACCCTGTATGAGTTTATAGAGTGGACCAAAACACTTCTTGACACTATGAGCACCATTCTGGGTCAATGCAGTCCGATTCCCGAAGATATGTGTACTCAGCCCTCACAAGTTGTAGAAGACACAAGCTCCACAGGCACCCTGCCTATGCCAACACGCTGTTGGTCTTCGTATGTAACGTTTTTTGGAGACAATCAACGATTATCATGTAATGATGCCGATACGTGTAAAATTAGCTCGCTTTCATCGGACACAATCATGTGCGGCGCTTGCCCTGCGCAGACCAACCCCAGCATCCAAGATTATGCGTGTGATTATGTCACGTCCATATGCACTTGTGCTATTCCTCAGTTGCGCAGCTCTTCTTGTCTGGTAAATGAGGATTGCATGTTGGGTGATGAAGAAAGCACATGTATGCTGATCAATGATGATTTACAAGTTTCCAAGTCATCGATTCTCTGCAACGATTGTCAATTTCAAACAATGTGCTACCATACCGCAGTTTCCGACAATGGCGTGTGCGCATGTGGCACTCGACAACGAATGTTTCAATTATGCACACAAAGCGAAGCCGAAAGTCAAAGTAGTATTGCTCTCTTACTCAATAACCTTTGTATTTACTCACAGATATCTTCGCGCTTTTACGAAGTAGAGTTTTTACAGACAAGTGTAATAGCATGCCAACTGCTCGACCCAACCACAGCAAAGTGTGCTTACGTACTTGACAGCAATATGTATGTGGTACGCGGCTCTAGCCGTGCACGCAGAAGATTATTGAGCGTAGCAGGCAACAGCAAAGATGATGAAACAAACAGTGACAACCTAGAAAGAGAAATTTACACAAGTGTGGATCCTACTTGCCAAGACGCCCTTGTTTCCAAAGATCTTCCCCATACTCGGGCAAGCTGTCAAGTAAATTATGAAAGTAGCAAGGCTACTATTGCAAAACTTGGTCTTCAGCAACTTTTACCACCATGCTCTCTATGTAGTGTAAGAGATGCCATAGATTCAGCACGCAGAAATCCTCTTGCTGTGCTGCGTATTGTCACCAGCCCTACAATGCTGCTAACAATTTTACAACGTCACGGTCCAGGTGAACGAGCATCGCTCTTGTTCCTGACACTTCATCAAGGGCTGAGTCGAGCGGTCAAGGATATTCAAAACCTAGATCGTTTGAAAGGTCGCTCAAAAAACCCTTTTTCTCTTGTGTCCATACAGCGTGGCAACGGAACAAACAGCAAGCACGTAGTACGCATTGACGATAAGATCCTACCCCCCTCTCTTGCACGGACTTTAGAGCTTTTCATAGAACAAATTCTGACAAACGAAGCAGAACAAAAGACGCGAGAGTTAGCCACCTCTGTGAATGATGTTGATAATGATTTAAATGTTAAGAATATCTCAGCAAACAGCACGGCGTCACGTCGACTTCATTTCTTTCAAGAACTTGTCCTGGCAGTCGAAGAGCGTGTTCGCAATGGATGGGATGAAGCGGACAGACTTCACGAAGCTTTTGCAGACAGTGTTACACAAATCTTGACATACAAAAACGTCCCAGAACATCAAAGCACTGCTGAACAGCAATGGGGCGCGTCTGTCAATGAATTAAACAACTGCAACGAATTGCGTGATTTCCTCTTCTTGTTGATACGAGTTACTAATGGCATTCACTTGGGGTGGCGCACAATTACACACGAACGAGATATTTTGCAAGCAAAGCCTGTAGATTCTTTGCAACAAGCATGGCCCAAATTCAATACACCAGACTCCATGAACTCTTTGAATGACTACAGTTATGTGCAGACAAAAGATATGCTTGTAAATGCTGCTACGGACATTGTTAACAACACATTTACAATACTCGACATCAAGCCTTCGATTTTCTACAATTTTTTATTCTCTGTTGTCAGTGCAGCAAACGCTTCATTCACTCCCTGTTCATACGAAAATGTTCAAACTTGCTCTCAATGGCGAATACGTTTGTGGCATGGTATACTAATCTGTTTTTTTTATTTTAGTATCGCTATGTTAATTTTGAATACTTTCGGGTTTTCCTTTCTGAGTGGTCTACTTGTACCTTTTTTCTCCATCGTGCTCATGCAGTTATGCTACGGTTACACATTCCGATGCTTGCCATTGATTCCAATATGTGCTTTTCAAGACTTCACAGAGTCAATTAATATGCTGTTACCACTATCATTGGAACTTCCCGATGATCTGAAAAGCACAGATGCGCACTGCCTCGTCACATGCACCTCTGGCATTCAAAACAATATTCAAAACAATATTTCAAAATTATGCTTGCCACGCTATCCTTCAATTCAATGCACTAGGTCGTGCCAAGATCCTCCATTTGCTTACACATCAGCGTTGAGTGTTATGACCTGGGCCATCGCGGAAACTGGAGCTTCTGTATCTGCTTACGTTCTGAGAAACTCACACAAAGTTCCTTTGCTCCAACATGAGAGCTTCAACAAAGAGCTCCTTTGGCACGAGACTACACTCAAGCGAGGTAGCACGGACTTAATACGTGCGCACCGCATCTGCTTTGCTTTGAATTCTTACATGTTGGTGCCATATCTTATTATCGTTGGGATTGCACTGGTTCTTGTCTTTACAATGTTCACTATTCTCTTATCACAGCTCTTTCCAGTACTTCTTCTTGTTTTTTCGTTGTTCTCAGCAGCAAGCGTTTCATCAGATTACTCAATTTATGATGATGCACAAGCAGAATCGGAGGAAGAATTGGAGGAAGAATTGGAGGAAGAATTGGGGGAAGAATTGGAGGAAGAATTGGAGGAAGAATTGGAGGAAGAATTGGAGGAAGAGCAGGAAGAAGTGGAGAAAAAACGGGAGGATTATATTGTTCAAATGCCGTAGTGCTTGAACCTTATAATAGATCATACCGTAGTGCTGGAACCTTATAACAAATGAAAAAGTACATATTTCGCATTATTTATAAAAATGAAAACGTTTGATGTTAGTGTCAATGTTTTGAACACGAACGTTGTATGGAAACAACGTACTACACCAGAAAGTAGCCACACAAGTCTCTACCCAAACGCACCCAAATCAAATCAACCACTACAACAACCACTACATCAACAGCTACATCAACAGCTACATCAACCGCTACATCAACCGCTACATCAACCGCTACATCAACCACAATATCCACAATCAAATCCACAGCAATCCAATCAACAAGGAATTCCAACAGGAACAGAAGTTGTTTGCAATTTCCACAGGCCTCATCTCAAGTCAGAAATGATTTTTCTTACCTTGCCTTTCTTTGTCTTGCTCTCTCTGGTGGTAACGTTTCAACAAAATGCAAACGTGCATATTCTTAGCACACTTATTGGCAGCATTTTAGTTCTGACAACGCCAGCTGTGTTTGTTGTGTGGCAAAGCAAGCCATGGCGTGTCGAAAAGCAAAACTATGTGCACATGTTCTTCCTGCACGGCGCAGGAGTTTTGGCAATACTACAAACAAGCTACGTGTCAGTTGTGTTCATTGTCTTCAGTGTAGTATTCGCACACCTAATTCAACAAAACATCACAAAAATCATCAACAGTAGAAAGAATATCAGAAATACGGGAATGTGTACCATGATGCTTATCCTTAACGGAATTGCCCTGATACTCCTTCGGCAAGAAACAGCAGAATCATCTTGGCATATTCACATTCTGTGTAGTGTAGTTGCTCTTTTAAGCATAAGCGTCTACATTGTATACACGTACATTGAATCTTACGCCTGATGTATTCAAACATTTCGTAATTTAACTATTTAAGAACATTCATTGTACGCCAATACATCAACGGTCGGGGCAGCCATGGCGGAGAAGGCGCCCCTAGCACCTTCGAACGTTTCTTGGCCAGTCCGGTTCTCCGGGCCTCAAGTGCTCGAGTCAGGCCCCGCTTCCAGCTCCAGCTGGAAGTGGGAGCGGGACGTCATGAAGCTGAGCGGGGAAATTCAGGATGTGCTGCGCAATATGCCCGAGAGCGCGCGCACACGCGCCTTTGAACACCTCACGAGCGTGCTCAACGACCTTCGGCAGAAGCTTCCTGGCGCTGGTGATACTGAGGTCGAAGACAAGGCTTCCGAGCCGCGCCGGAATCCCCCTAAGTGAGGATCCAATTGATCTCAATCGTTCACTATATCAAAATTAAACTGAAACAAAGCATTTTTTGCCTCGAAATCAGTTTGCATCTACTAATTTTTTCCCCTCGACTGCAAAACTCATATATATGAACTTCTTGTCATGTCGTCGGCCTTGTTGCCGGAGACAATGCAAGCTGTGTATGCACACGTGGTATCGGACAAAATTGATTACGACAACAACCAGAGACCTGCAATCAGATGTAACAAATGCGGACATCAATTCAGCAATGCATCTTTCGTACCAATCCTCGATCAAACTTCTTTGCAATCAGCACAGCTCCCCGCGATTCCCAACGCTTGGTTGAGCAACCGGCTGCAGGAGCGTAAACATCATCTACACCGATGGACCAGGCGCCCAGAACGCATGCTTCTGCAGGCGCATCGTGTGAATGACGTCAGAGAACATCTCCGACGACAATTTGCTTCACCATTTGCTTCACACGGCGTTCTAACACACAATTCTACTCAAGCACAGGGACCCAAATTCTCGAGCAACAATGCTTCAGAACCCTTGTCGCCAGCGATTCTTCATGACACAGGAACGTTGCTCATTATTGTATGCACGGCAGTGATTTGCACCATTATTTTTATGATTTGCCTTGTCAGTTGTTCCAGCCGGATCAGGAAGTACTATTTGCGAAAAGAGCAAAAACCACTACAATACGTAGTGTTTGGATCATAGATTTACCAAAGTCTTTCTCAAAGACAAATCAAAAAAATAAATGAAAAAAAAACAGGATGCCTTGTGCTGCAGTACCCAATCATAGAAGTGTTACAGAATGCCGTCGTTCCCAAGGTGCGTCCACCTCCCTCGTGGCAAGCTGCACCTCCAGTCATGGGGTACGGGTGACAGAGCGGCTGCAGCCCGCTCCCAGCAGCATGAAAGCCGCTGCCCACTAAATTTTATAATTGTTTGTTTGTTTGTTTTGCTGCAAGCATCCTGATTCACATACGTTTGGCTTCTTTATAAATACCCTTTATCATTTGTTTTGCCCGCGATTGCAAGTGCTTTTTGTAGATTTCCGGCGAAAGTAATTGTGTTTTATGCATTTATTACTCTCCAACGGACTGTCTCAACTAATCCTCACGCTGGCTTGGAAGTTCGTTACAAAAGACGAACAAGAGCAGGACAATGAAGAGATTGAGAAGCACCGAGAAGAGTGCGAAAAGCATAGTGTGCTGGACACGGGTCACTTATACGCTCGGATAAAGTGTCAGTGCGAAGTCCATGTACGGGCTTCGAGGACATGGTCGACTCACTTTTGACGCTTGGGGCTGTTCAACACGTCTTCAAGCTCTTCGACACGTTTTTTCAACACGTCGATTTTGTCATGAAGGCCATTCAGGCGTGTCCTGTAGGATTGGATCTCCTCGTCGTGGAGCTCTTTCTGGAGCTCAAGGTCATTCAGGCGTGTCTTGTAGGATTGGATCTCCTCGTCGTGGAGCTCTTTCGCGATCTTACTGTTCCTTTCAAGTGTCGCAAACTGCTTGAGAAATTTACGAAGCAGTTTCTTCGTAGTGGCAAAATCCATTTTTACTGGTTTATACTATTTTTTTCTGCTAAATACTTACTCTCTGAATTTCTGCATGTGCTGTTACATACATTCCTGAAATCGGTAAAATCGTGAGCTAGACTGTCAATTTTTTTTTGGTTATATACAATAAAGAACAAACTAACAGGAGCTTTTTGAGTACTAAACAAGAGAACTTTATGTTTTACTCAGTAGCCTCACAAAACGCTCGTGATGAGGGTTTCCAAGCAGACGCAGAGTCCAGAAGTGTTGACAATTTTGAAACACATGGTAGGGGTCTTGTTCTTGAAGAAAGTGAGCACAATCCACGTATTCGGCGATTGTTTTGGTACATGCTGTTCATTCCCGTTGTTTTCAGTGCGTTTCTTTGGCTATTAGGAACGTATGCGAGCAAAGAGTATGTTCCGAATTCTCTGGATGTACATGTTTGGCGCAATTTTTCGACGCATGTGAAGGAAAGCGTAAAAGTAATCGACACTCATTATCCACACAATATTCTGCTGGTATTGTTGTGTATACATGCTGTGCAGGTTCTGTTCTGCTTTCCTCTCATCCATGTCAGCAAGATTATGTACGGGTATTTTTTCGGCATACTGTGGGGAGGGACTCTGTGTTGTGTGTGGGAACTTTTTCTGGTGTGTGTTTTTGTTGTAGTAGCAACTCGGAACAATCCTTCAACCCAATCGTCGCAAAAAGCAGCAAGTGAATTGTCAGGTTTCTTGCACTACGTCACTACCTTGCGAAGCCAATATCTTGTTTTTCCGTTTCTGTTAGCAATGCATGCGTCCTCTGTTCCTCTTATCACGGCAACCTGTTTGGTATTGTTTAGAGTAGTTGATCGATTAGAATTCATTTTTTCGCATGTAATTGTAACTATAATCATGACTTTCAAAGACATATGGCTGGGAAATTTCCTTGCCACCTCGGACGGAAACGCCAGCAACATAGCTATAGCTGCAACGATGTTGTCGATTTCAGCGCTGCTGCCCACAGCAATTGCTGTAGTCCTCATGATCTTAGTTTCATCAAATTCTTCTTCTTCTTGCACAACTGTGGGTGAGATTTCAGACGCCATCGTAGTCAACTGTAAAGCAACAGACCAACAGCTCACAAACAATTTTGAGGCAAAACTCGAAGACAAACTCGAAGACAAACTCGAAGACAAACTCGAAGACCAACTCGAAGACAAACTCGAAGACAAACTCGAAGACAAACTCGAAGACAAACTCGAAGACAAACTCGAAGACAAACTCGAAGACAAACTCGAAGACAAACTCGAAGACAAACTCGAAGACAAACTCGAAGACAAACTCGAAGACAAACTCGAAGACAAACTCAAAGACAAACTCGAAGACAAACTCGAAGACAAACTCAAAGACAAACAAGACAAAAGTTGAGAAATGTGCTCAGTCATCCATCGAAGATGATGATACAGTTATTTTGTGTATTTGATTCAAAACATTCTTTAATAGTTTGTTCTGAAAAAGGTTTTCTTGAAACTCAAGAATGTGATTGTTTTCAGATATTAATTTTTTTGTTGTGCATCGTAGAAATATAAATGCGTCAACTTCTTGTGCGTGAGTGCTAATATCTTGGAATTTTGCAATATCGTAAGTCCATGACTGGTCTCGGCCTTGTTTGCCAAAATTTTCACACAATTCTGACAGTATTTCCTTCTGCATCTTGTCATCATTTTCTTTGAAAAAATCAGGTAGTGTGTACATATGCTCTTGCTCGGAAGTTTCCAGACGTTCATTGGACTCGTCTGTTGCTATGTCAGAAATTACTGGATATACTGCAGATGAAAAGAGAGTTTGGTTTCCTCCTTCGTTGAATATGAATTTGTGGCAGTCTGATGCAGGGTTATGAGGCTTTGTGGAAGGCCATGGAATTTGTTTTTCTTTTAACTTTGTTTGCTCTGAAGTAATTTCTTGTAACAGTTCCATCACATCGTCGTCATCGGCCCTCAATCGTTGTTTATAACGAAGACAACTATACGTGCGTGTGTCAAAGCATGTCCCATACGTAAATGGGTTCGAATCGATTTGGATGGTCCCTGTCGCATACTCTGGTCCATTGCGTATAACAGCATATTCGAAAGGAAACTTGATATAAAACTGGTTTTGGAACTCCAGCATGTTTGATGTTAAAGTCTCAGGTGTGTAAAGATATGACCTATATAGCAGCACTTTTCGAGCATCCAATTTTGGTGTGTCTAAATAAGATTGCTTTAATTGATTGCCAATTCTTGCATCTACAAGCATAAATCGACATGACTTTTTGTTTGTCAATGTGTCGAAATGGTCCCGGAAGTGTTTAACAAACTTTACTTGTCTTATTATATCTGGTATCTTTTGCTGGTCAAAATTGGTTTCGACATTGTCAATTTTACCCTTTCTATGTGTTTTTGTACATGCAGTAAACACAAGCTGCACCTGCTTATTTTTATAGTTTGCTTTGAGCAATTCTTGTTTTTCCTGTAATTCACCAAAAACTGCTTGAGTGAAATGATGCCTCTTCAATAGCGTTTCTAAATCTTTTTTGGACCCTTCTTCTGAAGAATCTTTTCCGGACACTGGTCCATACAAAGACAGTTGCACAGAAGATCGGGTCATGATCTTTTGGAAGGCATTAAAAAATGTACTCTTGATCATCAATCGTTTCCATGCCCAAGAACGCATGCCCACGCACACCATCTTCCACCATTTTGTATCATGCTCAAAAACAATATTGTGTAAACACTTTTTATGCTCCCGCAGTTGCTTGGCAAATACATCTGGCACGTATATATATTTACGATTTGGCACAGTGCTGATAATAGCTTGAAGATATTCTGGGAATTTGTCTGCACCGTCAGCCTGCGCAACTTGCTCAAAAAACAAAGGTGCTGTAATGTCATCTTGAACAGTACATATGAGTTTGTGATCTGAGACCTCATATGTCAATGTAGCTACAATCGTATCGTTTTTGTTGTTCCCAGGGGAATCATATTTGTCCTCACAACGTATAATTGTCATGTCCTCTGTAGTAAAATTGTGCAATTGAGGGCGGGCGTACATGAGAAGAAGCCACAAACAACGTTCCTCTTCTAGCATATCAGGATTTTTTTCGTCTACACCGTCGATTGTGTTTACGCGGCTCGCAGATGATCGGTTCTTTAATAAGTAATGTATCTTACTGTTTTGGCATGTGTTTTCGGTAGTTTCCACACTCACACTAAGTTCTTGGGGGGCCTGTGTTATGAAAGGGCTTGAATCAAAACTCGTCTGAGATAAGTTGGTGCTTAGAGATAAGTTGGTGCTTAGAGATAAGTTGGTGCTTAGAGATAAGTTGGTGCTTAGAGATAAGTTGGTGCTTACTGCTACAGAGATGACTGTATTTTTGCATGGAAGCACAAAGTTATTTGTGTCTCTACGTGGCCAGGTCTTCAAACATGTTCCTGGCGTCCATGGTACTGGAAGCGAATCTTTCCAAATAGTAGTCTGGTACGTATAGTCGTGAATATCTGACACGACATCAGAGGTCCACATGGCTTCAAAAAAATCCACAACAGGATTACTATATTGTTTTTGGCAACATTTGAACATGAGTAACGCAAGACGCATCTGTAGTAACACAAAGACAACAGCACGCTTCGATCCATAATTCATCATGGCTTCTGAGGTGTAAAACAGGGTTTTGAGCCTGTGGAAAGCTGTTGGCATGGTAAACATGTAACATTTTATTTGTAAAGGAGTCCTCAGTGTTTCTTTTCGCGCAGAAACTTCCAAAATGTGTTGAATCCACCGCAACATCAAATTTGAACTTATCAGCATTAACTTGTGTTCATGAATAGCTGGGCTGTGCACATACACACTGTCGTCACGTTCGACAAACTTCAGCATGTACAAAATCTCGGATTGCACAGCAATCGGAAAATATTGCAAAGTGCTTTGCAGGTGGTAGAGTGGCTGCACGGAACTTGCTGTGTTCTGGCCCCCAAGTAAGTGTCTGTGCTGTACAGCGAGCTCGCGCAGGGCCAAGACGTTGGGACATCGAATCATCCGCAAAAAGAGTTCAGCATCTGGAATCCTGAACTGCATAATGTACTCTTGCAAGAAAGGATCAAGACGAGGTAACTCATCATGCAGTTGTGACATAAGACGCTCGCGCAAAGTCATGATTCCGTTACTAGTAGGATGATACCTTCGAAAGCTCAACAAACTCTCACAGTTTTGGTTGCCTACCTGTAGCCCTGCAAACACAGACCTATTATTCAGCATCGAAGTGCGTCTGTTGAACATTGTCTTTGCGGTTGCTTGTAAAGTTTTTGTTTCTGACTTTTTGAGGTTTTGAAAGTCAAACAATTTGTAATGCATTGTAGCTATAGCATTGCGGAAGTTGTGCTCAAGAAATAGAACAATTTCGAACCATGGCTGTTCAAAATATGCCCACTGTGGCTCGGGCATGGACTCTTTGTGTGCAAAAATCTCAAATAAACTAGGTTTGTCTTGTTGATGAAAAGCCCCAAAGTAATCGAGCACAAAGTTCTCCCATTCGTATCTGCATGCACCTGCATCTCTACAGTCAAAGAACCACGCAAGCACGCTGAAACGGTGACATGCACGATTATGAACTTGAAGATTTTTAGGCAAAATGTTTTGTGTACCGTCTGACTTGAAGGTATTGGGTAACTGAAATTTTTTGATTTCTGTGCAAGTGAGGTCTTCATCAACGTCTGGTATATGCAAATGCTGTAACATCTCCATAAAATCTGCGTAGTCCTGGATAAACCACATACCACCAGCCGCTTTTTCCCAGTCTGTCTTCATCATCTGGTTGTGAAAAAAATGCATGCGCACGTCTATTTGGTCCCACCTTGGGTCATACTCATCGTAACTTGTTTTTCGCTCAGGCGTCTCATAGCCCCAATTGAACTCGATTTTGTCCTGTGTCGGATCCAGTTCAGAACAATCTCGTAAACGACTCCCTCCCTGATTCCACCACCCTGACCGATCAAACTGTTGCTTTCGGGTCAAAAAATGCCGATCAGGAAACTCTCTACTTTTTGTCGTTTGCTGCACACCAGGATTTATTTCCCCCCTGTCCCGCAGTTTCCTCGCATCGTTGTAATCATCTAATGCTTGTTGTGCTGCTTTTGAGACAATTTCACACAACTTGGTCATATCAACACGCTGCACTGTAGCACAGGCAATGTGCATAAAACGACTGTCCTCGTACGGGAATAAAGGCACTTGCATGTGACGTACTTTTGCGTGCCACTCGTACATATTTGCACGTGTTGTACTCGCATTTACAACCGGTGCGTCTGTCCACTCTGATTTCCCTGTCGTCGTGTTATAATACTTAATTTTCGGTCGTGTGAGTAGCATTAATTGGTCTTCCAAAAACTCTTTTGTTTTCACGTCAGTGTAGTGTTGAAATTTGAGTTCATCAG
>Ga0315899_10002014_pt1 | contig 22812 bp, 15 predicted proteins | sample LakEriMetagenome_2_FD_203518 | JGI IMG/M metagenome (GOLD analysis project Ga0315899, IMG submission 203518) | Freshwater fungal communities from buoy surface, Lake Erie, Ohio, United States - Buoy 4 MA112 | ecosystem: Environmental > Aquatic > Freshwater > Lake | place: USA: Lake Erie, Ohio... | reverse complement strand
GTAGGGTGAGGTGGCATCCAACCCTTCAGGAATTTTTCTTTGCGATAGGCTCCACTTCTCCATTTCCGAACGATTTTATTTACATCAATCGGATCTACATAATTCAAATCACCATACAAACAGTCAGTGTTGTTTTTTTGAAAGGCAAGAACTACCTGTTCAATTATATCCTCTGCACAGTAAAAATCATCGCTATTTAAAACACCAATAATATCTCCGGTAGCAAGCGCTAGCCCTTTGTTCATGGCATCGTAAATTCCTTTGTCTCGTTCGCATAAAAATTTAGTAACCACTCCTTGCGAAGCACCATTCGCAGAACCTAGTTTGTCATCTTGCAAGGCATCTTTCGCAGAATCCAGAAATTGCTTCACAATTTCTATTGTCCCATCGTTGGAATTTCCATCAACAACAATGTATTCGATGTCTGTGTATGTTTGAGCCTGAACAGATTTTAACGTGTCAGCAATGGTCTTTGCGCTATTGTAACTTACAGTGATCAGGCTAACCTTCATTGCATTTAGAAGTTCCTTCCAATGAGGAAATAAAGGACTTGATTGTAATTTCCTTTTTCGTAATATGAATTTGGATTTGCGAAATTGGGAGAGGGTCTAGTTGGAATGACACTTGAAGAGAATTTTCCTTCAATGAAAAAATGATCTCCCATTTGAAGCGCGGTACCGAGTGCTATTCCGATATCAAAGTTTCGGAAAGGAGGATTCACATCATAAGTTAAAGAATTAGCCAGGACGTCTTGTTTAATCAAACGCCCGTAGTACAATCCCGAAAGAAAGGTAATGGGTCCATTTTGAAAAGAATATTGCACAGGTACTTCAACATATCTTAATCGATAAGCGAAAGTGTTAAAGTTCAACGTGTCGCGCTTTGTGCGTGAGCCTTTGTCGGCGTAGTTAATTCCAATACGAAGCCCATTCTTTGAGGAAATCGGTGCACTAACAAACGCACCTCCCGTTAATCCGAACTTATCCCATCCTCCAAGCCCGTCTCCGCTAATTTGGGAAGTGGTCATACCGAACGAAACCCCTGCTTTGAAGGCTTGTTGGGCATTGCTCGTAAATGAAAGCAATAAAAAGGACAGAAAAAGAAACCTAGTTAATGTCATATTCAACAGCATTCAGAACTTCGTTGGTATTTGAATCGATTAAATATCCGACAACAGTCATATTTGTCGGAACCCAATTCGCTTGAAGAGGTATCGTGTAGCTCGTAGTGTTGGCATATCCCGATGATGGGTTGTTTATTACGAGATTACCCATGGGCTCAGACACATTGGTGCGCAGCACATGTTCGTGCTCATACTCTTCAATTTCAGAAGGAGTTTGGCTGTAGTCTTCCTGAGCGCTGATGATGTGATTTTCAACCAACAGAACCACGAGATTTACATTACCCGAGTAATTTTCAATAAACTGAGAATTCATGTGAATGTTAATTACGTTATCTGCTGCAACGTATTCGCAGTTGGCTTGCAGAGCAACCGGCGTAGAAACATTCATACGGTTTGTCACAATGTTCTGCCAACTGCTAGGGTTAGCAGGGTCGAGGTATTCGTAACTGCTTAAACCTCCGAGACGATCAATTCTAGCGGTAGGATTGAACCCGCCATTTAACTGCGCCCAATACAAATTCCCTGCTGGAGTGGTATAATCGGTTTGGAACAATGTTCCTCCAGTAGAGGCAAGCGAACCTGCGTGAATTGCCACAGTAACCATACGCTCTCCCAGCTGTGCGTCCAAATCCAAAGCAAGCGCAGTAGATGGCGGACAGAAACCACATAAGTGACCTGTAAATTCTTCAAATAGCACATTACGGGTTACGGAAGTTGGTGCTGTGAAAGTTGGTGCAGCTCCGTATAAATCATCGCGATATTTATTTTTTGCTACTGTGACCGGATTTTCAAGTCGGTCACATGCTCCGAATAAAAGGGCAAAAGCCAAAAGGTAAATTGAAGTCTTATTCATATTAAAAACTTGCTGTGTACATTAATTCAAATCCATTCGTGGCGGGCACTGCACGACACACACCGCCAATACAAAATACACCTTCTCTTCTTTTTCCGTATCCGAGTGTTAAACGTTGAGAACCGTTGATATATCCAACTGTTCCAAACAAATAGTGAACGCGTTTTTCTTCTACAGAGTTTCCATAATTGTATTGATCTATTAAACCAATGCTCCAATGGGGTGAGTGAGAGAATTCAGCCACTACAGTTGCCCAATCGCCTTTGTCTTGGTCGGTTTGAAGTCCTTGCAATTCCAAATGCAAATTGTCTTTCGGGGTGAATTTGTAATTCATCTCAACAACTTCAATATTCGCATACACAATTCCCTTGAAATCATTGGTGACAGGAGTAACCAAGGTGTTGAATTCGAAATAGTAGTAAGTGAAAGCCGTTGAGAATTTTTTACTTAGTTTTTTCTTCACTTCGAAATTGAAATCTCTAACGTATTTCGTTGGTCCGAATTTCACGGAATTGATTTGATATCCTTCCGTGTATGCATCAATTCCAGTTAATCTTGTTGTGTCCAATCCATTCGCAGCAGCGAAGTTCACAGAGAGCTGAGTGCCATATTTTCCGCCAAGTTTGGTTCCTTTCTTAAAAGTATAAAACACTTCCCCCATGAAGCTAACTTCACCGGTTAATGGGGTTGCATAAGGGTACAACGTGGCTGCTAAGTTGTAGGTATGCTGTTTAGTGATTGAAGGCAAATAGTTAGTGGGCACATCAAATAATTTCAAATTGCGATCTGCACGGAAGCTCATATTATCGATGTACTTCACAGCAGCGTTCACTCCTAAGCCGCTTCCACTGTAAGAGGCGTTCAAAAAGAAAGCTTTTCCTTTTCTATAGATGTAGGCGTTGTCTGCGCTTGGGTCATTTATTTTTTGGGCGTATTCAGCTGAAAGGGCAAGTTCATTTCGGTTAACCTGCACTCGAAATGCAGAATTTGAAACGTTGTTGGGCGTTAGGAAGATGAGAGAGTCCTGAAAACGCGTTTCTCCATTTTGATAACGACTCACAAAGCTTGTACCGAGGGTGACTTGTGTTTGTTTTTCTGCGAGTGTTTTAAATATCGAGTTTAAATTGAATTCGGCATCGGTTCCACGAATAATACCGTCTGCATTGGTAGATCGGCTATCGAAATCAAGGCGCTGACGTCCATAAATTCCTTTGAGTGTAATTCCTTTTTTCGGAGTAATGATTAACCGCGCGCCATCCAAGGCGTTATCAATTCCAAGATTTGGTTCCCAATAGGTGCGAAGAGTTAAACCGTTTCCGAATTGCTCATAAAAATTTCCAATGGTAACATTGAAAATACTGTCTTGATATTGAATAAATCTATTTCCAATACCCGTTCCTTTGTACCTGTTTTGCGCACTGAAGCCTTGTATGGCGTTGTTGTATGTTTCGAATCGCATGCCTGCGCTAAATCCGCCTTGCGTGTACATCAGATTTCCAAACCCATTAATAGCAGTGGTTGCAGGAGGAACGGTAGCTCCAATTAAGCTGTCTTCGCTATACTGCTGTGAAAGGAATTGGAAATTCCCGTGTAATTGTCCAGGTTTTTTCGGGTCGCCTTGCGCTTGAACACCAAAGGCGAAGGCAAGTATAGCAGAGAATACAAGTAACTTTTTCATTCTGTTCATTGAGCGTCGAAAATACGGCGCAATCGGAAATAAAAAAAGCCCTTTCGGGCTTATAAGTTGTCTTGGGTGAAATTACTTTTTGAGTTTCAATAGTTCTTCATGAACTTCTTCCTCATCTCCCTCTGCATAGTTGTTATGCTGCCAAACGATTTTACCCGTTCCATCAACTAAAAAAGTATGTGGAACATTGTTCACTCCCATGGCTTGAGCGAATTGTTTGTTGCTGTCCAACAAAATTTCATAAGGCCACATGACACTGCTTACATATGGCGCTACGCGCATAACTGAGCGTTGGTCATCGATAGAAACGGCAATAATTTTCACGCCTGTTTCTGCTTGCCACTCCTCATATAAGTCTAGATAATTATTCAATTCTTTTTTGCAAGGACTGCACCAAGTGGCCCAAAAGCAGATGAGTGTGGGTTTACCATCTTGTGCTAGGTTGGCTGTATTAATTGTTTTTCCGTTTAGATCCTTCAGAGAAATACTAGGAAGTTTTTCTTGAGCAGTTAATCCAAGTGATAGTGCCAAGAAGAAAAGTGAAATAGAGAGGCGCATAAAATATTTTTTTTAAAAGTAAAAAACTTTAGCCAATGACTGTACCAAAAAAAAAGAGCCGACGCATCGTCGGCTCTTCTTCCTTGTAAAAATCAAGATTATTTTACAGTAACACGAACAGTGTTAGCCGTTCCGTTGATTGTTACATTCAACATGTAAACACCAGCAGAAAGGTTAGAAACATCTAAACGTGAAGTGTAGTTACCAGCAGCTTGGCTACCGATATACTCAGTCATTACACGCTCACCAACAACGTTGATAACGTCTACAGTAACAACACTGTTGTTAGTCAAACCGTAAGCAACATTGATGAAATCGTTAGCAGGGTTAGGGTAAACACTAACTCCAGCAGAAAGACTTACTTCTTCGATACCTACTACAGTGTTTACGTTAGAAGGAGCAGCAGCTTCATCGAAGTTGTAAGATCCATCGTAATTCCAGATAGTCGAGAAAGTAGCACCAGCATCGTTAACTGTGGTTACGTAGAAGTGACCGTTTGAAGCAGCACCCCACTGAGTGTCGAAGAAACCATCACCGTAAGCATCAACCGCTGTGAAAGTGTAACATCCAGTTGAAGGAAGGAATACATCTACGATTTTGGTAGAGTTGTCAGCAGGAACTGGAGCATTGCCATAATCAGCAGAAGCTACAACGATTCCAGCATCGTCAGTGATAGACCATGAAGACTCTTCTGGGTAACGGTCGAATAAGATGTCAAGTTTAACGTGAGTTGTACCGTTATCAGCGAAAGCGATAGCAGCAGAAGTTCCGTTGTTAGCTGTGTTGTCATCTGCAGAAGTGATAGACACGTTCAAAGTAGTAGCGCCAGTGATTGCAACTGAACCTACGTTCACAGTTTCAACTGCGTATGTTGCTAAGTTTCCAGTCCAGTTGAAAGTAACAGGAGAAGTGCCGCCAGTTACAGTGATAGTGCAAGCCGTTAATGGAGCAGTACCATTGTTTTGAATAGTTACAGCAACGTCAACGTTTCCACAAGTAGCTAAGTCACCATCGTAACTTAACATAGAAGGGTCATTTGATTGAGAAGCTGGAGGAGGACACTCTTGAAGAGTAGCATACAAACCAGCTGCATCTAATTGACCTACTTCAGTTACGATACGGTTAGGGCAAATACGGTAGATAGTTGGGAAGTAGGCGATAGCATAATCATCGTTGATTGTGTTAGCTAAAGCAGTAGCAGGGTTAGCCAAAGGAAACTCGATAGCGGTTCCTGTTGGGTTTAACCAGTTACCTTGTGTGCTAGAACCAGTACCAGCCATGTCAGCGTCAGTAGTAGTTCCATCACCGTCGATCCAGATAACCATTACGTCATCAGTAGTGTTAGCCGATACTCCAGGAGCACCAGAAGGCCCGTGGTTAGCATACAATTCATCCAATGCACCAGACAAGTGGAAGTTCCAACATGGTCCGCACCATGTTGCAGATACGTCAAGGTATACGGTGTATCCTTGATCCAAATAGTTGTACAAGTTGTGCGAAACACCGAATTGGTCAGTGATTGTGAAATCTTGACCAAACGATCCTGCTGGCAACTGAGCGAAAGACATTGTTGACGACATTACGGCAACAACCATCAATAGTAGAGCTTTTTTCATTTGATAAATTATTAATAGGTTTACTTTAGGGCAACGAATATAAAGAAATATTTCGCCCAATTACTTTTTATATCTTTGGAAAATGAAAAAAAACATTCTCTTTTTTGGATTCGCGCTTTCTTTCATAGGTGTGTCAGCGCAAAGTGTTGAATTGGTTAACCCTGTTGTTCAGGTTAATGCCACAGCTGCAACCCTTACGGGAGCGGGCGAAATGGTTGCTGAATGGCCAGTAACAAATATTTCGGATGTGACGGTTTCGGTGAAATGCAGTCGAAGTGTGATTTCGGAAATTCCCGGTTCGTCTAATTATTTTTGCTGGGGTGTTTGCTATGGGGAAACAACGAACGTTTCGCTCTTAGCTCAGACGATTCTAGCGAGTGATACGAATCACACGTTTTACGCGCACTACAAACCACAAGGCAATGCAGGAGAGACTCTCATTACTTACTGCTTCTTTAACACTGCCAATCCTTCTGATCAGGCTTGTCAGACCGTTAGCTTTTGCTACGAATCTACTTGCCCTGTGGACGTTGAAGGAGAAGAGCATTCTAAATTAGAACTTATTGGAAGCAATCCTTTGAAAGGGTTGAGTTTTTTGAATTACAAATTACCTTCAGGAGAAACAGAAGGTCAATTGGTTATTACAAATCTTCAAGGGAAATTGGTGAAGAAAGCAATCGTTAAGGGGAATTCTGGAAGCGTATTAATGAACTCAGAAGATTTTGCTTCTGGTGTTTATCAATTTACACTTGTGACTGCAAAGGGACAGGAAACTGTTCGATTTGTGGTTGAATAATTAAGTTAAGAAATGTGAAAGGACAACCTCGATATTCGAGGTTGTTTTATTTTTGCAAACCCAAAGAAAGAACATGAAGCAAATTAAGAGGAAAGAAGCACTCGATTACCACGAGTTAGGAAGGAAGGGAAAGCTAGAGATCGTTCCTACGAAACCGTATAGCACTCAGCGCGATTTGGCACTTGCTTATTCACCGGGTGTTGCAGAACCTGTAAAGGCTATTGCAGAAAATATCGACGATGTATACAAGTATACAGGGAAGGGAAATTTAGTGGCGGTTATTTCAAACGGTACCGCTATTCTCGGACTTGGTAACCTGGGGCCAGAGGCCAGCAAGCCTGTTATGGAAGGAAAAGGAATGCTTTTCAAAATATTTGCAGATATTGATTCCATTGATATTGAGATGAAGGCTACAGAAGTCGATGATTTCGTGAATACGGTCATCAACATTAGTCCAACTTTCGGTGGAATTAACCTAGAAGATATTAAGGCGCCTGAGGCTTTTGAAATCGAAGAGCGATTGAAGGAAGCCCTCGACATTCCAATCATGCACGATGATCAGCACGGAACAGCAATTATTTCAAGTGCTGCATTATTGAATGCTTTGGAAATAGCAGGTAAGAATATTGGCGACATAAAAATAGTGGTGAGCGGCGCGGGCGCAGCAGCGTTGAGTTGTCTGAATACCATGATCGGCCTTGGTTTGAATCCAGCGAATATTCGTATGTTCGATTCTAAAGGATTGATCAATACTTCTCGAGAAGATATCGATCACAGAAAGAAAAGATTCGCTGTTGATTCGAATGAAAAATCACTCGCAGAAGCATTGGTAAACGCCGATGTGTTCCTAGGACTTTCTCAGGGAAATATTGTAACAACGGAAATGGTTCAGTCCATGGCAAACAATCCAGTTGTTTTTGCTCTTGCAAATCCAGATCCTGAAATTCCATTTGAAGAAGCAATGGCAGCACGTCCCGATGTAATCATGGCCACAGGAAGAAGTGATCATCCGAACCAAGTAAACAATGTTCTCGGTTTTCCATTCATTTTCAGAGGGGCGTTAGACGTTCGCGCAACAAAGATTAACGACGCCATGAAATTGGCTGCTGTTAAAGCATTGGCTGAATTAGCAAAGGCAACCGTGCCGGAAGAGGTTATGGAAGCTTATCATATTACAAGCCTTTCATTCGGTAAGGATTATATCATTCCGAAGCCAAATGATCCGCGATTGTTGGTAGCTGTTTCTACAGCTGTTGCGAAGGCTGCTATTGAAAGCGGTGTTGCGAAGAATCCAATCACAGATTGGGATGCTTATGCAAGCGAATTGCTCGGAAGAATGGGACGTGACAACGCATTGACCAGAGGTATTTCAGAGCGAGCAAGAAAAGACAAAAAACGTGTTGTTTTTGCTGAAGGAGATAATCCGAAAATCTTGAAGGCAGCTGAGCAAGCCAAGGATGATGGTATTGCAATTCCAATTTTATTGGGTCAAGAAGAAAAAATTCGTGAACTTATTCGTGAGTTTGATTTAGATTTAGCGGATGTCGAGATTATTGATCCTCGCCTAGATTCACACAAAGCTGAACGTGAGAAATACGGCGAGTTCTTCTATCAGAAAAGAATGCGCAAGGGTATTACCAAAACGGAGGCTTCTCGAATCATGCGTGAACGCAATTATTTTGGTGCAATGATGGTTGAAACAGGAGTAGCAGATGCAATGATTTCAGGTATGACACGCAATTACGCCAAAGTAATTCGTCCAGGTTTGGAAACTATCGGAACTGCTAAAGATGTGAAGACCGTTTGCGGAATGTACATCGTTCAAACACCGAAAGGACCAATGTTCTTTGCTGATACAACAGTTAACCGAGATCCAACTGCAGAGCAATTGGTAGACATTACTTTGTTAGTAGCTGATGCCGTTTCAAAAATGAAAATTGCACCTCGCATGGCCATGCTTAGCTATTCGAATTTCGGTTCCTCGCACGGTTCTGATCCAGAAAAAGTAGCGAAAGCCGTTTCAATCCTTCACAATAACCATCCTCATTTGATTGTAGATGGAGAGATTCAAGCAAATTTTGCATTGAATCCGGAAATGAGAAAAGAGAATTTCCCATTTTCGAAATTAGCCGATTCTAAAGTGAATACCTTGATATTCCCCAACCTCTCTTCAGGAAATATTAGTTACAAAATTCTTCAAGAAGTTGCTGGAATGGAAGTTATCGGCCCAATTTTATTGGGCATGAAAAGGAGTTATCATATCTTGCAAATGGGTTGCTCAGTGCGCGAAATCGTGAACATGGTTCGCGTGGCCGTTGTCGATGCTCAAGCCAAAGGAACCCTAAATAGATAATATGCTCTACTCACTAACTGGACAACTCATTGAGAAATCACCGGTGCATGCGGTTATTGACTGCAAAGGTGTTGGGTATTTTTTGAATATAAGTTTAGCTACCTATTCGGCCTTGCCAAACAACGGAGATGTCATGCTTTATACCCATTTGCATGTAAATGGAAACGACTTCTCGTTGGTGCTATACGGGTTCTATTCCGACCAGGAAAAGGAATTGTTTAAGAAATTGGTGAGTGTAAGTGGAGTAGGTCCAAATACAGCGCGAATGGTACTTTCAAGCTTAAACGTGAATGAGTTAATTCAGGTTATTGCTAGCAAAGATCTTCCTTCCCTAAAGAGAATTAAAGGTATAGGCGAAAAAACGGCAGAGCGTATTTTGGTTGACCTACACAATAAAGTCGGAAAGATCGATGGTGCGATTGCAGAAAAAATTGGGGGTTTGCACAATACCGTTCGACAAGACGCGTTAGTGGCACTGTCCCAACTGGGCCTAGACAAAACCAAAACTGAAAAAATGTTGGATAAGATTCTCCTAACCAATGGTGAGTTACCATTGGAAGAACTTATTAAACAAGTATTGAAACAGATATAATAGTGAAAGAAGTTGTCCTCCGCCTCCTATCAAGAGCCATTTTCGTAATGGCCCTTTGTGTTTCTGGTTGGTTGGCCTGGGCAAATACTTCTGTTCAGACACGCGTCATTGCAAAATCTAATCACAATTTCGTTTTTGCTCCAGATACAATTACTCCTATTTGGCCGAATAACGATACGCCTGCTCCCAGCGAAGGCGGTAATGGAATAGAAATTCCTCTTCCAGACAATATCCATTATTCAGTTGAATACAATCCTGAAACTGGACGGTACGAAGTCATTCAAAAAGTTGGCGATAAATTCGATTTCCGTCGGACGTCAACGATGGACATGGAAGACTTTTTAGATTTCCAATTGGATAAGAACGTTTCCAAATACTGGAATAAAATTAAAGATGACAAATCTGCTGCAAACAAGGAATTTGCTCCGGTGATTAAAATTGGAGGAGATAATTTTGAGCATATTTTCGGGTCGAATGAAATTGAAATTCGTCCTCAGGGTTCGGCCGAATTAACATTCGGTTTAAACTCGCAACGTACCGAAAACCCTCGTATTCCTGAACGTCAACGTAAAAACACCAACTTTAACTTCGATCAGAAAATTCAAATGAACGTCATTGGTAACATCGGTACCAAAATGAAGTTGAAAGTGAATTACAATACGGAAAGCACGTTTGAATTTGAGAACAACATGAAGGTGGAATACACCGGTGATGAAGATCAAATCATGCGGAAAATTGAATTGGGTACTGTTGCACTTCCTTTAACAGGATCACTTATGCCCGGAAGTTTGGGATTGTTCGGTGCGAAAGTCGAAACCCAATGGGGAAAATTGAAGAACACGACAATTCTGACTCAGCAAAAAGGCGAGCGCAAAGAAATCACTGTTCAAGGAGGAGCTCAAACCACGCGTTTCGATATCGCTGCAGATAACTACGAAGCAAACAGACACTACTTCCTTTCAGGATATTTTAGAGACAACTATGACAATGCACTTGCCGCATTGCCTGTTGTAAACAGTGGAGCAAACATTACGCGGATTGAAGTGTGGGTTGTGAATCAACAGGCCAATACGCAAGACGTTCGGAACATTATGGCCTTTACCGATTTGGGGGAAAATTCCCAATATATGGCTTCCGACTACAACAACTCTTCACTTATAATACCGGGTCAATTACAAAATCCAGACAACGAGAACAACAATCTCTTCAATGTTGTTTCGAACAACCAAAACATATTAGATTTTTCAAATGCCAATGCTGCTATTCAAGCATTGGGTTATGGCATGCGACAAGGTATTCACTACGAACGTGTCGGTAATGCTAGAAAGTTGACGGCTTCAGAGTATACATACAATGCCCGTCTCGGATTTATTTCGTTGAAACAAGCCCTCAACAATGCCGAGGTATTGGCGGTTTCTTACGAGTATACGTTGAATGGCCAGACCTACCAAGTGGGTACACTTTCACAAGACGGTATTGCAGCACCACAAGCCTTAATGTTGAAGATGCTGAAGTCTTCCATCACATTGGTGAAGCTTACCAACGGTGATCCTTCTCCGCTTTGGAGAAACATGATGAAAAACGTCTACAACTTGGAGTCGTTTGGTATTTCGCCCGAAAAATTTAGGTTGGAGGTGTGGTACAACAATCCGGCTACCGGAGTTAACATGAATTACATTCCGCGTGAACCGTTGAGTGGAAAACTCTTACTGCAAGTCATGAATCTCGATAGAATTGATGCGCAACAAATGCCAGGTAGTGATGGTTTCTTCGACTTCGTCCCAAATGCTTCAACATCGGGCGGTTTAATTGATGCGTCCTCAGGTAGAGTATTCTTCCCTGTTGTTGAACCATTCGGTTCACACCTGTCTGATCAGATTTATGCTGGTTTGGGCAACACACCTCAAGCAGCTCAAGTGGTTTCGCAAGTAGTCTTTCAGGCATTGTACGATTCCACAAAAACTGCTGCTCAGATCGGATTCCCACAATTGAATCGATTCCGTATCAAAGGTGAATATCAAAGTGCTTCAGGATCTGAAATTTCCTTGAATGCTTTGAATATTCCGCAAGGTGCCGTAACTGTAACTGCAGGAGGAATGAGACTTGTAGAAGGAACAGATTTTACTGTAAATTACAATCTCGGAAAGGTTACCATTCTCAACGAAAGTATCATGAGTTCTGGACAGCCCATTAAGGTTTCTGTCGAAAGCAACTCAATGTTCAATCTTCAATACAAAACTTTATTGGGTAGTCGATTCGATTACAAATTCTCAGATAATTTGGCTATGGGAGCTACATTCATGAATTTGAAAGAGCGTCCATTAACACAAAAAGTAAACGCAGGCGATGATCCGGTGAACAACGGGATGATTGGTTTCGACATGAATTTTCAGAAGGAAGTTCCCATCATTACGAAATGGATAGATCGTATACCCGGAATTCAAACCAAAGAAAAGTCAACTGTTACGTTCAATCTTGAAGCGGCGAAAATATTTCCAGGTCACTCACGAGCAATTTCGAAAGATGGAAATGCATATGTAGATGATTTCGAAGGAAGCCAAAGTGTTATCGATTTGCGGTCATTGAATCAATGGTTCATGGCTTCAACACCGAAATTACAATCTTCACTATTCCCTGAAGGAGATTTCGAAGACAGTTTGGTTTACGGAGCAAATCGTGCGCAATTGTCTTGGTACATCATAGACCCGTTGTTCTACAGAAATAGTTCTTATACACCGCCTAATATCACAGTTGATATGCAAAGCGATCATCGCATGCGCGAGGTCTTGGAATCAGAGGTATTCCCAAATAGACAATTACCATCAGGAACACCGCCGAACATTACATGTTTAGATTTAACCTACTACCCCGAAGAAAGAGGTATGTACAACTTCGAATTACCGAATGGTTATTCGGGAAGATCTTCCGGTTTGAATCCAGACGGAACTTTGAAAGACCCTGCAACACGTTGGGGTGGAATTCAACGGGCTTTAACAACAACGGACTTTGAAACTTCAAACGTTCAGTTCATTCAGTTTTGGGTCATGGATCCATTCAATGAAGATTCAGAAAACACAGAGGGTGGAGACCTTTATTTCAACCTTGGAAATGTATCGGAAGATATCATGAACGATTCTCATATGAGTTTCGAAAATGGATTTCCATCTGCCAATAACGACTTGCCAATCGAGCAGGGCACATGGGGAAATTACCCTTCGCCAACTACATTCAACGTTGTAAACGCATTTGATTACACCTCGGGTAACTACGAGCAGCAAGATATCGGATTAGACGGATTGAATTCAATAGCTGAACAGTCTTATTTCTCGAACTGGTTGCTGCAAATGCAAGGATTTTTAACGCCAGACGCGTATGCCAAATACCAACAAGATCCTTCAGCCGATAACTTCAGTTATTTCAGAAGCTCTCAGGCAGATGCTGCTGATTTGAATACCTTGGAACGATATAAGAATTTCAACAGGTACGAAGGAAACTCGAATACGAATACACCTGACGGCTATCCAATTGCAGCGACTACAATTCCGAACTCAGAAGACATCAATCAGGATATTACTCTGAATACCATTGAAAGTTATTTTCAATACAAGGTTAGTCTCCGTCCTCAAGATTTAGGAGACGCAAATCTTGGTAAGAATTACATCACAGATACCTTCGTAACGACCAAGGCTACCGCCAACGGCCAAGATCGTCAAATCCGTTGGTACCAATTTAAAATTCCAATCAAGGAATTTGAAAAGCGTGTGGGAAGTATTCCCGATTTTCGTTCAATCCGATACATTCGAATGTTTTTGAAAGGATGGGAAGAACCGGTTACCCTTCGTTTTGCGCGCTTGGAATTGGTAAGAGGTGAGTGGAGAAAATATGACTACACCTTAGCGGGAAATCAAGAACAAGAGATTAATGACGATCCAGAAACCACCTTCAGCATTGCTGCAGTGAATATTGAAGAAAACGGAAATCGTGAGCCAGTTCCTTATGTTGTTCCACCTGGAATTATTCGAGAGCAAGATGTTTCTTCGGCCAACCTCAGAAATTTAAATGAGCAATCACTTTCATTAAGTGTGTGCAATCTAAAAGATGGAGATGCCCGTGCAACATACAGAAACGTGAAATACGATTTGCGTCAGTACAAGCGCTTGAGAATGTTCGCTCACGCAGAAGCAGCAGGAATTCAATCGGAATTAAAGGACAACGATGTTTCTGTGTTCATACGTTTAGGCTCAGACTTCGATCAAAACTATTACGAGTACGAAGTTCCTATGAGTGCAACGCCATGGTACACCAATAATGACGATGAAATTTGGCCAGCGGATAACAATTTCGATATTCAACTTTCAGATCTGCAGAACTTAAAAATCAACCGACCTTCAACCACTTCTGTTTTATCTGTAGTTGATACCATTCTGAATAATAATGTTCACTTGTCGGTGAAAGGAAATCCGAACCTTGCGAATATCACTACCATGATGATCGGAATTCGTAATCCAGATAAAGACACCAATCCATTTGGAGTAGCCGATGATGGAAAAGGGAAGTGTGCAACGGTGTGGGTAAACGAATTGCGTCTTTCGGAATTTGATGAGAAGTCAGGTTCCGCTGCAATTGCACGACTTAACGCTCAATTGGCGGACTTCGGTAACATAGCGGTTTCCGGAAATATCAGTACTCCTGGTTGGGGCGCTATTGAGCAACGCGTGCAGCAACGTCAGCAGGAAACGAAAATGGGATTAGACGCAAGCAGCACCCTTCAACTTGGAAAATTCTTCCCGAAAGATTGGGGAGTTCAGTTGCCGATGTATTTAGGGTTTTCTGAGAATGTTCAAACCCCGCGATACAGTCCTCTTCAGCCAGATATTCAAATGACCGATTTGCCAACTTTGAATAAACCGTTAAAGCAGAAGTCGCAAACGTATACCAAACGAAGAAGCATCAATTTCACCAATGTGAAATTTGCTCCGAAAAAAGATGCCGCACAAGATAAGGGTGTTGGACTGCCAAGTGCAGACGATAAAGGGAAACCGGGTACGCAAGCTGCACCTACTAGCACTGACAAGCCGAAGTTCTACGGAATTGATAATTTCTCGGTGTCTTATGCCTACAATGAAACTTATTTCCGTGACATTAACACAGACTGGAGATTACAAAAACAATATCAAGGTGCATTCGATTATAGCTTCACGAATAAACCGAAAGAATTCAAACCGCTTGCGAATATCCCTGTAATTAAAACATCGAAGTATTTGAAGTGGTTGAAGGAATTCAACTTCTATGCGGGTATTAAGCAAATGAGTTTTAGAACTGAAATGAATCGCTCTTATGAGACAAGCAGAATCAGAAATAACTCATTGGAGCTAACGGGTGTTTATAGCGATATGCTCATCCAAACTCAGGCGCAAAAGAATTGGAATTGGACAAGAAACTATTCCATGAAGTACGATTTGACCAAGAATTTGAAAACTGATTTCACTGCGAGTAACATTGCATTGGTGGGTGAACCTCGTGGCGTGATAAACAAGAATGATGTCGATTGGTATCAGTCTTACAAAGATTCTGTTTGGAGCAATATTCAACATTTTGGAGAAACAACAACCTACAATCACAACGTAGGCGTGACCTATAAACTGCCGTTAGATAAGTTCCCGTTGTTGAACTTTATGAGTGCCGATGCGCGTTACGGAGGTACATTTAGATGGGATCGCGCGCCGTTTACTCAAGATACCTTGGGTAACACCATTCAAAACAGTAGACAGATTCAATTGAATGCCCAAGGGAATTTCGAGACGCTCTATAACAACGTCCCTCGTTTGAAACAAGCACTTACAGGCAAGAAGCCAGATGCAGGTAAAAAGCCAGATGCTGGGAAGAAAGACGATCCAACAAAGAAAGATGGGTTTGGAGATGACTTAACGAAGAAGAAAGACAAAAAGGAAAAGGTGGATCCGTTGGACGTGGCCCTTCGATTCTTTATGATGGTCAGAACTGTGAATGGAAGCTATACCAAGAATGAAGGATTGCTGCTTCCGGGATATGCCAATAGCACAAGTATATTGGGATTTGATAATCAGTTCGACGGACCAGGAATTGGATTTTTAGTAGGGCAGCAGAACACTGATTTAATGGGTAATCCAACGGGAAGGAATTTCGCGACGGATGCTGCAAGCAATGATTGGCTGGTGCAACAACAGTCGTTGAATATTCAGTACAATGAGACTTTCACCGAGACTTGGAATGCGAAAATGAATTTGGAGCCATTCCGTTATTTCAAGGTTGAGCTTTCAGCAACGCGTCAAGAAGGAAAGAACTACAATTCATTCTTCCGTTACGATCCAACTGTTGATGATTATGTATTCCAATCTCCTATGGAAACAGGAAACTTCTCTGCTTCATTAATTACTTGGAATACAGCCTTCATTAAAGACGATAAGGACAACAACTACGCAAGCCCGATATTCGATCAACTTTTAGCGAATAGACAAGAAATTTCTAGCCGATGGAATAATGAAACATATCAATTGGCCAACCCGAACGATTCGGGATACTATGCCGGGTTTGGTTCACTTTCTCAAAATGTAATTATCCCGTCTTTCATTGCGGCCTATACAGGACGTTCAACAAGTGAAGTTGCGTTGAATCCATTTGCAACAAAAGCTCAACCAAACTGGAAAGTCACCTATGATGGACTTACAAAGTTACCCGCTGTAAAGAAGTACTTCAAGCAATTCAATGTAACGCACAATTATCGTTCTACAGCAACTGCTTCTTATGTGTCTAATTTGAAGTACGAGGAATTTAACAACCTTCCCTCTGCCATTGATCAAAGTGCTGAACAGAACTTCATTTCGCAGCACCAAATTGGTACAGTTACCCTAACAGAATCCATGTCTCCATTGGTTGGATTCGACATGACTTTGAAGACGAAGAAGGTGAACGATCCTTTAATTAAGTTAGAGTACAAGCGCGATAGAACAATAGCTTTAGGAATGGCGAATTATCAGATTACTGAAACGAAGAGCAATAGCTTTGTAATCGGATTAGGATACAAAATCACCGAGGTTCCCAATCCTTTCGGAAGAAAGAAGGGAAGTAAACTCCCTGTGAAATTGCTCGAAAAGTCTACGTTGAATTTGCGAGTTGATTTCACCATTCGCGATAACTTCACCTTGATCAGAAAGATAGAAGAACAGCAAAATCAAGTAACTGCTGGACAAACATTGTTTAGTGTGAAGTCTAGTGCGGATATGGCTATTAGCGATAAGTTGACCTTGCGTTTTTTCTACGATCATCAGATCAACAAACCCGCTATTTCAACCAGTTTCCAAACTTCGAATATCACAACCGGCTTAGCGATTCGATTTACATTAAACGGTTCAGGTGGTTCGAATACCGCTCAACCGCAGGGTGGAAGCTAATTTGGGTTTGAGCAAAGCGGATAAACTTTTGCCCATTTCCTAGCTCTTAACATTAATTTTGTGTTAAGTTCGTATGATATTTACATTTTGAATCCAATAGAGCAAATAATACAGCAGTTTAACCCCATTTCTTTGAAGGAAATGGATGGGGTGGAGCTCATGAATCGAACAGATACCAAGTTTGTAGTCTCGTTAGATCAATTGCTTTCTATTCTTGAAGAAGTAAAAAATACCTATCGAATTCTTGAAGTAAACAATGTGCGTTTCAGTCATTATGAAACGCTGTATTACGATACCGATGAATTTCTGTTTTATACCCGCCACCACAACGGAAAGAAGAACAGATGGAAAATTAGGAAGCGCTCTTATGTTGATAGTGATCTGAATTTCCTTGAATTGAAGTTTAAAACCAATCGAGGTAGAACCCAAAAACAACGGACGGGAATTCCAGAATTAGGTATGGAGTTGAATGGAGCTGAAGAGAAATTTATTGGGAAAAAAGCAGGGATTGATTTCCATTTAGCCCCTCAAGTGAAGAATAACTTCACTCGACTCACATTGGTAGAACCGAGTTTGCCAGAGAGAATTACAATAGACTTAGAACTTTCGTTCGAATGGAACAATATTTCCAAGGAACTTAAGCAGATTGTAATCGTTGAGGTGAAGCAGGAAAATCGAAATAGACTTTCTCCTTTCGTTCAAGCTTTGAAGAAAAGACATGTTAGAGAAGAAAGCATAAGTAAATATTGCCTCGGTGTAGCTATGCTTGTGCCTTTCGTTAAGAAAAATAATTTTAAAGAGAAGTTAATTAAAGTGACTAAATTAGAATCAATAAAGTAAGATTATGTTAGATACGCTCAACGCAATTTTTTTGCAGTCAGATTTTGATCCGATGGGAGGAATGAAATTAATTCATTTGGAAGATTTTTTAGGATTGATTATTCGCCTTTCAGTGCACATGTTATTCGTGTTGCTTTTAGTGCGTGTTATTTATTACCCTATCGCTAAAAGAAAGGATTTCTTATTCACGTACTTGTTATTCAGTTTGACTATTTTCCTCATGTGTTTCATGTTGGAAAGTGTGAAGCTTCAAATGGGATTTGCTCTTGGTCTATTTGCGGTATTCGGAATTATTCGATACAGAACAGATGCTATTCCAATTAAAGAAATGACATACTTGTTCGTTGTAATTGGAATGTCTGTAATGAACGCGTTGATCAATAAGAAGATTTCTTTGGTGGAATTGTCTTTCGCAAATCTTGTAATCATTGGAGCAACCTATGGTCTAGAGCGCGTTTGGTTGTTGCGTCACGAAGCACAAAAAATCATCGTTTATGAAAACATTGATTTAATTAAAGTTGGAAGAGAAGAAGAAATGAAGGCAGACATCGAAGCAAGAACCGGTATTAAAGTAAATCGTTTCGAAATTGGAAAGATCGATTTCCTTCGCGATACTGCTTTGATTAAGATTTACTTCTTCGAAGACGAGCAAGGAAATCAGATGGATGATTCCTTTTCAGGGAACATCAATATCTAAGGAGTTTTAGCTAAACATATTCCAGCGCAATACGTCGTCTTCAGCGATGTCTTGCGCTGTTTGCTTTCCAACCAATGCCGATATGTCTTTTGGTGAAATACCACTTGCAGGACGCTTCCATGTGAGATCTTCAAATGTCACAACATGTCCAGCAGCCATAGCCTTTGCAGCAACTAAACTTCTACGCGCATTCGCTCTAGCTGGGGCTTCATCGTCAATAGCCGTTAGTTCAAAGCCTCCAAGCAATTCCAGTGTGCGATTCATACGTGAATGGAAGTGTTTCAAATCTTCTTTATCCATTGCGTGGTAATGATCGTTACCCGGTAATGTCTTATCATGAGTAAAGTGTTTTTCCAAAACGGTTGCACCTAATAATGTTGCAACTTCAAGCGTATGCATGTCCTTCGGAAGAGTGTGATCGCTGTATCCAGGAACCGCTTGAGGAAAGGTAGAAATTAAGTCCTTAATCATACCTAAATGCGCATTCGGATCGGGTGTAGGATAATTCAATACGCAATGCATTAAGCATAATTTGTTTCCATGTTTTTCAATGGTCTCAACGGCCTGCTGAACTTCCCATTTGTAAGAAGCGCCTGTGCTTAATATAATTGGTTTGCCGAATTTGCATTGGTGATCAATGAATGGAAGATTGGTAATATCTGAACTTGAAATCTTATAAACGTTCATCAAGTCGTTCAAGAAATTCGCACTCTCCACATCGAAAGCCGTGCTCATGAATTCAATACCAACCTCTTCGCAATAGCGCGCAAGCTGCTCGAATTCAGTCTTCCAAAATTTGTCATATTTTTTGAATAACTCAAACTGACTGCGCGTAGGTTCTTTCGTAATATCCCAATAATAAGGACTGTCTTTGCTGGCAATCGTTTCAGCTTTGTAAGTCTGAAACTTAATGGCGTTGGCTCCCCCTTCAGCCGCTTCATCAATAAGTCTTTTGGCAAGATCCATGGATCCTTCATGATTCACGCCGGCTTCAGCAATGATAAAGGGACGAACGATTTTTTTCGAATCGTAGTTATTCAGAAAATCAGTTAAGCTCATGGTTATTTTAATTCTTGAATGGCATGCCATGCAAGCAAGCCCATTCCAATTTTTAATGCATTTTCGTTGACAGCGAATTTGCTGTTGTGAACTGGAGCGTTCATTGTGCCGTCTTCGTTGGAAGTACCCAAGCGGTAGAAACAGCCCGGCATCTCCTGAGAATAATATGCGAAGTCTTCTGCTGTAGTTCGCATGTCCAAATCGATTACATTCTCTTCTCCGAGATACTCTTTAGCCTGCGAGATAGCTCGTTCCGTTAACGCTGGATTGTTGTAGACGACAGGATATCCTTTTTCAATTCGGAAGACAATGGTGCCCCCCATTCCTTCAACCAACCCTTTCGACAATGCAATAATTTTTTCGTGAGCTGTCGTTCTCCATGTTTCCGAAAATGTGCGGAAGGTTCCTTCGAGTTTTACTTCGTTTGGAATGATATTCGTTGCCCCGTTTCCAATTATTTTTCCGAAGGAAAGCACAGTAGGCATTTGAGGATTGCTCCAGCGCGAAACAACCTGTTGCAATGCGATAAGTAAATGAGATGCAATTAAAATAGGATCGATACATTGATCCGGCTTCGCCCCGTGACCACCTTTTCCTTTGATGGTAACATGAAGTTCATCCGTAGATGCCATGTAGGCTCCTGCGCGATACCCAACTTTACCAGCTGGTAATTCAGGAAAGACATGCTGGCCAAAAATCCCATTTGGTTTTTTATCTTGAAACAATCCGTCCTTCATCATGAGCAAAGCACCACCGGGTAAAACTTCTTCAGCAGGTTGAAAGACCAAAGTGATAACTCCGCCCCATTGGGCTTTGGTTTCATTTAAAATTTTTGCAGCGCCCAGAAGAGATGAAGTGTGCACGTCATGACCACACGCGTGCATAACACCGTTCACAGTACTTTTAAACGGAAGGTCATTGTCTTCAATAATGGGAAGAGCATCCATATCTCCACGAAGGGCAACTGTTTTTTCTGAGGGCAGAGCGCCAACAATTTCTGCACGAATGCCATATCCTCCGATGTTTTCAGTGTAAGGGATTCCCCATTCAGAAAGATGTTGAGCAACAAAAGCGGATGTGTTTTTTTCTTGATACGAAAGTTCTGGATTCGCGTGAATGTGTCTGCGAATCGAAACGATCTCTTCAAAATATTTTTCAGAAAGTTGTTGAATTAGCTCTTTCATGGCGCACAATCACATTTTGTTTTTTCTCCTTCGCGACTCGCTTCGGCAACTGTAACAGTAGAGTCTGTGCAAAGTATAATGTAGTTGACATTGTTGTGCGAAAGGAAATATCGCTTTGGATTATTCTGTGCATCTGATTTCGAAAAATCTACTTCACCTTGCCACTTTGCCGTTTCAAAATTTTCCATGGAAATTCCTTGACAGTCCATGCGGCATTTGCCGTGATTGGTAACCAAAGTCTTAGATGACTGAATTTGTTTCATGATTTGCTTTCCAGGCAACCAACCCAACCAATCGTAGTTCGGGAACATCATAAATACTAGCAAACAGCCGATGGTTAATCCTGTTGCAAAAAGTAAAAGTCTTCTTCGAAATTTCATGGTCTACTGATTCCCACAAAAGTGCATAAAATTTCCGAGTTAGCCATTAACTTAGTGGCCAATTATGGCAATCATTCAAACAAGTAGTCTTCAATACACCTTTTCGAAAGGTCCAGATTTGTTTTTCCCTTCCATTCAGGCTGAAGAAAATAGCGAATTACTGATTCTCGGAAGCAGTGGAACGGGCAAGACAACCCTTCTGCATTTGTTGGCAGGATTAAGGAAACCCATGGCTGGAAATGTGGAAGTGAACGGTGTTCGATTAAGTTCATTGAGTGGAGCAGCTTTGGATCGTTTTAGAGGCAAGAACATAGGCCTTGTTTTTCAAACTTCACACTTCGTTCAATCACTTTCGGTGATTGATAACATTCTCTTGGCACCCTATTTTTCAGGAAATAAAGTTTCGAAATCTGACGCGGAAAAAATGTTGGATCGTTTGAATATTCTTCCAAAGAAGAATAAAAAAACGGCAACGTTAAGTGTCGGAGAACAACAACGTGTTGCCATTGCGCGCGCATTGTTGAACAACCCTTCACTAATTCTAGCAGACGAACCCACAAGCGCGCTTGATGACGAGAATGCAAAAGAGGTTTTGAACCTTTTACGTGAACAAACGCAAGCACTTAAAGCCGCGTTGCTCATTGTAACTCACGACAACAGATTAAAAGATGAGGTGAAGCAAAGCATTGAATTAACCACTTCTAACCGATAACCAAGAATTCAACATGAAAATAATTTTTATCGCTTGGAAAAATTGCTGGCAAAAAGCGGGAGCAACCACTTTAACATTGTTGCTTTTGTCATTTGGTGTTGGAATCATTTCCATGATGTTATTGTTGGAAAATCAATTGAGCGAAAAATTCAACAAGAACATTAAGGATATTGATTTCGTTCTCGGTGCAAAAGGAAGTCCCCTACAATTGATATTGGCAAACGTCTACCACATCGATGCTCCAACAGGAAACATCAAAGTTTCAGAGGCGCAAAAAATCATCAAAAACCCAACCGTTAAAGAAGCTATTCCATTGGCTTATGGAGATAATTACGAAGGTTGGAGAATTGTAGGAACCACAGCGCGTTATGCGGAATTTTATGGCGTCACGTTAAGGGAAGGGAAAGTTTTTGAAACGCCCTTTGAAGTTACGGTTGGTTCTTATGCAGCGAAAGAATTGGGGTTGAAACTGGGACAAACCTTCAAGAGTAATCACGGTCTAGACAAAGACGGTGAAGAAGAAGAGGGGCACGACCAACTCTTTACAGTTGTTGGAATATATGAAGCGAGCGGAACTGTAATAGACCGACTCATTCTTACGCCTGTAGAATCTATCTGGGAAGTGCACAATCACGGCGATCATGAAGCCTCTCCGCACAGTGCTATTGTTTCTGCGGAAGAGCACGACGCAGAGGAACACAATGAGGCGGAGCATGCTCATGCAGAAGAAGAGCATTCCGCTGAACATGAACATTCAGATGAGCATGTTGACCACGAAGCTGAACACACTGCAGAAGAGGAGGGGCATGATCACGAAGATGAACACATGCATGAGGAGGAAAGAGAAGTGACCGCATATCTGCTAATTAAGCGACTTCCAATGGCGCCTATGATTCTTCCGCAATTGGTGAAGAACACGAACATGCAATTGG
>Ga0315899_10002013_pt1 | contig 22822 bp, 21 predicted proteins | sample LakEriMetagenome_2_FD_203518 | JGI IMG/M metagenome (GOLD analysis project Ga0315899, IMG submission 203518) | Freshwater fungal communities from buoy surface, Lake Erie, Ohio, United States - Buoy 4 MA112 | ecosystem: Environmental > Aquatic > Freshwater > Lake | place: USA: Lake Erie, Ohio... | reverse complement strand
GTAATCCAACCAATATCTGCTGTGCACCAGTAGACATCACTCTCTGCTTTTAAATCAAATACAGCATGGTGAGTAAAGGCAGCTTGAGTTAAGTAACCACCAGTAGTGTGATAAATACCCTTTGGTTTTGCAGTAGTTCCTGAGGTGTAGAGAATAAAAAGGCCATTTTCTGAGTCAAAAAACTCTGGGCTATGTTGATCTGATTGCTTATCAACAATCTCATGCCACCAAATATCTTTCTCACCCCATATGACCTCTTGGCCAGTTCTTTTAACAACTAAAACATTTTTCACATTTGTTTCACCCTTTAACGCCTCATCAACAGCAGTTTTTAATGCAAAGGCAGAGCCTTTGCGATAGCCACCATCTGCTGTTATTACAAGGGACGCATCAGCATCTTGAATACGAGATAACAATGAGTCGGCAGAAAAGCCACCAAAAACTACCGAGTGCATCGCACCTAATCTGGCGCAGGCAAGCATGGCAATTGCTGCTTGGGGAATCATCGGCATATAAATTGCCACCCGATCCCCTTGCTTAATACCTAACTCAATTAATGCATTTGTGGCTTTACAAACCTCACTTAGTAATTGTTTGTAGGTAATTGTTTGAGTATCCCCAGGCTCTCCTTCAAAGTGAAAAGCTACCCGGTCTCCTCTGCCCTCTAACACGTGTATGTCTAGACAGTTGTAACTTGCATTTAATTTGCCACCAATAAACCATTTAGCAAAGGGTAGTTGCCAATCAACAACCTGACGCCATTTTGTATTCCAATGCAATCTATTTGCTTGTTTTTCCCAAAAAGCTAATCGGTCAGTATCTGCTTCTTGGTAAATATCACTTTTTGCATTTGCATATTTAACAAATAAATCAGAAGGTGGGAATGTGCGATCTTCATAGGAGAGATTCTCAAATGATTCACTACTCATAGTAATAAAGGCTATCAGCGATAAGTTTTCCCCACCAGATAAAAAGTAAATCTCTAGAGGCTCATACTTTGGATTATCTTTACCAATTACCAGATATCACCTTTTGCACATACCTTGAAATGGAGCACCTATGTTGACTGCATCATTAATTACCTTAGTAACCCTGCTGGAGCGATTACTTGCCTCTGGCACCTTAACCCTGGCCTTATCAGCCCTCTTTAAAAAGGCGCTGATACTGCTTGGGGCTTACTAAAGGATTGGAAAGTTAAGTGCTGATTTGGGGCGGTGATTTTTAAAACCGCCCCAAATGTGGTGGAATTGGTCGTAATCCCGCAAGGAAATTACCTGTCCAGCTGCCAAAGTTGGCTGTTGCTACCCATGGGAGAGATATGACCGCCATAGTTTTACTTGGTGCGCAGTGGGGCGATGAGGGCAAGGGTAAAGCCACAGATTTATTAGGTGATCGCGTTGATTATGTTGTTCGCTACCAAGGTGGAAATAACGCAGGACATACAGTTGTAATCGGAGATCAAAAGTACGCACTACACCTACTACCTTCAGGAATATTATCCCCAAATGTAATTCCAGTTATTGGTAATGGTGTCGTAATTGATCCAGCGGTTTTATTAAAGGAGATCTCAGATTTAAATGAGCGAGGAATTAATACTTCAAAACTTAAAGTTTCAACAAATGCTCACTTGATTACACCGTATCACCGCACAATCGATAAAGTTTCAGAAAGATTTTTAGGAAAATCAAAGATTGGCACAACAGGCCGCGGAATTGGACCAGCATATGCTGACAAGATAAATCGAATTGGAATTCGAGTTCAAGATCTATTTGATCCATCTATTTTAAATCAAAAAATCGAAGCAGCACTCCATGATAAAAATCAGATATTAGTTAAGGTCTTTAACCGCAAAGGAATTACTGTTGATGAAGTCCTTGATGAGTATTTGGGTTATGCGCAGGTTTTAAAACCATATGTAACTGACACATCTCTTTTATTGGATCAAGCTTTAAAGGCTGGCAAGGTTGTTCTTTTGGAAGGATCCCAAGGAACATTGTTGGACGTTGACCATGGCACATACCCATTTGTTACCTCCTCTAATCCAACCGCGGGGGGTGCCTCTACTGGCTCTGGAGTTGGACCAACAAAGATCACTCGTGTAATTGGAATTCTTAAGGCATACACAACTCGTGTTGGTAGCGGCCCATTTCCAACTGAATTATTTGATGAGGACGGTGAGGCACTAAGAAAAATTGGTGGTGAGGTAGGTGTTACAACCGGGCGAAATAGAAGATGTGGTTGGTTTGACGCGCCAATTGCCAGGTATGCAGTGCGTATTAATGGCTTAACTGACTTTTTCTTAACAAAGCTAGATGTGTTAACAGGTTGGGAGAATATTCCAGTATGTGTTGCATATGAGATTGATGGGGTAAGGGTTGAAGAATTACCAGCATCTCAATCTGATTTTCATCATGCAAAGCCAATTTATGAGTATTTGCCAGGTTGGAAGGAAGATATTTCAAAGGCAAAATCTGTTACAGATCTTCCAAAGAATGCTCAGGAGTATGTGAAGTTTTTAGAGAAGGTATCAGGAGTTCAAATAAGTGCCATAGGTGTTGGACCTGGTCGGGATGAAACCATCGTAGTTAGGGATCTAATCGCATGAGTATTACCCCAAATGTTTTAGCAACTAGATATGCCACAAAAGAGATGGTGGCAATCTTTGATCCAGTAAATAAAATTATTAATGAGAGAAAGTTTTGGATCACAATTTTAAAGTTACAACAAAAAGTAGGCTTGCCAATTACAGATAGTGATATCAAAGCGTATGAGAAGGTAATTGAAAAGGTTGATCTTGCTTCAATCGACAAGCGAGAGATGAAAACACGTCATGATGTTAAGGCGAGGATTGAGGAGTTTAACGCACTGTCCGGAGTTGAAAAGATTCATATTGGACTAACAAGCCGGGATTTAACTGAAAATATTGAACTGATCCAGATTAAAGCAGGCCTTGAATTAATCGAGTATCGAGTCTTACAAACCTTATTCTTGCTGGGTGAGAAGATATCCAAATATGAAAAAACTTATATGGTGGGTAGATCTCATAATGTTGCAGCCCAAGTTACTACCCTAGGTAAAAGATTTGCAACATGTGCTGAAGAGTTGTTGTTTGCACATACTGCACTTAAAGAATTGATCGCTCGCCTGCCTCTTCGTGGCATTAAAGGTCCGGTCGGCACATCCCAAGACGCATTAGATGCCGTGGGTAAGGATTTTGCGAATTTAGAAAAAAACATTGCTGACGAGTTTGGTTTTGAGGACACTTGGACTTCGGTTGGCCAAATCTATCCACGATCAGTTGATTTTGAGGTTGTATCAAAGTTATTACAGATTGCATCAGCTCCTTCCTCTATGGCAACCACAATTAGATTAATGGCTGGCAGCGGTTTGGTAAGTGAAGGATTTAAAGCAGGACAGGTTGGATCTTCGGCAATGCCTCATAAAATGAATTCAAGATCCTCTGAGCGTATAAATGGCATGATGGTTTTACTTCGCGGCTATAACACTATGGCAGCAGATTTAGCAGGGGGTCAATGGAATGAAGGAGATGTTTCATGTTCTGTAGTTAGAAGGGTTGTTATTCCTGACTCATTTTATGTTTTAGATGGTCTGTTACATACATTCATGACAATTTTACAAGAGTTTGGTGCATTTGAAGAGAGCATTGAAACAGAATTAAATGAAAACCTTCCATTTCTTGCTACCACAAAAATTCTTATGGAGTGCGTAAAGGCTGGAATGGGCCGTGAAGCAGCCTATGAGATGATTAAAAAGCACTCCACTACTTCTAAGCCAGGCGATTTTTTCATCGCCCTAGCAAACGAAAAGAGTTTTCCACTATCGGTTTTACAACTCAACTCACTAATTGAAGATCCTTCAAACTTTTCTGGGTTAGCTGTTGAGCAAACGCAAGCTGTCAAAAACTTGATACAAAAAGTGATCAAAGACAAAATTTCTAAGGTTGAAATAGATTATTTAAGATGAAGCAAGAGCTAGAAATTAAAAATCAAGTTAGAACAATTCTTAAAGCAGTAAAAAAGTTTTCACCAGGAAAATCTGTAGAGCTAAGGATTCCCCCATATGCAGCAATTCAGTGCGTAGCAGGAATTACGCATCGACGTGGAACACCCCCAAACGTGGTGGAGATGAGCGCAGAAATCTTAATAAAGCTGCTGGATAATCCAAGCCAATGGCATGAATTTTGTGATTTAGGGTTAATTTCTGCTTCAGGCACAAACTCAAATTTAACTGATTTGTTCTCTGAGGTAAGTAAACTTATGAACTCTGAGGTTGGGAGTTAGTATGGCAAGCAAATCCAAGCGCGCCTCAATGAATCCAAAGCGGGATTTAAAGAAAACTTTTCTATATTGGGCAATGGTCATTTTCGTCATTAAATTGATAACAATTCTTAACATCCAAGGCAATGCCTGGCTGGGTGCAGATGGGGAAAACTATATTTCGGCATATGAAGCTTTAGTGAAAGATGGGTTATTCTCATCTGAAAGATTATTGCATTATTGGCCAGCTGGTTATCCAATATTTTTATTAGTACTTTCATTTTTTGGTAAAACTTGGCTTTTTGCTACGCTAACTATTTTACAGTCACTAATCTATTCAGCTGTTGTATTTTACTTTGCTTATCAGTTATCAAAAACCAAAATTCGAAATTACTCATTTTTAGCTATGCTGTTCTTGCTGTTTAATCCTACTTTATCACTTGCCTCTTTATGCATTGGCTATGAAAGCTTGGCAGCCTCAGGGTTACTGCTAGTCCTAGGATTATTACTTCAAGATCTAACATCTAACTCAAGTAAAGTATTCCAAAGAAATTTAATTGCTGCTTCATTAGTTATTGGGTTTATCTCGTTTTTTCAACCAAGACTACTTCTCTCTGGGCTAGTTGGTATTGCGATTTGGGTTTTCATCCGAAGGCCAATTAAGACAGCAGTGCTAGTAATGATCTTATCCACCGCAATTGTTGCAATTTCACCTGCCTTATTGATGTTAAGAAATCAAAATGCCAATGGTTTTACTGCAATTTCAACTAACTTAGGCATAACGATGAACTTAGGTGCGGGTGATGAAGCAGATGGTTCTTACCGACCAAAAGAAAAGTATGGTGTGCCTTGTACAACAATCGAAGGAAATACTGCGCAGCAAGATAGTCATTTAGTACGGTGTGTAATTTCTTGGTACCTATCTAATCCAACTAAATCTATAGAGCTGTTAACAAATAAAGCTGTATTTTTCTGGTCACCTTGGTTTGGTCCAGAGGCGGTTGGCTCAATGGCAAGAAATCCTTGGCTTAAGATCAGTCCATTAGTTGATATTGCATCAAACAGCGAAGAGGGAAACAAATTAGTATACGGATCTGTCGGAAAAATTATTAGCTGGGGTTGGGTATTGGCATCACTCACCTTACTCACAATAGGTTTCTGGCGGCTGTGGCGGATTGGTGGTATTGAAAAAGTCGTTGGTTTATTTGCAATAACTCAGATTGTTTTGAACTGGCTGATTGCCATGGGCACATTAGGTGATCATCGCCAGCGATTACCAATTCTTGGCCTTAGTATTTTTCTCCAAGTGGTTGGAATTAAAACGATTTTCAAAGGCAAGTCAGGTGCGCTGGTTGAGGGTCCAACCCTTCCACCTAAAGCTGCAACCATAACTATCCCAAATTGAATTTAACCTTAAACAGGCAGTAATCTAACGGCCTGACAGAGACCAGATTATTTAAGGAGGCCAGATATGGGACGTGGCCGTTCAAAAGCTAAACAGACTAAGGTTGCAAGAGATCTTAAGTACTCAAATCAGGATATGGATTTAGAGAGATTAGCAAAAGAGTTGCACGGTGAGATTAAAGAGGATAAAGGATTTGATGAAGATTCCTCTGATAAAAATACTCCCCGTATTTAACTAATTCACTCAATGCGACCAACACCTTACGTTGCTTCTTTAAGAGTTTATGAACCAATAACAGCTTTTAAACCTGACGATCAATCTAGATGGAATGCAATTACAGTGACATCGCCAACAAGTTGGGATGAACAAAAAAAAGCGTTGCGCAGAACTATAGTCACCACACCTGCTGCATTAAAGTCAGATGGTGCTCATGTATTAGAGCTTGAAGGAAAAAGATATATTGCCCCCTGGTCAACTGCTACCAGGTGTTGGGCCGCCCTTGATGATTTTAAATCCACCTTACCTACAACCTTAATCAAATTTTTCCTTCCTCAAAAAATTGAGGACGCAATCAGTGTTAACTCCGAAGTGGTTGAGGACAAGATTTCCCACATTATTACTGCAACCTGGAGTATTCCACCTCGCTGGTTTGCTCTATTTGAGCCATCAGACCGCCTGCGTGGGGCTAATGATGATGGCGCCTACACAATCCTTCGAACCTCAATATCAAAAGCCAAACAAAGGTGTTTATTTGCCCATCAAGCGGTGGTAAATGCGTTTGGTAATGGGCCAATTGAGCAGGAGATTGCCGATTTACTCCATTGGCTTGGTATTTTTAATGAGCAATCAATTGTTGAATGCGATTACGGAGGGTTAGCTGTTTACTTAGAAAAGTCATTGGTAGAAAATGGTGAGCCTGGTTTGAGTGCTGATACATCTATCGAAGATGTTGCCAGATCCTTGGCTGGTTTAGCAGCGGGGGATGGATCACTCGCGGGTCAAGGTTATGAGCGGTTAGTAACCCGCTGGCGCAGAGTCGCATCCTTTGAGCAGGCAATGTGAGTTCTCAAATTTTAAGTAAACTTAAATAATGAAGAGATTTAGTAGTTTTGAAAATACAATACGCAAGAACTTCTTTATCTATATTTTTTTAAGAAGGTTAGCCCCATTTGTTTGTAAATTTATAGATCTTGAGGAAGGTTTTAGCTTTTCAAAGCAAATCCGCCCGCTAAGTATGGATTACTGTATTTTAGATGTTGGCTCAAATGATGGCACCTCTATCAGAATGTTTAGGAGATACTTTCCTTTAGTTAAAATCATTGCCATTGATCCAATTACTACCCCAAGATTTAAACTAAAAAATGTCACTTTAATCAAGACAGCTCTTAGTGAAAAAGTAGGAGTTAGAGCTCTAGTAACACCAATTGTCAACGGAAAGCAATTAACCCAATACAGTTCTTTTTATAAAGAGAAGATGATCTCTCAAATCTGCTCTGATATGGCGCTTCTTGAAACTGAAGTTTCAACCATAGTGAATGAGGTTAATTTTAACACCATAGATAATCTTGGAGTAGCTCCATTTTTCATCAAGATTGATGTGGAGGGTGCGGAGTTAGAGGTTTTAAAGGGTTCACTTAACGTAATCAAAAAATATAATCCAGTAATTTTAGTAGAGATCCAAAACCCTAAGTCATATCAAGAGATCCAAGAACTTCTGGCTAGTTATGGTTATATAAATATTGAGCTAAGTAGGAAATCTGCTGACTCGATGAACAAAGTGGCAATGAGTAAAACATCCGACTTTGAAGAAGGTACTAACAATTACGTTTGGATAAATCCTGCAAACCCAATTAGCTGGGATTTTCGATAAGCACCTAATGTTGCAATTTTGCTCTGACGCTTAGTGCACCTGTTGCCAGAGAGTGGGTATTAAGGGATACTTGGCATATAAGGTATGAAACGGACATTTGATTTACCTGTTAAAGAGGATTGGGTCGTACAAAATGAGCACTGAGCAAGAGACTCTTCTGACTCCGTCAGAGGTAGCAAATTTGTTTCGAGTGGATCCGAAAACTGTTACAAGGTGGGCGAAGGCGGGCAAATTAACCTCAATTAGAACACTTGGTGGCCATCGCAGATACAAAGAGTCCGAGGTCAAAGCCCTGCTAATTTCAACAACTGGCAAGTCAATCAAAGAAGGTGGAAAGTAATCATGGGTGAAGATAAACAGTCAGCGGCGGATTCAAAGGCAAAGATGCTTGCAGCTTTAGCAAAAAAGCAGAAAGGAAACACCAGCGGTAAAAGTGCTGGTCCAACCTCTGGATCAAAGGTTGGTTCTGGTCAAACTGGTGGCAGTGCGCCAAAGATGCATCGACGCAAATCTGGTTCTGCTTAAAGGTTTAGTCTGAATTAAATGGGAATTACAAATAAGGAGTATTTCTTACTTTTTGTAAGCGCATATTTACTAGTTGGCGCACTGACTCCCTTAATGCGCAAAATCGCGATCGCCACAAAAGTTGTTGATCAACCAAACGCATCTCATAAATCCCACAAACAACCCGTTCCTTATCTTGGGGGCGTTGCCATAATTATTGGAATTATCTCTATTTCCTATTCAACCTCATTGGTATCAAACTTCACCTCAACAACTTTTTGGTTAGCAACCTCAGTTCTTGGTCCAGCACTTGTACTGGGCTTAATTGGATTATGGGATGATGTGAAGAATCTGCCTCCACTTCCTCGATTTATCGCTCAAAGTATTGCTGGAATCTTCACTGCGAGTATTTTGATAATTACAAACAATGTTGCAAATCCAACTGGCTCGGGCTTATTTGATGCTGCGATTACGGTTATCTGGGTTGTTGGAATATGTAATTCAATTAACTTCTTCGACAATTTAGATGGGGGTGCTGCAGGTACAGTTGCCATTTCTTCAGCAGCATTAGCATATTTAGCTCTAACTGGGGATCAATACCTAATTGCAGCTCTTGCCATTGTGACAACGGGAGCCACGCTAGGTTTTCTAGTTTGGAATAAGAGCCCTGCAAAAATATATATGGGAGATGCCGGTGCTTTATTTTTAGGCGTATTGCTAGCGACTTTAACAATTAGATTCGATCCTAGTTCAGGAACCCAAATAGGCTCCTACCTAACGCCAGTCTTTTTATTAGCGGTGCCGATACTAGACACTACAGTTGCCGTCATATCTCGCCTTCGTCGTCATATCTCACCTTTCCAAGGAGGCCAAGATCACCTTTCTCATAGATTGATTAGAACAGGTTTGTCTCGAAAACAGACGGCTCTATCTCTGTGGGTACTTTCTGCAGTTTATGGAGTAATAGCTATTTTTATATCTAGAGTGAATTCAACGATTGAGAGCTATCTAGTTGCAGCGGGTTTATCACTATGGGTAGTTTTGTTCATACTCTTTTTTAAGCAAAAGGATTCTTAAGTTTTTTCCTAAACACTATCTTGTTTAAGACAAAGTAATTAATTGGTGCAATAATTAGGATTGGTACTAACTTAGCAATTCTAGGATCAACATCTAATACGATCAGCGCCTTAATAATTGAGGTAGAAACTAGCCACCAAAAAATTAAATTCAAGATGTATTTAAACCCAGATCTAGAATGGTTCTGATCGCTCTTAAAAGTCCACCGATGGTGGGCGTAATAATTGATTGAGGTTGACACTGAGGCTGAAAATAGGTTGGCTACAAATACAGAATTAACCGGTCCATAAAGTGTTATGAAAATAAGATAGTCAATAAGTGTTGTAGAAGCTCCTACTGCTACCCATCGAAGCATCGAGTAATCAAAGTACCTGTCTTTGAGTCTAGTAATCTTTGAATTCATTTACACCTAACTTATTGGTCTAGTTACTGGTGGCTGAGGCCGGGATCGAACCGGCGACCTAACGATTTTCAGTCGTTCGCTCATACCAACTGAGCTACTCAGCCAATCAAAGTGCAGTCAAGCACTTGCGACCCAGACGGGACTTGAACCCGCGACCTCCGCCGTGACAGGGCGGCGCGCTAACCAACTGCGCTACTGGGCCTTACCTTCAAAGATGAGCGCTTAACTCAACTTTGACGCGTCCCCAACGGGATTTGAACCCGTGTTAACGCCGTGAAAGGGCGACGTCCTAGGCCACTAGACGATGGGGACCTGAAGGAGAAGGGTATCGGTCAATTAGAACAGATCAAAACTAGATAAATGGGATGATTTAGGCATGGAATTCATTTCAAATTGCACTGTAGATGCCATATCAAAAGCTGCAAAAGCATTGAAAGATGGTCACCTAGTGGCATTTCCAACCGAGACTGTTTATGGCTTAGGAGCCGATGCAACAAATGAAAATGCAGTCAGTCAAGTTTACGCCGTTAAAGGAAGGCCAACTGATCACCCATTAATCGTTCACATCTCATCAATAAATCAAATCAGTAAGTGGGCGACTGATATCCCTGATTACGCAATAAAACTTGCTAGAGATTTTTGGCCAGGACCTATGACTTTGATTCTTAAGAGAAGTGAACTAGCAAAAGATTTTATAACCGGAGGGCAAGAAAATGTCGGGCTAAGAGTCCCAAATCAACCAGTAGCAAATGCTTTACTTGCTGAGTTTGAATTATTAGGTGGTGAAGGTTTGGCAGCACCGAGTGCCAATAGATTTGGAGCAGTATCTCCAACTACAAGTCTTGCAGTGAGTGAAGAACTGGAAAACTATCTAGATTCAAATGATTTGATTCTAGATGGGGGTAGCTGCCATATTGGTGTTGAATCAACAATTATTGCCTGCACAGGAAGTGTCCCAACTATTTTGAGGCCAGGCGCAATTACCATCAAAATGGTTGAAAAATCCATTGGGAGTAAGATCACTTCAAACACTTCAAATAGAAATATAAAGGCATCTGGTTTATTTGAATCTCACTATTCACCGAGAGCAAAAGTCATTATTTGTCCAGATGCTAAACCAGGTGACGGATATATTGCATTAGCAAAGTATTGCACTTCTAAAGGAGTTATTAGACTAGCAGCCCCTAAAAGTGTTGAGGAGTATGCAAGAATTTTGTATGTAGCGTTTAGATATGCAGATACTTTAGGCTTAGCAACAGTAAAGATAGTTCCACCAGAAGGCGACGGCCTGTCCGAAGCAATCAGAGATAGAATTTTAAAAGCATCCTCCCCACGTAGCACCTTATAAATTATTTATAGAAGTCCAGTGCTTTTTCTTGAATAACTCGATAGTCAAGATGTTTGAGGGCTAAGTTAAAGTTCACTTCAGCAGCAATATCTACTAATTGGTCATCCTTCAAAGCAATGAGAATTTGATCCAAAATCTCATCTGAATTTAACTTAACCACGCTAGCGAGTACTCCAAGGTCAACCCACTCGTTCGCGCAAGAGGTATTTGTCTGAATCGGATAGGAACCCATAACAATAGACTCAAGAAAAGCAGTGCTAATTCCGTCGCTTTCCGAGCAACCAACGTGTATTCGGGAAGTTGCAAATTCAACCAACATTTCAGCATGTGAAATTCGATCGCGGTTGGTTGTAGTTCGAATTTTTGATTTTACTTCGCTCGAAAGCGAATCAATTATTTTTAGTACATCATCAGTTACAGAATAAATGTGCACTCTAAACTCTGGATGAACTTTCAATATTTTCGGTAAAAGTGGAATGATTATATCTGCGCGACCAAAAGTACCGCCGTACCCTTTGATTAGAATTTTTTGCCTCTTTGAAGTAAGCAATGCATTAGATCGGATCACTTCTAGATTAAATCCACCAGCATTAGGAATACAAGGAAGTACTTCTCCAGTAAAGCCAAATGCTGTTGCTAAAACATAGTCTCTTTTACATTCAGCAGAATAAAACTTTGCTTTTGAAAGTAAGCTTTTTATACGCACAACGTGTTCAGGAAATTTACTAAAATAATAAATATCACTACCCCAGTTTGTCACAATTAATTTTTGATTTTTTATGACTTCTAGATCAAGGTTATCGATTAAGTATCCAGCGCCTTGAATCTCAATTGCATGTATGTAGTCATATTTTTCATGCTGAAGTAGATGAGTAAGAAAAAATACTCTAGTAAATTTTTTTAATAATTTACCAAATATTTCAAAATAAATAAAATCTAAGTAACCAAAAAAAAATCGATTTTTTATAGGACTCAATAATACATACTGAGCACACTCAGATTCCTTAATCAAAATTTCTGTCAACTTATGCACATTTCGATATTTTTTTGAGGGAAAAATATAGAAATCTATCTCCTCTGCAGAAAACTGGCTTAACCAGCGCCCAAGATGAACACTATCCGCGAGACCAATAATTAAAACCTTTCTTCGCTCCCTAACCACTTGTAATCCTTCGTATTATTCTCGGAAATTTATAAACTAGATAAGAACTTAACGGCGCTAGAAGCAAATAAATAATTTCATGTAATCGAGCTTCTTCTGGCCATCCGCGTCTGTGTTTAAAAGCCTCAAAAAGTAATTGTCGACCGTTAATTGTTGAATCAAAAAAAGTAAGCCTTGCGGCTTGGTAGTAAGCGTTTCCCCTAGCTTTTCTTATAAGCTTACGCGGCAAAACATTATTGTTTATAAAATCTTCTATGACATTTATTCGTTCTTCAGCCATAAGTTTTCCACGCTGTGCAATGGATGCCGAATTTGGGTTCTGTCTCCACTGGGCATGAACCCCAGGAAGTCTCTGAAATTTTCCAACTCTGCTAAGACGGAGCCAAAAATCGTAGTCACTAACTAGCCTCCATTTTGCATTTCGCCCACCAATTTTTAGTGCCGCATCTTTACGAAATAATGTTCCAGGACCTGGTAAACATTTAGAATGCCCGATTAGTATCTCATCTGAATATTCAGGGAGAATAATACTATTTAAAGTGTGCCCAAATGCATCTATAGTTCTCCAATCTGGATAGATTGCAACAACTGAAAGGTTAGATTTAAAAATTAAGATTGCTGAGTTTATCAACTCACCGTTTATCAAAGGATCATCCGCACTTACAACTAAGATAAATTCTCCCCGAGCATTCTTGATTCCACGATTTACGGTCTCGGCTTCGCCTATATTTTGATGCGAGTAAATAATTATTTTGTCTTCAAAGGATTTAAGTATTGTAGATGTTGAATCCTTTGAACCGTCATCCAAAACTAGATATTCAAAGAGAACATCAATTTTCGCATTAATCACTGAATTGATAGTTTCCGTTAAGTATTTTTCCCCATTAAATACAGGGGTAATAATCGTTAAAATTGGTGCACTATTCACGATGTAAATCTACACTAATAACACAAATCTCAAACTGATAGCATTTGGCCATGACGAGTGTAGCAATTATGGGCAGCACGGGAATGTTAGGTTCAACTCTTGCGAAAGTGCTAGAAAGTAAGGATTTAACGGTATATGAATTCAATCGCTCTGGAATTTCGGTGACCGGCAAAGCTAAAGCTGGAAAGTTTAATGTCTTATCAGATAAAAGCTTAGATGATTTATTTGAAGGATTAAAACTAGATTACATCGTTAATTGCATAGGTTTAATAAAACATTTAATTAATGAAGAAAATCCTGCTTCAATTGACATGGCATACAAACTAAATGCCGATTTTCCCGATATCTTGAACAAATTTTCCGTTAAACACGGAATTCCAGTGATTGAAATTGGTACAGATTGTGTATTCTCCGGGAAAATTGGGGGATATTCAGAGTTAGATTTATTTGATCCATTAGATTGTTATGGTTTAACAAAAAGTATCGGTGAATCTGTAAATACATCTGCCATGATAATAAGAAGCTCAATTGTTGGTAAAGAATTAAACAGTAATAACTCATTAATGAGCTGGGTGCTTTCCCAACCCAAGTATGCAAATATCAATGGATTTTCAAATCATATCTGGAATGGAGTATCAACACTCCATTTTTCTCAAGTTGTTTTCGGGATCATAAATTCTAATAGTCATATGTCCGGAGCGACTCATTTAGTTCCCAAAGACATTGTTAGTAAATATGACCTTATTTCTTACATTGCGTCTGAATTTGGGCGCCATGACTTAATTATTCACAAAACTGAAGCAGAAATTGCGGTAAATAGAAGTTTGAGTACAGTCAAAAAAGAAGTAAATCTCAAATTATGGCACCAGGCGGGATACAATATGATCCCAACTGTTAAAACAATGATTTTAGATTACAAAAAGTGGAATAACCCATATTAGCAAGGAGAAGAGTGAGTACCTTAGATAAATCATCAATTGTAACTATTACAGGTGGCACTGGGTCTTTTGGCTCAACGATGGTGAAGCAACTTTTGATGGAAGGCATTTCCGAAGTACGAGTTTTTAGTCGAGATGAAAACAAACAAGATGATATGAGAAATAGCATTAAAGATGAGCGTCTTAAATTTATAATTGGCGATATTAGAGATTTAGCAAGCATTGAATCTGCAATTGAAGGATCAGATTATGTGTTTCATGCTGCGGCCCTAAAGCAGGTTCCTTCATGTGAATTTTTTCCTATGCAAGCCGTTTCTACGAATATTGTCGGTAGTTCTAATGTCCTGATGAGCGCTATTAAACACAATGTTAAAAGTGTAGTTTGTTTAAGTACTGATAAAGCAGTCTACCCAATTAACGCAATGGGAATGACTAAAGCAATTATGGAAAAACTAGCACAGTCATTCACCCGAAACTATCCAAAAAGCAAAACAAAAATTTCAATAACGCGTTATGGAAATGTTATGATGTCTCGTGGTTCAGTCATTCCTCTATTTCTTAATCAGATTCGTGATGGTAAACCAATTACAATTACGAATCCAGAAATGACTAGATTTATGATGTCACTTAGTGACTCAGTAAGCTTAGTAAAACATGCTTTTGCAAACTCGAGATCAGGAGACTTATTTGTAAAAAAAGCTCCTGCTACAAATGTCATGAATCTTGCTACCGCAGTTTCAAGATTAATGGGCGTAGAAGGAAAGGTTACTGTACAGAATATTGGAACAAGACACGGCGAAAAACTATTTGAATCTTTGCTCGGTAGCGAAGAAAGATCAGCCGCAATCGAAAGTAATGAATATTTTCAAGTTCCTCTTGATACGCGAACATTAGATTATCAGATTTATTTTGATGTTGGACAAAAAAAAGTTTCTAAAGATGAATCATTTACTTCCCACAATACAAAACAATTATCAATTGATGAAACTGTTAATCTGATTAAAAGTTTACCTGAATTTCAAAAGTATAAGGAGCTGTATTTGTAGCATTTAGAAATTTAAAGTTTGACAACTTTGAAAGAATCATTCATAAACACGATATCAGCATTACCGGTAATAAAATCTCTATCGCAAACTATGTAATCAATACCAAAACGTAACCCATTGCTACGCAAAAAATCAAAATCAGGATTACTTAATTTCTCATATCCAAATTCTTCAACATTATTGGCATATCGTAACTCGAATGTAAGATCAGATTTATAGTAGGCATATGGATATGGTTCTGGAACTATATTTATTTTGGGTCTATTTGTGAAATTTCGCCAGCCAGAATAAGTCAATTCAGCTGCCTGAATGTAAAAAGTTGAATTCTCGTTGGTATTGGATCTAACCCAATTTTGAACTTTAACAAAATTTTTGTCATATAAAGTAAATCGGTCAATCGAATTATTGTACCTACCTGCGGAAAATAACAAGAATAAAACTGCGCATGATAATAATAGAAATTTTCTACTTCCCAAGAAAAAGCTCAAGTTATAACTTTTGATCGATACTAAATATAGGAGTGCTATTGTTAAACCAAAAACTAATGGTATATACAATGGGGGAATGAATTCGATAAAGTAATTTCTAACAAAAAGATGACTATTTATTACATATCTTATCAACATGTCAAAATTAGTGAAGTTGTCAATTACATTTAACTTAAAATCTAAAAACAACCTTAAAGAACTACAAATACCTGCAATTATCATCGCGTTACAAATAATTCTGTTCCTTACTGACAATTGTTTTCGTTTAATCCAAAAGCTATAAACCCCAACAATAAAAAAGAACGCCGCGCCAGGAAAAAGTATTAATCCTGAAATTAGTATAAAAGTCTTGTAATTGAGTTTATGATCTCTATAACAAATGCTAACTAGGAATACTACAAATATTAAAACAGACAAGAATCCACTTAGCCTGATACCGAGTAGTCGCATTAAAGTCAAATTGTTTGAGTAAATACCAACTAGCTGGGAAACAAATCCAATTCCCAACGTGAGCATAGCGGAGCCCATAAATACTTTGAATCTAGAATCAAAGTATTTATGAACCGTACTTAAGTTTGCAAATATGTATAGTAAAAGTCCCAAAATACTTAGTATTGATCCATTTGTTACAAAGTATTGTTCTATAGGAACTTGATAAAGCTTCAGGGAATTGAAATGAGCATTCTTACTTATTTGATTAACATAATTTGTAGGGATTGTATGAGCGGTATTGGTCATGTAATCTATATACAATCTAGTTAAGTTGAGAAATATACAAATTGTAAATAATAGTATACGAAATTTTATAATTCGAGATTGTGCGCTAAAAAGGTTGCTAATTCTAGTCGCAATGATAAATGCAAACAACAACCAAATTCCAAAAATAGGATGTATTAGCGAAACTATTAAAACAACCCCGAATGCCCAGTCTAAAGAATTAGTCAAATATATGTATAACGCTAATATAGAAAATCCTAAACTTAACCAACCCGCATAAGGCATCCACTCAAGATCACCTGAATAAGTCAAATTCAGCATTTGTGGCCGAACATTCACAGTAATAATAGTGAACAATGTTGCCACCAAGATATTGTTAAGCAGATACCTATACATTAAAAACATGGAAATAGGCAAGATAGATATTTGAATGAATAAAAACAAATACCAGAAGAATAAGGGACTGATTTCAAACCACTTATAAGATATATACGGAAGCCAATTAATTATAGATGTCAAGGTTTCAATTCCAAGAATTGTACCTACCTGGTCTAATTTGAATTTTTCTGGATTAACACTTGTGTAAACATGAGACAGAATGCCATCATCTCCTGCTGGCAGTGCTATCGAATCTTGCAGATTTCCAGAAATACTTATGAAATTTATAATAGTTAGAAACAAGCCAGCAAGAATTGTCTTATGGTTTTTAAGTATGGTATTCATGCTACAAAATCGAAACGATACGTAGCAAAAATATTTTAAATAGATATTTTAAGTATCCAGAGATTGTTTCAAAATTAAAAGAAAAAGAAGTTTTTATTCTGAGCGCATTCCGATAGTCAAGTTTTGTTGGAAAATCTAAAATATTATTTCCGGATTTAATTGCCAAGTAAAGTTCTTCAACGATTGAAGGAAACTTATCTTCGCCAAATTTTTGTTGTGAAAACCATGATAATCTTATTGCTCTAAAACCGTTAGTTGGATCTTTACTAACTCCGAATGACAAAATACGAGATATCCGATTTGCAGTGACTGATAAAAAAACTCTAAGCAATGGAGCACTCTTAAAACTAGATCCAAAATGATTAAAACGGTTCCCTTTAATAATTGAGCAATTGTTAAATTCTGAATTATTGTTTTTATAAATAAATTCTGCAAGTGCCAAAGCTTCAACTAAAGGATTTGATAAATCGCTATCGATAACAATCGCCCAGGAGTTATTATGACTTAAGGCAAGATTTAAGCCTGATCTAACTGCGCTACCATATCCAGGTTCAAAATTGTTATCAATGATTTTAACCCTATCTGATTCATAAAATTGATTCATCAAGTATTCATAAGTTCCATCATTACAGTGATCGCATACCATAATAAAGTTCTGATTTAAATTTTCAACTAAAAAACTCTTTATATTTTCTGATAGTTTATTAACAATTTGGTATTCATTATGTAGTGGAATAACAATTGCAATTCCAAAAGTTTCATTAATTTTCACAACCATATAATATCTTATATACGCACTCTTAATGAAATTCAACCCAGGCGAATCAACAATTAAACTTTCACAATTAATCACATTCCTTGCTCTATTCAAATTATAGTAATTAATTGCAGTTTAAATGTGCTTTTAAAAATAAGACTAACTTACAAAATGTAATTTCTAGAAACTCATCAATTTACTTTGATGCTGGTTGATTCAATGAGCATGGTGGTGTTAATCCGTCGAGTTATATCTTTTCCGAATATAAACCCGTATCATGATATACTTGCTCAATTCTTTTGGATAATCTAATAAAAATTAGGAGTGTCATGACTAGATTAATTTCGTATAGTTGTATAAATCAAAAGTACTTACTAATTTTATGATGATTGATTGCTGCAGAGCATGCAAGTCGCAGGATTTGCATGAGATTTTTTCACTTCCGGACATCCCGTTAGCTGGTGACTTTAAATTAAATGAAGAAGATTACGATATAAGAATTCCCTTGCTACTACTGTTCTGTTCTAATTGTAAGGTTATTCAAATTGACCAAAGTGTAGACCTCGATAGACTTTTTAACACTTATGCTTTTTCGTCTAGCACAATTCCAAGTTTGGTCAAACACTTTGATTCTTATGCCGAATGGATTTTTAGAAGTTTTAAACCTACTTCGGTGCTGGAAGTCGGTTGCAACGATGGCATCCTGCTTGAGCCACTTAAGAAAAAAGGTGTGAATGTTTTTGGTGTCGATATGTCTTCTAATATTGGAGATATTGCTAGAAGTAAGGGTTTGGATGTAAAAACTATTAAGTTTGGGTTTAACGAAATTGAAATCTTAAGCAAGTGGATAGGACAGATTGACGTAGTAACAGCAAGCAATGCTTTCCCGCACAATGATGATCCAAATGGCTTTCTTCAAACTGCCAAAGCGCTACTCTCAGAAAATGGAGTTTTGATTTTAGAAGTAATGTACGCAGGGAGCTTAAAGAATGATTTACAGTGGGATACTGTTTATCATGAGCATCTGCACATACATTCACTTGAAAGCTTAAGAAATTTGCTTGAGATAAATGGATTCAGCTTGATTACTGCTGAAATTGTTGACATGCACGCAGGATCATTGAGAGTAGTTGCGATGCCTGGAAATCATCCAATTAACTCAAGTGCATCTCAAATCCTAAAGAATGAAGAAGACTCCAAGTTGAACACCTTGGAATCATGGCTTAAATTTGAAATTGATAGTTACGAAAGTATTTCATTATGCGCTAAAAAACTTTTTGAGATATCAAAAAATGCAACTATTTGGGCGTATGGAGCTTCTGGGAGAGCAAGCATGTGGTTGAATGCCGCAAATCTCAATTTTATTGAAAAAGTTGTTGATGCATCTCCATTACGTGCAGGTAGATATATACCTGGTGTGTCTATACCAATAGTATCACCAGTCGAGTTTAATCTTTCTCAGCCAGATTATGCACTTATAACAGCATGGAACTATGCTGATATTATTATTGATCAGCACCCAGATTTCACTGGCAAATGGGTTATACCACTTCCAAAATTTAAAATTATCTAAAGAAATCAACTGGAAGGATTTAATTATGAAATTAAAAGTTACTACTGTGATTGGAACTCGACCCGAATTAATTCGAATGGCAAAGATTTTATCAAAGTTTGATGAGCAATTTGAGCATAGAATTATTCATACAGGCCAGAATAGCGGCGATGAACTGAGAGATGTTTTTTTTAGAGATTTAAACATTAGAGAACCAGATCTACAATTTGACATGAGGGCTAAAAATCTCGGAACATCGCTCGCTTGCCTTTTTGAGATTATGGGAGAAGAGTTTCTAAAGAATAAGCCCGATGCATTAGTAATTTTAGGTGATACCAATAGTGCATTGTGTGGGATATTAGCAAAACGAGCCGGCATCCCTTTCTATCATCTTGAAGCTGGTTTAAGATCATTTGATAAAAACGTTCCTGAAGAAATTAATCGGAGAATAATCGATCATACTGCAGATTTCAATATGGTTTATACTGAGCATGCGAGAAGAAATTTATTAAATGAAGGCTTACACCCTCGCACTATATCTTTAATTGGATCACCGATGAGGGAGGTTCTGGAGGCCAATAGTAAAGCGATTTCAAAGTCAAAAATTCTAGAACAAATTGGCATTTCTCAGAAAAGTTTTTATCTGGTTAGTTTGCATAGACAGGAAAATGTAGATAATATAAAGAGGTTAAAGAATATTTTAGATAGTATTGAAGATCTCGCAACTCAAACCCAGCTTCCAGTTATGTTTTCAACTCACCCAAGGACTAGGGATCGGATTAATGAATTGGGATTTAAAACTAGCAATAAAATAAATTTTCATGAGCCTTTTGGTTTCAATGACTATTGTAAATTACAGCTAGAATCTAAAATGGTTTTATCCGACAGTGGATCAATAAGCGAAGAAGCATCTATCCTAGGTTTTAAGGCTATAACTTTAAGGGATTCAATGGAGCGCCCTGAAGCGCTTGATACAGGATCAATAGTTATGAGTGGTGCCAACTCAACTAGGCTAGTTGATTCTGTGAAATTTATAGAGGCTTCGCCACTCGCAGCGAATATGCCAGATGAGTATAAGATTACAGATACGAGTGAAAGAGTTATTAAATTCATTCTTTCAACTATATCAGAGTATAATTTTTGGTTTGGGATTCGAAATAACTAGCAGTTCCCACTAATGAGTACAGATGGAGATTTAATGGTGATCGACCAAAGTTGGTATAAGCCGAATTTTTTTAAGAAAATTTATTATTCTGGTATTTCAAAATTTATTATAGGTGGATCACATAAATTCTTAGAGAAAGATCGGTTTGGGGAGTTTCCAGTTACGTTAGAACTTGGGGCAACACATGGCCAACACTTGGAGTATATCAAGCATTCTTATGATAAGTACATTTTGAGTGACCTAGTTTTGAATGATGAGTTAATGAAAAAAGCCAAGATCAATAATAAAGTTCAAGTGATGCATCTTGATGTAACTGATATCAGGAACATCTCAACAGATACTGTTGATAGAGTGGTTTTAACCTGCTTGCTTCACCATATAGAGAAAGTTCATTTAGGCTTACAGGAAATAATCAGAGTTTTAAAGCCAAGTAAAGGAATTGCAGATATACTCTTACCTAACGAACCTTCTTTTATTTGGAATTTAGGTAGAGTTTTGATCATAATACCAAAGGTTATAATCTCAGGGAGAACTTGGAAAGAGTATTGGCGTTATGTTGAATTAGAGCATGTAAATAACATTACCAACATTCTAATTTCGATCAATGAGATAAAAACTAAGAAAAATCTAAAGGTTAAAATACAGAAATTTCCATTTAGCTTTGCGCCCATGTTTCTTACAGCTTTTGTGCGAGTAACTATTCAAAAAACTAGTTAGACAGATTTATAAATACTACTTTTTGACCTGACACAACGTTATTATCACTTTACTATTACGGTATGATTTTCAAAGAGAAATTTTGGGCCTTTAGCTCAGTCGGTAGAGCAACGGACTTTTAATCCGTGGGTCGTCGGTTCGATCCCGACAGGGCCCACTCTGGTAAAAATTCATGGTCTCTATGATTAAGAGGCTGATTTCAGCCCTAGGGCCTAAAATTGGGAGAAAATGGCAGCAACATTTACCCCTTGTTAGTGTCTTACTAGGTAGAGGGGTCAAGACGTTGGCTCATCGAAAGCGGGAAATCAAAGTGTCACTTCGTAAGAAGGTTCAAGCCCCAGCGACTGTTGCTGCGTGGTCTGTTTCTGATTTATCCGCCCTTTATACCCAAAACCGCTCATCCCTTATCGCTCAAGCCCGCCGAATTCTTCGAAGCGATGCCGATGCAGCAGAGGTTGTCCAAGATGCCTTCCTTAAATTTATCTTGGCAGCCCCAGAGCTAGATACAGCAGACCGTGCCATGGCATATCTGCGCACCACAGTTAACAATCTATGCCTAAATGTAATCCGCGCAACTGGCTCACGTCCTAACCTAGTTGCCCTTGATTCAGATACATCCCAAGAACGCCTTGCTGAGATCGCAGCAGAAAATCACATCCCAATGGATGCAACCCTTGCTGCCGCAGAAGATGCTTCAATTATTCGAGAGGCACTATCTCGACTTTCAGAGACTCAACGCACAGCCCTTGTTATGTGGGAAGTTGAGGGACGCACCACGAAAGAGATTGCTCAAGCAATTGGAACATCTGAGAAAAATGTTCGTCACGTTATTCAACGTGCCCGAGCTTCTTTCGTTCGTGTTCTTTCTGAGTGGGTAATTGATGAATCTACTGGTTCAACCGCGCTAGATGCTGTAGCGGGAACTTATAAGAAGGCAGCAGAGCTTGCTAAGAAATCTTCAAAGGTTGCACTTTCATTACTTATAGTGATGGTTGCTTTCCTTGGGTTTAACTCTGTAACAGGCTCTGAGTTCAATACACCAACTATCACTGCAACTGCTAAGCAAGAGGTGCCATCCACACTTAACTCTGAGACAAATAACGATTCATCACAATCTCCAACAGTAGAAAATCTTTCAGATCAGAAGATAATTCAAGATAACTCAGCTATAAATTTCCGTGCATCTAAATCCTTGTTTGCTGGCCTTTCAAAGGATGGCCTGCCAACAGGATTTACAGTTTCAGATTTAACTGGAGATGTTGGCTCACTTGGATTATCGACCCAATCAACTATTACCAATCCAGATGGTTATGTCTTAGTTTCATATCTTCAGGCTTATGGCGATAATGTAGTCAATCTGCTGATGTCACAATCTGTCACAGTTGATGGCTCTGGCACCTCATACTTTGCAAGCCCTTCTGTGACTGTTGCAGGCTCATGGTTCCCACTGACCCAATCAGGCTCAGCCTCCACCATAACCCGCCTTTCCAACGGAAATTACCTCCTGACAGCGACCCTATATATAGATTCAACGGTGGATTCAGCCCTATTTGTGGCTGCTACTGGTGGGTTAGATGTCGATGCGATTCCAAATGAGATATCTACCCGTATAATTTTAAACTCTAGCAAGAGCTCAATCCTTGCTCAGGCGATCAATATCAGCGCCAAAGGGGTCAAATAAATGACACCTAAAAAACAGGTTTCTCCTGTGATCCGGATATCACAGGGGGAAAGAGATGCGTCAG
>Ga0315899_10002012_pt1 | contig 22825 bp, 12 predicted proteins | sample LakEriMetagenome_2_FD_203518 | JGI IMG/M metagenome (GOLD analysis project Ga0315899, IMG submission 203518) | Freshwater fungal communities from buoy surface, Lake Erie, Ohio, United States - Buoy 4 MA112 | ecosystem: Environmental > Aquatic > Freshwater > Lake | place: USA: Lake Erie, Ohio... | reverse complement strand
ATTTTGCCAGGCGCCCTTCACGCGCTCCCCTTCTTCTCGCAACCCTCCTTTCACACCATATCCCTTTCCCACGCGTTCACTAGTGCGTGGTGGTCAGACTAGTCCACACACGCCTCGGCTCGTCGTATCTAGAACATGTCCTCCACTATCCTCCCCCCCCAACGCGCACAGCTTTTTAATAGGTCCTGCAGTAATAAACAACAACAAAAGGGGCACGCGTCGCAAATCGCATCGCAACAGCGGGCACGCGCCCGTGTCGTGTTCACGAATCAACGACATAGTGCACGCAGCCGTCGTCGCCCGCTGGCACGAATTGGCACACTTCCCGGCGGTGAGTTAGGGATGGGCCGGATGATGCCCGTCCATAAGGGGGTGTCCACCCACCCCCCTGGTGACGTGGGGGGGTTTCTGGGGTCAATCAATCTGCTCGCATCCCACACTCCAATTCCTAGCGGATGCGTAGGACAGGGGCGGGACTCCAAACCGTCAGGGTAAAGCCTCGTGGGAAGAAGAGTGGGGATTGGGCATATGATATAAAGTTTGAAGCGGTTTCAATGTTTTTGGACCAGGGTTGCCACCGAGGTCAGAGGGGATGCTTACTCCGTGGGTGTGACCGTCAGCGTTCTTGCTAGTGTGTTTTTGAAGATTCGCGCGCCGGACCTCGAACACAACGTTGATAAGATGAACACATTTAAATGGTATCATAATGCGCACGTACAGCAACAATCAAAGGGCGCGAAACAAAGTATTCGCGTTTTGATACCTTCTCACACCGCCTCCATCCCCTCTTCTTCTCCTCTCTCTGACTCATCCCCGCCCTGCTGGCAATACTTCTTCCCACCGCCACCACTTCCTCTTCCCCTCCACTCTCTCCCTCCTCCACGCCCTGCTGGCAATATAGCTAATATGGGCAAAGAAATCCCATCCTCAAAACGGACACCATGTCGACCATCGAAAGCACTGATTTCCTCCGACCTTCAGTCACTTTTTGATTGTCAATAAAACTTCTCTCTCTCTCTCTCTCTGCGCTCTTAAAAGCAGCCGTGGGTCCTGGGTTTCAGCTGGTCCTGCTGCCGGCCGGGGATGAAATGCGGCTGCTCAAATGTTGTGTTTCCTGCTGCTCTGAAGAACAGCGGCGCCTTTGTAGGTTGGCTGTATTTCTCCTTCCTGCAGCGCGCCGAGCTGTCCGTCAGCGTACTCTCCACACTCTCACCACACATGACCACTTGCATGTTCTGCGGGCCGACGCCAGCGGGGCACAGTGTGCAGCTCCTGTCCCTGCATCGGCCCAAGGCCTCCCTCCAGCTGGCCGCCCAGGCACAGCTCGGTCGTTGCACAACCGCCCGCACCTGTGAGAGAGCGCCTCTGCCGCGCTTGGGAAGCGAGCGGGTGGGGGATGGAGAGCCGCGGCACGAGGCAGCGCATGCAGTCCCCTGCCGAGAACTGCACGCCCCCGCGCACAACGGAACGGCTCGTGCGAGTGGGCCCGCAATCCAGCCACAGCGCGGGTGGGGGGGGGGCCGGGTGGGCGCACAGCTCGTCTGCGCCGTTCTTCATCTTGCCAAGGATGGCCGCGAGCTTCTTCTCGCGGTCTTCAGGTGTTACCATCTTTGAGCGGATCCACTTGGTGATCCAGTTCTCGTGGTCGTGGTACGGACGCATGTCCGCGAAGGGGTCCTGTGGAAGCAGAGATCGGGGTCAGGTGACGACGCGCCGCCAGCGCGCAACCGCCGGGGCCGGAACCAGGTACAAGCAGGGAGGTGCACGCGCCAACGGACGTTGCGCACCGCCTTGGGCATCTCCGCATCTCCACATCTCTTCCCCTCCACACATCACCTCACCTGCTTGGTCGTCATGGTGTTCAACAATGAAGAAAAAACCACGAAAAAACAAAAATGTTACATGTCTGTTCGTGGGCACCACCGGGCCCGTCAGAATTCCGCTTTCGGCGGCGCGGCGCCCAGCAGTGTAACTCGGCGATGAGCTCACCGTGTAAACTCGCTACATTTGCGGCGGTGTCACCGTAAGCGCGGCTATCAAAATGGCGGATGCAACTCGCATCCGGCGCGGACTGCTCTCGGTGACAGTGCTCAACTTTGAGGACCTGACAGAGGACGGCGTGTTTGGCGGTGCCGAGTGCGAGCCGCCGCCGCGGTTGCAGGTGAGCCTGATCTCGCCCGAGCTGCAGCGCTGGACCGAGCGGGGCATGGTACCCAAGACGATCGGGCCGGGCTCCGAGGCGGTGCTGCAGAGCGAGGGCGGGACAGTCCAGCAGTTAACGGTCGTCGCGGGCGTGGCCTGTGTCGGCAGTCCACTGCTCCACCTTGAGTGCTTCAGCTCGCCCCCGCCAGATGAGGGCGTGGAGGACGAGGAGGAGAGCGAGCCGCCCAAGCCGCACGAGGCGCAGATGTGCTCGGAGCTGCTGAGTGCCGACGAGCTGACGGACCCGCAGGTGCACCTGTGGGAGCAAGAGCGCCTGAAGGATGACTTGCAGAGGCTGGTCGAAGAGAGGCGCGTGCAGCTCGAGGAGGACCCCAAGGACAAGGCGTTGGAGGGCGAAATCAGGCAGCTCGAGGTTGACCTGGACGCTCCCATCCCGCCACCGCCCGCCCTGGAAAAGGACGTCATCCTGCTCTTTGATGACGGGCGCCAGGCCGCGCGCATCTCCGTCTCCCTGGCGCTCGCCCTGGACCCCGAAATCACGGTGCTCGACGACAGCAGTCAGGGCAAAGGAGAGACACCAGAGAGGACGCCGCAGTGCCCCTGGCCCGTGGAGGAGGCCTTTGCTGCTGCCGTGTCTGTCCTCGACGCGGTGATTTCAAACGCCGTCGACAACTGGCTCGACTTTGTCTTTCAGCGCCGCGCGCGCCAGTATGCGGCAGCCTACTGCCTCGAGGCTGCCTGCGCCGTGCTCAAGCTCGCAGATTTGCTGCCGGTGGGAGAGCCACAAGCTCTCGCGCAGCGTGCGCATCGCAAAGGCGCCGCCGCATCGCGAGACGCGCGTCCGCGTTCAGCGCGCTTGCCAGCCGACCTGTCTGGCGCCGCTGCGCGCCCGCCTGCGCAGCCACGATCCGTGCCGTTGGCTCCCAGCATACCTCTCGCAGGGCGACCCTCGCCGTGGTCTTCGCCGCGTGTTGTTTCACCCCGCGTGGCGCGTGACCCCTTGCCGTCAGATGCGCACGAGGAGGCGGAGCTGCTGCTGCCCTACTGGGGCTATGTGTCAGAGGAGGCGGTGCCTGCCCCCATTGACAACATGGCACGAGGTGTGGTGCCCATAAAGGTGAGGCGGACGGGAGACATGACCGACAGCATCCTTCTGGAGGACATGATCCCCCCGGCAGGCATCGGGAAGGGCAAAAACACCAAGAAACCGGCAACACAATCTCAACAGTCTTCTATATAGTAACTTAATATAGTAAATATACTAGGGCGCTGATTTTCCAGGATTTGTGTCAGGCCTCGGCCACCTCAAGAGCCTCCTCCAAAGCGACTCTGCCCTATGTAACAACACATGAAAAAAAGGCGGCCGAGGCCCTTGCGGCGCTCATGGGCGCGGGCAAAGTGGGCGCCGGCCCAACAGCGGCGGGGCGATTGCGGCCGGCATCGGCGCCTGTCATTCGTGAGTCGGCCCTGGCGGTAGCCGCGGCGGGCAAGAGCGTGGGCGGCGCGCCTGCTGGGGGGGGAGGCGGGGGCTCAGGTGGCAATAAGGAGGCACATGATGACGTGGCGCAGGAGACTCTGAAGACGTACAGATCCGCGCAGGGGGCGGCGGCGGCGCCCCCGGCGGCGAAGCGGCGGCCTGCAAGCGCGGCGGCGAGAAGCTCAGCAATGGCACCTGAGGCAGGCAATGTCCTCGAGTCCCAGGCCGTCGTGCAGCTCTTTCAGTCTCGGCGCACGCTGTTGCGGTGCCTGTTTGACCATTTTCTGTCGCCGTCCGGCGCGGGGGCAGGGAGGTGCGTGGCGCGAGGCAAGCCTCGCGACCCTGCGGCGCCCAAGGTGGTGCCGAAACCGCCGCCGCTTCACCAGGCGTTCGGCGGACAGGAGCAGCTGGCAGTAAAGGGGGCGCTGACGATGGCTTGGCAGCTCGAGCTGATTCCCAGCTTTGTCTCTGAGCACGAGGCCGCTGAGGCGTTTGCGCCGGGCAAGATCCGGGCACTGGACCACGCGGCTACCCTGCACGTAAATCTGCTCGAGTTCGTGCGGGGCATCGGGAGAATTGCGCTCCGCGGTTTCAGCCGTGGCGAGGCTTCTAGCAAGGACTTTTCGGCTGCTGCTGATAAGGTGGCCGCGTTGCTTCGCCACATTGACTGTCAGCATGGCAAGATTTTGTTGGCCTCACAGGCTGCCAAGCTCGAACTCGAACAAAATCCCCTCCCGTACTCGCGCCTCTCCCTCTCTCCCGGGGGTAATGCCCAGGCTGTTCCGCAGGCAAAACATCCGGAGATCCTGGCCCAGCAATCGCGAGCTCAGCGTCAACACCACGATTGACAGCTGGAAATGCGACGCCAAATGCAAGTCGACAAGGAGCAAGTCGTTAAGGATGCGAATATCGGCCTCGGTCGGTGTGCGCACACGGCCCGTATCGGCCTCGGCCAAGATCGAGAAGATCGGGGAAATCCCTGTCCAAGACCCCAAAGCACCCAGGCATCTGCGCCCAACATCAGCTACCACCTCAAAATAGATATTGAAAATGAATATAAAATATAGAAAATACAAAATAGATATAGATGTCGGGACCCACACGCTCGCAGCGCTGACAAGATAGAGTCCTGGAATTACGCCCGTGGATTGGGGGGTAACAGGCCAGGGGGAATTTATGCGGAATCTATTCAGCTCACATGCTATAGAATTGGGGACCCACGGGTTTAGGGTTTAGAGTTTAGACCCAAATGCTCAACGAATTCGTGAGGGCAACAAACGCAATGCAGGGCGCACGTGTACAAAAGAATTAATTTTCAACTTGAATTACGAAGACGTATGTCTAAAATTCAATCGATGGTGAGAGTCTGTGTTCGGGAGCCTCCTCCCGGCCGCTCTACGCCAACGTGAGCCTTATTCCGTGCTCCGTCCCGAGCAGGCACTGCGCCCATGCTGGCGGTCAGAAAGAAGCTCGAGGTGTTTGTTGGTTTAGGTTCCATCTCGTCCCTAGAACTCCCTTGCCTGGCTGCCTTGTCGTTGCTGTGCAAGTTCGTGGAGACGGCCTGCACCTTGGCGGTGGGCGGCAAATCTTTGGTCTTTTTCCCAAAAACGTGATGAAATTGATGCGGTCTAATCCTCGAAGGTCTTCCACGCACCCTCTCAAACACTGGCACTCCAGCAGAAATGTGCCCAGCCACGGCATGGTTGGTGACTGGGTGTAACATAGCTGCTTGGGAGTTTGCCATAAGCTGGCGCGCTTGCTCTGCTGTGATATTACGGGGTAACGCGCCGGGTATCTTCTGCTGTACACTCGCATCACTGGCACGCGCAAAAGAGTTGCCGCTCTTGGACCCCGACTGCTCTGTATCGTGCTGTGCACCACGCAGGGTGCCTAGAAGGCTGAGGAATTTTTCTCCGCTCCTAGGTTCGGCTGTGACGGGCCGGGTTTTCCCCAGCACTTTGCGGATGTCCTCGACAGAATCCTGGCTGCACGTCAAGGCACAAATTCTCGCCGCGTCGCTCCAGAGCTGATGGTCATTCTTGCGAAGGGACTGCTGCATTCCCATGCTTGTCGAAGGGCGCTGGCCCGTTGAAGGCCTCGGCGCCAGCTTGCTGAGTTCTGTCGCTGACGTTGCCGGCCGGCCATTATTATAATTTGTCTGCGCCGTCTGTGGGCGCGCAGCATCGGTCCGCCCGCGTGGAATGATCCCAGTTTTTTCATTATCCTCCCTGCGGCTAAGCCGGGCCCAGTCTGACTGGATCGTGTCGCCGAGCTTTTCGGCGATCTGATACCCCTGGAAGAGAATCCGTTCATTTGCAACATCTGAACACGGTTTGTCGGTAAGGCGAAAGTAGTCGCGTTCACCGAGCGCCGTGTCAAAGAGCGCATTGTTCATGTCCTCAAATCCAATCAAGCCATCCCCTGCCACCGGGCCACGGTGAGTGACAAAGTGGGAGGGTGTAAAACAAGCAGAAAGGGGTTGCTGGAGTGCGCTAAATTCAAGCAAAACTATCCGCAGCAAAATGTGAAATGTGTTCTGTGCAAACCATTCGCAGCAAAATGTGAATGAGCGCAGTACAGAGGAGAGGGTTCAGAGACCATCTAAGTCGATCATGTCATGCAGTGCAGCGCACTCTTCCATCGTGCAATCAATGCTAAACTCCCGCATGGTGTAGAAGAGACTTTGCACGTCGATGTACCCCATCGAATCCGGATTGACCCATTTCCATGCCTCCTTCTTATCGTTGACTTTTACATAAATATGATCCCGCAGAGCCTTTCGCAAGTCGCGGATGCGCTCCTCGAACGATGTAAGATGTCCAAACTTGCCCGTGCATTCGGCCCGGTGCCCCATGAGACGCTGCTTGAGGAGAGTCGTCACTCCAAACTTGGGCGTCAAGATCTGCGGATCATTTGCGCCTGCACAATCATTGTGTCGGGCAGAACCCCCTTAGTTTCTCGCCCAGGAATTTTCGCATTCATCCCTGGTAAAGGATTACGGCGGGGGGCTTGCCAGTGGGGGGTCAGAGCCAGGTGGACAACCAACGCTGTGGGCACGTACCGGGCGGCTTGTTTTTGTGGAGCTGGGCGGCAACTGTACGTTGCAGGTCTCGCTCCGAGCGCTCCATGACTGATGCTGTTCCCGGGCGCACCGCACCGATGTCACCGCTGGGCGAATGCACCATGGTGACCTCTGCGGCCGGGCGCGTGTCCTGTGTGTCGCTCCCATCCGTCGCGTGAGGTCTGCGGTCCGTGGGTCCAAGCATGGAACCAAAGAGCCCTTCAAGTGACTCACGGTTTTCCTGCGACGTCTTCGCCAGGAAGTCGACCACGTCATAGTGAGCCTTGCTGTCAAACAGCGCCCCGGAGGCGTTGGCTATGCGCTCTGCTTCGCGCCGCTGTGGTGGTCGCCAGTCGCTCTGCGCCGTCGGCGAGGCGCCTGTGCGCCTCTCGAGGGCGCTCTGGGAGCGCGAGTTGGGCTTCGAGGCCGCCATCCTGTTTTGCGCAATCTTGTTCGTGACGTTGAGCCGCGGGCGCTTTTTCAGGTCGCCGTACATGAAGTCGCCCTTGACGATGCGGGAGACGTAAGTGCGGTTGAGGTCGTCGTGTGCCTGTTTCTTGAAGAACGCGCGCTCCTGCTGCGATGTCATGTCCCCCTTGACCCCCGGCTGGAAGTAGCTGCCGTCGACTGAAAAGTCGGGCGCCTTCTGGCTGTGGACGATGCTCGAGAAGCCGTTTTCGCGCACGTTGTAAAAGTCGCCCTGCAGGATCGACTTCATCATTCCGTGGTGATCCGGGGCCGCCCCGCGGTGTTGGGCCTTGAAGAGGCGGGGCATCGTGGGGTCTCCCCGGTACCACGCCGACTCGACGCCCGCGGACACGTGATCCGGGTTCGCCGCCGTCGACTTGCCGCCTACTCTGGTCTCAGGGCACAGCGGAATAATCTCTCCCATGAAGTTCATGTTTCCCGCCCCGCCGCGGTCGCACACCAAACGCAGTAGGGCCGAAAAAGTTGACGTAAAAGTCTGTTCGTTCAACTGCCGTCGAACGTTCCCTGTCGGCGTCGAAAGGGGGCGCTCGCCACCTTTTTTGGGGGCAGGAGGAAGTGCTCTCCCTTTTCCGCTTACGCGGCATCAGGCTCGCAGTTTGGCAAGGAGGTCCACAAGGCGCACAGGCACCACCACCCCTCTCTGGGGGGCCCGCCGACCGCCCGTCCTGGTGCCGCGGGGCCTCCGCCGCCATGTCGATCCGCATGCGCAAGCAGACGATACGCAAGGTCATAGGAGCTGACAAGGTGTGGGTGCCCGGGGCGGGGCAGTACGAGCACGGGACAAAGCGCGATGTCGGCAACGACCCCCGCCGGCTGCAGCAGTGGAAGTCGCCGCTCCGGAACAACACCTGGATGAACAACCCTACAGACGCAGCTGACGTGATGTACTCATCGCTCATTGACCACCAGTCCATCAACTCGAAGGTGGCAAAGGGCGAGCAGCGCATGGCGACGGTGATGCACAAGTGCCTGCCGCGCTCGCCGACGGAGCTGGACTCGCGGAGGCCAGACGAGAAGCTGAAATTCAAGGTGTTCGAGGTGGTGGCGCCGGTCAGCACCACGCCCGAGATCGGGCCCGGGCGGTACTCACACGCGCGGCCGACGGACATCGGGAGCGACAAGCGGCAGTTTCAGGCCTGGAAAAACCCGCTGCGAAACAATACGTGGATGGTGTGCCCGACGGACGCCCCGGAGGGCGAGGCGTACCTGCAGTCGTCGCCGTTCAACATCGCGTCGCGCAACAAGTGTGGCGGCTACCTCAAGGACTGCTGGCCCCAGCCAGAAGACGAGCAAGGACGGCCGGTGACGACAGGACTGTTTGTGGCGCGGACGCCTCTCTCCGTGGGCAAAAAGGGCAAACCACCGGCCACAGCCTGATTGTGGGCAGTGATTTTTTTTTTTTGCGAGCTTATCTCTCGGGCAAAAATCTTGCTACAGAACACGTGAGCTCTGGCGCACTACTAGAGTAGATTCAACATTGTAGACCACGCACGATGAGCTTGGGCATCACATCCAGTGTACTGTAGAGCACACCGTAGATAATAGAGGTCACAGCTCCTCTAGTGTAGACTCAACCTTGTACACCACGCACAGCCGTGACCTCTATCTCCAGTAAGCGGTCAGTGTACTCTACAGTGTGACCTCTATCTACAGTGTACTCTACCTTGTAGACTGCGCACCCGCACGCGTGCACGTCTGTATCCACACAAATTCCACTCACTTGCGTTGGAGAGAGAGAGAGAGAGAGAGAGAGAGAGAGAGAGAGCTGTATTAGGAGCGTTAGGAACTATCCATAACTGGGGGTCTAGGGCGGACTCCGCATCACCATACTACGGTCTGCTTTGCGTTATATACACCCCAACCCCTCCCCTCACAGCAGGACCCTTTGCCATACGGCATCGAGAGGATCGGAAAAATTAGCGGCGGTTACAGGGCGAGAGTTTGTCAAAACGAAGACGGGCTGGGGCGCGGTGATGACACTGTCGTCCAAAAGCGCTTGGTTCAGACCCATGACTCGCTCCACTGTCCAGCGCTTCAGCAGCAGCGAGAGGCGCCTTCGCCCGTAGACCCTGTTTAGTTTTGTTTTGTTTTCTTGGGTCAGACCCATGACTCGCTCCACTGTCCAGCGCTTCAACAGCAGCCAGAGGCGCCTTCGCTCGTAGACCCTGTGATGAAGTTTAGTTTAGTTTTGTTTAGTTTGGTTTGGTTTGTTTAGTCCCCAGAGCAGGGCTCGGGGTTTAGGGTTTCGGGGTTCGCGTCTAGGCTTTAGGGTTTCGGTTTAGGTTTTAGCACTTAGGGTTTACGGATGACACCGATGGGCATTCCAGACAACGAGATCACGTCCTACGGGGATGGCAAGGATGAGCAGGCCCGCTGGTGCGATGATACGCTCTAATTGCTCCATTGCTTTCAGATCTCCTCTAGGCTCTATTGCGTCTCCGTATCTGCCAAGAACATTACGTTCAATAGATCCGTATCTGCCAAGACCATCACGTTCAATAGACGAGATAGAGACCATCGCAGCCTGGGAATCGGCAACGGGCGCCACGAACAAGCCTTACTTGAACGGCGATAGAGAGAGACCTACTACTACCTGCCAAGCCCATCATGTTCAATGGACGAGATAGAGAGCCCTACTTGAAACGTCTCTCGTTCATCTTCTGCCTTGCCCCAGTACTCGGAAGGAGTGAGGGCAGTCATTGCCGGATGGTCGTGCCACAAGTTGTTGTACTCTATGGTCACGGTTCGTGACGCCCCGTACTCCAAGGCCAGAACCTCATACCACGGCACCACGCTACCAATCACAACCACCGCCGCCCCCTCCATCCTCGCTCGCACTCGCATGCCCCACTCTCCCCCCCCTCCCCCCCTCCCCTCTCCCCGTTTTCCCCCACGCTCCCCCCAACCCTCCTCCAAACTTTGATTGGCTGACAGGAGGCGATATAGAAGCTCGTCAACTGATGGGTAGTTTGTGCCCGCCGAACGACGCCGAACCATTGCTGCCATGGCCTCCAGGTATGTGCGACTATATCGCTGGTAGTAGCCGGGGAAACTGTCATCCCGATACATATACTCGAGGGAGGCGTCTGCATCCACAAGAAAATCGTCCTCTAAATCAACGGGCATATACCGCGGCGGACGCTTTGCATCAGCAGGACGAGCCATGGTCTGGTCCCGAAAGGTTTCCTCAGAACGAACCAAAAGACTGAGGACGTACGATGCGCAAGTTTCCTCCTCCTCACTGCCGCCCCCCCGGCCTCCTTCCCACGCTGGCGCCGGCTGCAAGGAGGCAAGTTCAAGGCTATACTCGAAACACCGCGCCGGTCCCTCAGCGCCATGTTCGACACAGCAGGCGAAGTCGGCAACATCTCTCAAATCATCTCCCAGCCACCAGCTCAGCGGCACAGGCCCGACGCTGTCGCGGAGCTCAGCCGACACCCTCAGCGTGCCTCCGACCCGCCGCGCCTTGGCGCGAAGAGAGACCTCGCGGGACGAGTTCTGCACGAGATCGAACAGCGGGTCCCGCGCACCGTCGCCAAGCAGCCGCGCGGCCGCCCTGAAGGCCCGGAGGCACACGTCGGGCGCGGCGTCGTCGGCCACCTGCAGCGCAACGCCCTGCTCATAGAACCAGCTGGCAGACAGCGAGTCGCCGGAAGCAGCGTCAGCCACATCGCCCCCCTCCCCGCCCGCCCCCCCGCGGGCGAGTGCGAGAAGTGTCCCGGCGAGCAGCGCGCACGCCCACTGCGGGCGCCGCGTCCGGTTGACCATTTACGGGTCTATTGGTACATGTACGAACTGAGGCACTTTGTCAGTTTGGAATCTCAACGACCGGAGGGAAGGGGAAGTCTGCTCAAAGCGAAGGGCGACCGGCTGGCTCCCGCGGGCGGTGGGCCGGGGCTCGCCAGGATGTCGCTTGCTAGTGCGTCGCTGCCGAAGAGCATCAGCAAGCAGGCTCCCGAGGTGCTCCCGCGCGCAAGCCGGGCGCGTCGGTATGGAATCGACTGCGAGAGCGAACTGCGCTGGCACGCCAAAGAGCCCGGCGGCGACTACAAGCAGAAGCTTCTCATCAAAAATGTGTCCAACCAGGTGCCGCGTGTTGCGGGCATCGCGCACCCTGTCGCGCTGCCGCCTCCCTGTGTTTTGTTCGCGTGTGCCGGCTCGTCCGCTTCGCCGCTCAACCGGAGCTGCGGGATCGCACGAGTGCACTAGCACCAGTGCACCAGTGGACAGAGCGCTAGTGCACTATTGACAATAATGGACGAGTGCTAGTGCACGGCTGGCTGTGAGGCCCCGAGAAGCACGCAGGAGAGAGCTATGGGCGGTGGAGCACGCGCAGACCGCTGCCCCGGATGCGCAAGCAGCGCGGGTCCGCGTGCGCGTCAGTCCCAGGAGCAGCAGACGATGAAGTTGGCTTGCACTTGGACATGCCGGGAGCCGTGTGCCTGGTGCATTACAGTAGCACATGTGCATGGGCAGTGGCTGTTCAGCCTCATCGCAGCTTCGGCGAGAATGTGACTCGCAGAGGAGGCGGGCCGCTGCAATTTTGCGTGTGCTGTGCTGTCTGTGGTGCTATTGTGCACCTGTGCCTCTGTGTGCGGCACTCCGGCCGGCCCCACCACGCGCTAGAGGCAACCTGCTTTTTGACATGCAGTGCTGTCATGCGTTATGTAAATGTGCTTCAGGTTATCAAATTCAAGTACATCCTGCCGCAGACCTCTTTCTTTTTCATGAACTTTCCGGACTGGGTGACGCTCAGTCCCGGCATGGCTGCCAGGTCCCATCCGTGCATGCGCAGGCACCGCTACCATGCTGCGCGTGTAATGCACACGCCACGCCCCACGCACGGATGCGTGTATGCATGAGTGCATGGAGGTAAGGGAGGAGAGAGAGAGAGACAGAGGAGAGAGAGAGACAGAAAATTCATGGTGCAACCCGCTTCTTGTAGGCTGACTCGAGCCGACTGAACTGGTGACATGGGAGGGCTGATGCGGCAACACACAACACACCACCGTGGAAACACGAACGCACCCCCGCCCGCACGCACGCACACAACAGCGTGGATGTCTCGTTCCGGCCGATCAAAACCGAGTACTACAACGACACGATAGAATTCGTCACAACGCAGGGCAACTTTTTCATTGGCGTGATTGCCACCCTGCCCGAGTTCGGGGTCAAGATGCAGAGGTACTTGGATTTCGGCTTTTCCACAGTGAAAGAGGAGAGCGTGAAAACTTTCACGCTACGCAATGTTGGTGAGGTGGATGCGCCATACGAGCTTCTCTCTGAGTTTCCCTTCATTGTGTCGCCGGTGAAGGGCAACATAAAGCCGGGCAAGATGGAGACCATTCGCCTCACCTTTGTGCCAACAGAGGCGTCGGTGTACGTGGGGACCATTGTCTGCAAGCAGCCGGAGCCGCGCCCGGCGCTCGTGATGAAAATCTCGGGCATTGGCAAGATTCCCCACATTGCCGTGTCGCGGCACATGATCGACTACGAGGCCGTGCTCACGGGGCAGCACAAGACAGAAGAGATCATACTAACCAACACCACGCTGGTGCCCGTCTCGTTTGAGATCAAGCCGCACCCGCACGACCACGACGCTGTCTTCCAGTGGCAGAGCACCAAGGGCCGCATCCCCGCAGACGGCAACATTGCCCTTAATATCAAGTACTCGCCGCTGTCGACGGTCTCAAATTTTTTCTGAAAAGTACTCTCTAAAGTGACTTTAGGAACACATTAGGAATACACAAAAAATTCTCAAAAGTACTCTATATAGTGACTTTTATTAGTTAACGCACTAGGGCACTGACTTTTGAGAATGTCTGCCAGGGCTCGTTTGACCTGGATTACTTCGACGTGATTACTCCAGGCGGCAACCTGCAGACCATCTGCTGTAAGGGCTTTGCAGAGCCCCACCGCGTCGAGGTCACGCCCCAAAGCCTACACCCTAAGCTTTAAACCCTAAATCAACCTCCAGACCATCTGCTACAAGGGCATTGCCAAGCCCCACCGCGTCCAGGTCTCACAATGCTCAACTGCAGTAAAATCACCCACCAGCGAGGTTTCACGGGGAACCCAAGGTTGCTAGATTCCCTCGTAAACCCTAAACCCTAAATCGCACTTTGCCAAGCCCCAGGCCTGCCTCGCTGCCCTCTCTGCCTTCTTTCCCTACTCCTGTACGCCGCTACTACTACAACCCCACACCTAAACCCTAAACCCTAAACCCCACAGAGACCCAATCATGCACGCACGCACGCTCGCACACACACACACACATGGGCACACACAAACACGTGGGTGCACCGAAGCTCATGACGGACGATGAGCTTTGGCATCAAATCGTAAACCCTGAACGTGACAACGCGCCAACCCCTAAACCCTAAAAACGGGCCAAGAGCTTTGGCAGCACAAGCACACACAACACAATCTGACGGCGAGATGGACACGTGTGGCGGCGACAGGTGTTTGTGCCTCCGCCCAAGACAAACCCGGAATTTGTGGCCCTTACGCCCTCGCTCAACTTCGGACAGCTGGAGCTGGGGAGGGTGTCGATGAAGACGGTAGAGCTGGTGAATCACACGAGGGCGCAGGCGTTTTACCAGTTTGTGACGGAGCCGACGGGCTGCTTTGAGCTCAGCCGCGCCGACGGAAGCATCATTCCCGAGAGCCGCGTCAACATCGACATCCGCTTCAAGGCGCGCATACCCGGCAACTTCTACCGTCGCATCTTCATCCTGATCAAGAACCAGGGCCCGCTTTTCCTGGACTTGACTGCAACGGCCTACCACCAGCTGCAGGACCAGGTGCCGCGTCCCATGCCGCTTTATCAGCGCCATGTCGAGCTCTACCGCCAGCGCCTCCGTGATGAGCGCAAGCCCCACGCCGCGGCCATCTATGACTCGGAAAACAAGGGCGACCCGACGGCGGAGTCGTGGAATGAGTTCTTCTTCGACGACACGGACGAAAGGCGCGAGATTTACCTGCAAGAGTCAGACATCGAGTTTGGCGCCATGTCGGGCGTCGGCATCGGCGACTACAAGGCCATCACAGTGGTGAACAGGACCGACGTCAAGTACACGGCCATCTTCATGGTTCCGCCGGACAATTACGTCGAGCAGCCCGAGGGCGCGGGCGAGATTGAGCACACGACATTAGGGCCCGTGCTGCGGCCGTTGGAGACATGCTGGAAGGTGTTTCCGGAGAAGGCCGACGTGCTGCCGCACAGCAGCACGCAGTTCAAGGTGGCTTTCCGCCCGGTGTACGGCAACGCCTATTACGCGCAGGCACTTGAGGTGTTTGCGTACCCCAAGTCGCAGCGCAACTTCCGCCTCGTCAACGACGACAACTTTGTGCCCCCGCACTGCGTCACCCCCGTGTGCAGCGGCAACACGTTCCCCGCGAGCATGGAGCCCTTCACGCCCAAGTTGCGCGTGCCGACGACGCGCATCAACTTCCCGGCATGCACAGTCAACGACAAGGCGTATCAGGTCGTCGAAATGTACAACGACGCGGACACGCCGATGCGCTACCAGTTTGACGCCGACCAGGCCGGCATCTTCCTGGTCAAGCCCAACAACGGGCTAATCATGCCGCAACGAGCGCAGCTCGTGGCCTTCAAGTTCTGGCCCAAGGAGGCGCAGCGCTACGAGCACCACATCATGTGCACCATGAACGGCTCGGCGCTGCACGCCGTCGAGTTCACGCTGGTGGGCAAGGGCAACGCCACTGCCGTCACGCTCGACACGCAGCACCTGCAGATCAAGCCCACCTGCGTCGGCTCCGTGACGACGCGCACCGTCGACATCCACAACCCCACGGGCGTGCCCATGTACTACAACTGGAGCATACCTGAGGCGTACCGCAAGTGTCTGCTGGTGGAGCCCAAGCAGGGCGTGCTGCGCGGGAACGAGCGCCACGCCCTCTACTGGCACTTCGCGCCCAAAAAGTCGGGCACCTACGCCATCAAGGTGCCCGTGACGATTGAGCGGGCTCAGGTCAGGAACCTGGCCGACGACGACTTCACCTCCACTGCCGAGCTGGCTGAGACAATGAGCTCCACCTACGGCGCGCTCACAAAGAAGGCGCAGACCATCTGGCTCAACATCTACGGCACCGGCTCGGGCGGCGCGGTCACGTTTGAGCCCGCGATAATTGACTTCAACGAGCTCGTGGTGGGCACGGAGGTGACGCAGGTGATCAAGCTCATCAACAGGTCGGACTGCACCATGTACCACAACATCGTGTCATCGATGCCCGATAACCTCCAATACAAGGACGGCGAGGGCTTTATCGCGGGCAACTCGACCAAGCGCGTCACCATCTGCTTCACTCCCAGCGAGCGCAAATACTACAACGTGCAGATCACGTGCAAGCTCTCGACGGGCTCCGAGGCGCTGTCCACCCTCGACAAGGGCCCCAATCACACCGGCATCCAACTTCTCCAGCAGATCCCGCTCGAGGAAGAGCCGGATTGCCAGGTGCTGGGCAACGCTGTCTACCCAACGCTTGCCGTCATGGATGTGCGGGCGCTGGCGCGACTGGAGAACTGGCGTGCTACGGAACAGCTCCCGTGGGAGGAGAATCCGGGCGGGCCCTACTTGCGCGATCCCAAAAAGGCCATGGTGCCGGCCGCGTACTCGGCGAGCCGGCTGTGGACGGAGCTCAACTTGCTCGAGATGAATGAGCAGCTGTCGTCGGACCTGACGGAAAAGGAGATCCTGTGGAACAAGGCCGAGATCGATGAGACAAATCCCAGCAAGGTGCTCAAGGTCATCGACGTGCGCTTCGAGGTCAAGGAGCAGGGTTCGCAGCCGAGTGTCAAGGTCATGCGCCTGAAAAACACGGGCGTGCTGCCCTTTGACCTGCTGCTCAAGTACCCCAAGGACGACGAGGACGAGCCGGAGAATTGGGTCGACAAGGACTTGCAGGGCGAGGAAGAGCTCAAGCTCAACTACATCCTCGAGAACAAGCTCTTCATCATCGAGCCGCGCCGCGCGCACTTGGAGGTGGGCGAGGAAATCGACCTCATTCTCTCCTACAAGCACACAGTCAAGGACGATCCGCGCGCAGACCCGCCCTTCTCGAAGCCGCTTTACCAGGGCGACTTCCGGCTGCCTGTCGTGCTCAATGTGTGCCAGCTGCCGCCGGCGGGCGGGGTCATCAACTCCGGCAAGCAGATAGTGCTCAATTGCATCGGCAAGACGCTCTTCGTCAATGAGCCGTACCTGTTGCTGCCCCAGCCGGACTCGACGCGGTTCCCGCGCCTCTGCGCGCCCCACCTCGACGTCCGGTCGCAGTGCAAAGAGTGCCTGAATTTTGACGGCATCGCCGACTACGAGCTGCTCGGCAGTGGCCGCACGCCATTCCAATGGGGCTTCGAGCGCACGCCTATAGGTCTCATGCAGCCGCCGATCCAGTACTACAAAGTGACGAACCTGGGATCGGTACCACTGTCGTTTCACATGGACTTGTCGGAGGTGGAGGAGCTCAATGCCAGCAACTACAATTTTGAGGTGGTGTCGGTGCTCGACAACAACGATCTGGAAAGCATCGAGCCCGGCGAGAGTATCATGCTGCGCTGGGTCTTCAACCCGCTCGAGCCCAAGATGTACAGCTGGAAGGTGCCGTTCCAGATCCATGGCTACGACGGGCACGAGTACGAGGTGGTGGTGTACTTTTGCGCAGAGGGCTTCCAGGAAGACCCGCACGTGACGCCAGTCACCACCGTGATGCCCCTGCCCATGTACCAGATCATGCCACTGCCGAATCAGTCGGTGTTTTTGTCCGAGGAGCGCCTGTGCTTGGGCGACATACCCATCGGCGCGAGCATCACGCGCATGATCTTCCTGAGCAACTTCCATCAAGACGACGTCATGGTCTTCGCCTTCGTGCTCTCGAGCTCGCTGGCCAAGGACGTGGTCGAGGTCTTCCCTTCAGAGGGCGAGATCATGCCCGAGTCGCACGTGGCTATTCGCGTGACAATACGGTGCATGGTGGCCAGCGTCTGGGACTTCGACATCCCCGTACTCGTCCGCAACAAGCCGCCGCCGCAAGAGGAAAACGAGGACCTGGCTGACGACGAGCCAGAGGGGGAGGGTGGCCCGGGAACACCCACGTCGGCGCGCCCCGCCACGAGCGTTGCAGGAACAAGTGCGCGCGGGTCTGCACGCGGGTCTGCCGCTGGGGACAAGGGCAAGAAAAAGAAGCGCAAGGTGTCGATTGTCGAGCAGCCGCCGCCCGCGCACAAGACGATGAAGCCGGCGCGCACCGGCGGCAAGGGCCAAGTCTCGTTCGTCGAAACGTCGCAAATGCCCGGCGGCGGTGGCGAGAAAAAAGGGGCGTCCTTTGCCGCCGACGACACGGCCAGCGTCAAGAGCGGGAGCAGCCGCATTAGCGGCATGACGGGACAATCCGGCGCAGGATCCGCGGCCAGTGGGCACTCGGCATCGGGGGGCGGGTCCAAGGCTCACACGGATGACGATGATGCCGAGGTCGACATGTCGCTGCACCTCTCCATTCAGGCGCACGTGCGCCCGCCGGAGTTGCATCGCAGGCTCTTCCTCAACGACAAGTATTTCTGGTTCCCCAAGGGCGCGCTCCTGCCCACAGACTCCTTCAACTACGACATCCCAGAAGACCTCGTCAAGATGACGACGCGCGCCTCCGAGCTCGAGCGTACGGCGGGCACGGCGGCCTCGGGCGCGTCGAACAAGGGCCTCAAATCGCCTGCGACGCGCGGCGACGGCAACAACTCGCGCCCGGTCACGGGAGAGAAGACAGGAACCGTGGCAGCAGACGGCGTGGTGCCGATGCGGATGGCGGTCACCGAGAGCCTGCTCGAGGCGCTGCTCGGCGATGTGCTGGGAGACGAGGATGTCATCAATGCGTTTTCGCAGCTCGACAAGCCGCCAGCCCCGTGCTATGTGCAGCTTGTCAAAGGCCCGCCGGCGCCGTTCGTGCACCAGCCGGCGACGGCGTATGCAGAAGAGCCGGCGACGCGTGACGAGCAGGACGGTCCTGCCGACGCGGAAGGAGGCGAGGCTCAGAAGCTGCGGCCGATGGCCGGAGGAGCCGGTGCGCAGGTGGCGACGATAGAGTCGCCGCGGGACCGCGACATGGGGGGTACAGCACGGCTGGTGTATGCCCAGATAGCTGCTCCGCGGATGTGCGCGGCCAACGACTGGATGGTTCTGGCGGGGTGCGATGTGCCGGGGCACTCGGCACAGGTGCCACTGGAGAAGACGCCGGAGGAGAAGGAGGAGGAGCTCTTGTTTTCACGCCGGCGGCAGGTGATGCGGCTGCCCGAGTTTGAGAACCTGGCGCACTTCGTGCTAGACGCGTGCGTCTTCAACCTTCTTGAAGAGGCCACCTTTGGCGAGGAAGACCTGATTGGACGGTGAGGACTCGGAAAGAGAGGAGAAGTAGATGCCCCGTCGGTGTCCGGAGCACGGAGGACGGTATCTACGAATGTCAAGCAGGAGGGGAGGGGGCGGGCTCTTTGTTGCTCGCTGCGCCCGCAGCAGGACCAAGGGGTGGGCATCTGCTGAACTAGTATTAAATCATTCTTTTTGACGTAGCTCGTGAGCTCGGTGAATGTACTTGCCTCGTCTTTCTTCTGTTCTCCCACAAACACTCACCCTGCGCTCGTCCGCGTGTGTGCAAGACCAACGGTGACGCAGCTTTCTCTGGATGTATTCTCCTACAGCCCAATCCCAGCCATGTATTCTCCTACAGCCCAATCCCAGCCATGAAATATTTCGTTTTGAGGTAGCGGTGAGGTATCTCGTGCGGTCGGTGGCTCTAGTTGCCTCATCTTTCCCCTGCGCTCCCACTAACAGGGCCGTATCGGCAATCATCACTCAACCTACCTCATTCACAGCCACGCGCCATGTCTGTCTGGGAGGCGCCCTAGCTCGGCCGTGCACCATTTCGGTTTTCGCACGAGACTGATGGCCCGTGACTTCCCACGGTCCATGCCATACCTCAAGATCTGTGTCGTGACAACACCCTAGCTGTTTCCTTTGCTATTGCTTTTACGTAACTCCACAGCCTCACCAGTCTCACTAGCCCGGACAGCACTCTATGCATCTGAACCCTAAACCCGAGACCTGCACCGAGGCCTTCGCCCTGTGACCCTCTCCAGCCCAGTTGCCCCTCTCGCACTTACAGGTGGAACGCCAATCTTCCACGCCCTCCTCTCGCCAATCCGACACGCACCCCCTTCGTCAATCCACCACGCTCTCCTTTCATCAATCCGCCACGCTCTCCCTTCGCCAATCCGCCACTCCCGCCAATGGATTAATACCACCTACTGCGTCTTAGCAATACGCGCATGGACGTATGAGTATCTGTCGAATGGCTCTGAGTAATACGCGCATGGACTTATGAGTACGGGCAGGATTCCATGAAGAGGTTACTAAATTGAGTACCAATAAACAACACACTCTCTCATGTAGGGGGGGTTTTCACTGGGCAAGGAGGGCGTCCATATTCCTCCTATGTGCTATATACGGGGTTTTGATTCCTCGGAGGTTGAATCCCTCCTGTATATTGCGGTTATATTCCGTTATTGGACTACGCTAGTAGTAATGTCTGCACCTTAAACGGTGCAGACATTACTACTTACGCTTATGTTATTCTCCTCACTGTAGCACTCGCTTTGACGGAGCCTTAGGGGTGGCGTTCGTAATAAAAATACTGAACCTCAATTTTGTACAGCCTGAGATCATGATGATCATAAGTAGAAAAAGGACTCTTGCCAGTGCGTTTCTTTGAGCAAGTTTTTTAAAATGACTCCGACGACTCCGACGACGTCACTCTGATTCGCCGGGGCCAACTCCGACCGCCGGAGCCAGTGTTGTTGTGTTTTATTACTGCAGGACCTACTAGTATTAAAGTAGTACAAAGCTGTTCGCGTGGGGGGGGGAGGATAGTGGAGGACATGTGCTACGAGAGACGACGAGTCCGGGCCTGCCAGTGTGTTCAACTTTGAAGTTTGTCACGGTCACGGTTCAGCCTGGCAGCAAAGTTAATGTAAAAAGTTTTTTTGCTAAAAGTTTCGTGGAAAGCATGAGACGTGAGAAGCTTGCGGGGGTCCTGCGCTGATTTTGGGAGGTTCCTAACCCTGAAATGAGTTTCAGACCCCTCTCAAGCCACAAATCGGAAACGAACTTGCGAAATCAACTCTTTTCGAACAATCTCGTGTGCCAGTGGAATTGGAGAGTCGAGAAAGACGAACCAACTTTAACTGCTTTGAATACTTTGGTGACTATGCCCAGGAAACAATTAAATACGGGTATTATGGGTACAAATGGACGATCGCGTGCTCCCTGTATGCCCAACGCCATTTGTGCCTGGATCATTGCCGCGAAGGTTGGGGAGCCTGCTCTTGGGGGTACCCCTGCTGCGCCTCCCAGCTTGGCCATGGCTGACTGCATCCTTCTGGAGAACAATTACTAGTATGCGGCCGGGCTTAGGCTCGCCCCTCAGAGCAGGCGCCGCCTCTCCCTGTGCAGCGGCGCTCTCACTTCCAGCCTCCGAGTCTCTTCTGCTGGCTCAAGGATAGGCGGGGGTTATCTCTCGTGTGTGTGTTCTCGTATCAGGGTTTTTGCCTTAGTAAATCTTACTAAACCTTTCTTCTTCTCTCAGTGTGTGTTGAGTGTTTAATAATAACTTTAATTGGAAAACAAAAGAAACCAATTCTCTTTAAGGTCACCGAGCCGAGTTCCATACCGTACAGAACTCCTCCCGGTGCGCCAAAAGGGCGGCGTACCCTTATCCCCCGTAATCTTGCTTCAAGTCCAGAATCCGTGTGTTGTGTGTGTGTGTTTCTTTGTTTTATGTAATCGACACTGGTTCAATAGGGCCCCGGGCCCGGATCCTAGGGGGACCGAACTGGAGGTTACCTATCTACCCTCCACTTTTAGCTCAGACGCTAGCTGTGCCGATCTACCCCTACCCTTATTGGGTGCCCCAGTCGACATCGAGGCTCTGGTGAAACTTGGGTCACGGTCTCTTGCGAAGCAAGACCGAGACTGATCAAGCCGCCCTCCAGGAACAGGACCACATGTACCCTTTCGGCGTCATCGGGGTAGCGCCGCGATACATCCCAGCCGGAGCTGTGATTGAATTGGCTGGATTCCGACTAGGTTGCACCTCGACGCCCACAGGTATAAGAGAAACACAGGCAGGGGGGAATCGGATTCAGGGTCACTCATCCCGTGGTGGTTCTGAATCCGAGCGGATCCCGGCCGGGGTCTCAAAGACTTATCCCGTGGTGGTCCCGAATCGCGCACCTTTCCGTCAAAAGTCACCCAGGGATTGCACCCGGCCCCTTCCTTAACCAATACATTTCATGGGTCATGTGCTGCGGGGGCGCCTCCATCTGCGAGCACAACCGAGTCAGGAGCATCTGCATGGACTGCGGGAGCGCCTCCATCTGCGCCCACCGCTGAGTGAGGCGCAGGTGCAAGGACTGCAAGCGACGCCAGGCTGAGCTTGCCACCGCTGGCTCGCAGCTGTGGTCGGGTGCTCGGCGTGCATGCGCACGCGCCGCACAACACGTCGCGCACTAGTGCTCGTCCGACATGGGATTCAGGTGAGGCGAGCGGATTTTGACAGGGCTTTGGCAGGGGCGGAGTAGGAGGGGCTCGCCGCCCAGGATCGACCGGAGTTGACCGTGGCGCCCCTAGCGTGACGCGTCTACCACGGCTCCCAGTGTTGCGAGTCAACCCCTTGTGAGAGTGAGTTATTTGGGGTAGGGGAGGGTGCTCTTAACTGATGTCTCTGACGGTGGCATGTGCGCTCTGCTCAGGTCTCGGCGCCGCCTGTGTGGGTTTCGGCACGGGTCGCTCTGCACATGTTTTCGTACACTCGCCACTCGTGCCAGTGGTGGGCGCGCTCTGCTCAGCACAGGGTCATGCTATCCCTGCAGCTTCGCGCTTTCTTATCCTCGCCCCCTCCGGCCCTTGCGAGCGTCAGCTTCGCTGCACAGAGCGCCCACTGCTCGCCAGCCAGCCGCACACCCCGGCGCCCGACCGCGCCCCCCCCTCCCACCAGGCCTGCCCTACTCGCCTTCCCACCTCCTCTCCCAACGGAGCGCACGTGCGAGCACAAAGCAGAGCACGCCGGGCCCCCGACCGCAGAATCGCTCCCTGAGTGGTGCGAACAGGAGCCCTGGCCGCCGCCGTCCTGTCGGCACCCCCTGAGTCCCCCCATTGGACATGTGAGTGTGTTTCTTTGTTTTATGTAATCGACACTGGTTCAATAGGGCCCCGGGCCCCGGATCCTAGGGGGACCGAACTGGAGGTTACCTATCTACCCTCCGCTCTTGCTCAGACGCTAGCTATGCCGATCTACCCCTACCCTTATTGGGTGCCCCAGTCGACATCGAGTCTGGTGAAACTTGGGTCACGGTCTCTTGCGAAGCAAGACCGAGACTGATCAAGCCGCCTTCCCGGGACAGGACCACATGTACCCTTTCGGCGTCATCGGGGTAGCGCCGCGATACCTCCCAGCCGGAGCCGTGATTGAATTGGCTGGATTCCGACTAGGTTGCACCTCGACGCCCACAGGTATAAGAGAAACACAGGCAGGGGGGAATCGGATTCAGGGTCACTTATCCCGTGGTGGTCCCG
>Ga0315899_10002011_pt1 | contig 22827 bp, 19 predicted proteins | sample LakEriMetagenome_2_FD_203518 | JGI IMG/M metagenome (GOLD analysis project Ga0315899, IMG submission 203518) | Freshwater fungal communities from buoy surface, Lake Erie, Ohio, United States - Buoy 4 MA112 | ecosystem: Environmental > Aquatic > Freshwater > Lake | place: USA: Lake Erie, Ohio... | reverse complement strand
TTCTCCTGATTTTTTTCGGAAGCGATTTATAAAGTTACGCGATGTACCACCACGTAATATGAAATCAACCTCGTCCATAGTTTCAGCTAAATCGTCCGGATGAATAAAGTCTAAAAATGAAACGGCATGCAACTCTGCATCCGAGTATCCCGTTGTGCTGTTGAACGAACGGCTATTTCGAAGCATAAAACCTTCCTTGGAACTGATACAAAATAAGTCCACCGCCAAATTAAAGAAACGCTGAACCTCCTCTTCCTTCCTTTTTCGTTCCGTTATATCCTGAGATGTACCTTCAAGTCGCAGTGGATTATTCTGCTCATCCAAAATGGGTGAACCACTTACCAATACAACCTTCGTACGACCATCCGGCAACAATACCCGTTCTTCGAAAGAAAATCCTTTTCCCTCCTTTAAAGCTGCCGATGCAAGCGCATCATTGCGTTCCACATCATCTGGGTGCAAGCGTTCATGGTAGGCCTTGTAATTCAGTACCTCACCCTCCTTGGGTATTTCGTAGATAGAGTATAGTTCGTCAGACCAACGCACTTCGTTCGAGGCAAAATTATATTCCCAGTTTCCTAGCTTAGCAATAGACTGCGCTTTCAACAGCTTTTGATAAATCTGTTTGTTCTCTTCTTCAACTTTGGCGTTTTCCTGAAGTGTTTTAAGAGCGATAATCATGGTTCCACACGTAGATAAAAACGGCTGTAAAAACAATTCATCCTCCGGACCATAGCCGTTCTTTTTATTTGCCAGTCCCATCATTCCAATCAAATTCTCCTTGCTATCTCTAATTGCCAATCCCAAATAGCAATTCAGGGGCGGATGACCATGTGGTATTCCTCCCTTGCGCGGATCTTTTCCCGGCTCGTTGGTAATCAACGACTCTCCTGTTTTCAATGTATAACCAAATAAGGTGTTGTGATTAGTAAAGAGCATTCCCTGTTCTTCGTATTTCTTATACAAAGCACGTGTCTCTTCGTTCCACGAAATATCCGTAATCGCATAGGTTCGCAAGGCAGACTTGCCCTCATGCGTAAAAACCTCACCGATAAAACCATACTCACTATTGGTCACCTTAAGCACATAATCGAGCATCTTCTTAAAGAGATCACGCTTACTACCCGATGTGCGGATAAAGTCTTCATTAATTTCTTGAAGTACTTTCAATAGCTGCTGGGAAGAATCTAATGCTGTATATCCCTTGCGCATAGTCAACAAATGGACTACTGTTTTGGCCAAAAACTTTAAGGTATCAGCCTGCAAGGCTGTGAGCTTCCCGGGTTTGATATCCAGTAAACAAAGTGTACCAACATTTTCGCCTCCCGGCATGGTGAGCGGAACACCCGCATAATAGCGCCAATGTGGAGGGGCCAAAGCAAGAGGATTATCCTTGTGGAAACTATCCGCAGCTATATCCTCTATTTCAAACAAATCGTGGCCCGTAATTGTGTATTGACAAAAGGAATCGCAACGCTTGATCTCAGTTCGTGTACCTCCTACCCGAGACTTAAACCAAACTCTATCGGCATCAATGAATGTTATTAATGCGGAATCAGCACCTGTTAAAGAAGCCGCTATGCGGGTAATATCATCGTATAACTCATCAGATGGTGTATCCATAATTCGAAGAGAATCTAGCACTTCGATTCGCTTTGCTTCTTGCTTTGGCGAAATCAATGACGATACAACAGGGTTATTCATAGCTAGCAGATTGTTACTGAGAATTCGTGGTTCGTATGCAAATTACATATTATTACACTTCTCCATAACTGAGATGCGTCATACTTCCCGTTGATTGAACTCAAATAACCGCTTACTATCGTTCGGATAGTGACTGCCCGTTTCTCCGCATTAATCGTATCTCTGTGCGGCGGTTGATGGCATGCTCGGGCTCGGAGCATTGAATACCATCGGCACACTCGTTAAGAAGTTCGGATTCTCCCATCCCTTCAAAGCGGAACCGTTCCGATAAAAGACCTGTGCCAATCAAAAACTGTATAGCGGATTTCGCTCTCTGTTGAGACAGTTTAACATTATAAGCAGCATCACCCCTGGAATCGGTATGAGATCTCAATTCCAATTGTATTTCATTGTTGCGCTCTAAAATGATAGCAAGCTGATCCAACTGACGACGCGACTCAGCCGTAAGTTGAGCACTATTATAGTCGTAATAGATTCGATTTATTACAAAGAGATCATTCGGTGAAACCTGTATGGTGTCATTGTATTCATTCACCAACGTTATGGCATCTTCCGCAGACATGCGCCGATAGACAACCTCAGCGTTCAAAACAGGTATGTCAATTTTTTCTCCTTTTACAGTGATGATGGCGTGTTTTGCTTCCGTTTGTTCCGACAATCGCATTACGTAGTGCAGTTGTGGGTCGAGTCGAGTAAATCGAAACTTACCTGAATCGTTGGTATAGGCGAGTGCGACCGCTTCGCCCCTTGAATTCAGAATGGTTATAGGTTCACCACGACCAATATCACCGGGCTCCTGCTCATACAATTGTCCCTCAAAACTGAGTGTTAGCACACTTTCATCTGCGAATGCCAGTGCATCGCTCGAACTGAAGCGGAAGGGAAGTAACTCCAATGCAGCGAGCCCCTTCATATTGAATCGCACTTCCGTAAGTCGATTGCCTAGCGGGTCCTTTACCACCAGCAAGCATTCTGCATAGTCTCCGGCTTTTCCATCACCCATTCGAAAGACATACGTTTGATTCAACCGACGAGCGCTGATATCAACCCGCCCCTGCTCGTCGGCAGGTGCAACTTGAACAATTTCACCTGAGTCATTAATGACTGTAACCTCAACTCCCACCAAGGGTTGCCCTGCGCACTCGATGTGGGCCGTCATGTCATGGAGTTCCTCGGGCCTCGCTTCACGCGTAATCAAATACAGATCATCACCACCTTTACCTCCGGCCCTATTGGAAGTGAGAATAGCCTTGTCATTATCCAAAAACAAGACACAAACATCGTCCGCAGCGCTGTTTATAGGAGCTCCTTCAGCAATAGACGTACGCCACTGGGAAGTCCCGTTTGCACGACGAATGTCGTATCCGCCCCAGGTATCGGTTGTATTGGTAGCGTAATAAACATCTCCATTGTGGAAGGTTGGAAAAAGCTCGTGTTGCGGGGAATTTACGCCGGGTCCCAAATTAACGGGTTCACTCCAACCATTCTCGGTCTGCATGACATACCAGATATCCATACCGCCCATGCCACCGCTTCTGTTGCTTGAAAAAACCAGCATTCGCAAGGAAGGTACATAAAATGGATGTGCGAAATCGGCAGAATAGTCAACAATAGAAACAACTTCAGGAGATTCCCACTTGCGACCGTTCCATTCCGCACTATAGAGTTTTAAATGATTTCCTCGCGCACCAGCGAAGTTGTGTGTCGAACAAAAAAACAATGTCGAATCATTCGCGCTATAGGATGCTGTACCCATATCATTGAGTACGCTTCGGAAAAAAAGTCCGGGGCTTTCCCACTGCGAAAAATCAACTCCTCGTTTCCACGACCTCAGAACATACTTCGGTCTTTCATTCCACTGATAGTCGTTGACTAAATCCGGCGATTGGGCTGTCATTACCACTAACCTATCATTCACAATATCACAGGCAAGTTCATCAAACTCGGTATTCAAATCGAATAGAGGCTTGATGGAATAGCGTTCCTGTGCCCAATACCTGGAAGGAATCAACAGAATGCAACAGAGTATGATTAATATGGACTTCATGTTTAGAAATATCGGACAGCACCTGCTGATCTTTTGTGTAGCGTGTAACCGAGAAACAGTTCAGCGGAGCTTTGATTACTATTCAACAACCGAGAAACCGTGTTATCGTAGCTCAATCCAATTCTGAATTGTTCATTTACCATCCAGCTTGCCAATAGTTGCCAGGCTGAATTGATACGATATCCTGCACCCAACCAACACTTGTTGTGATACAAGTACTGTGCATTGACCTCCGCCTGCAATTGCATTCCTTCACTCCATTTCAATTGAGTAGACAGCTCTAATACATCCGATTCACCCATCGTGAATATATATCCAGCGACAGCATTCACTCTGCGGTATATACGTGCCAGCGATCCGGGTGTATTTCCGATAGACGATTGATTGAGAGCTCCTGCTTCAGCCCCTAGAAAAATTCGGTTGGAAGAGTATAGAAACGCGGCGCCTACCATGGGCGTCAGTTGAACCGCACCCAGCTGAGCAAGCTGAGCATCATTCATGTCTTGCGCTGTCAATTCGCTTCTGTCGATGCACCCGCGAAGCAAACCCGCAGTAAGCGCGAGCGAAAATGTTCCCTTAGAAACGCGAATTTTATAGGCAGCCGAAGACTTCAGCAATTGTTGTCGGCGAGCACCTATCCGATCTGAAACCACGCGCATTCCTATACCTATACGAGAGCCAGCCAAAGGCGCGTGCATGGAAAACTGATCTGTGGCAGGCGCCCCTTCAAAGCCAATCCACTGCGACCGATGGCGCACAGCTGCACTCAGTGTTTGATGATTCCCTGCATATGCGCTATTGACATCGTAGAGATTGAATTGATATTGCGTATACGACCATTCCTGCTGAGCATTCAATGTGCGAGTAAACAACAATACAAGCCCTGCAAGCAACAAGCGATTGAACTGAAAGATTGTTGAGTTTCGTTGCATCATCTCAGTAATTCAATATATCCGGAATATTCTCCGATGCCGGTTTTCAAACGATAGAAATACGTGCCATCCGGCAGAGAGGAGCCAACAGCATCCTCGCCTTTCCAACATATCTCGGCATTATTGTAATTCTTACCCGACCATACTTCAGCTCCCCAACGATTGAAAATGATGACCTCATTCTGTGCGTATTCGGGTGCATTGATATTGCCTATTTCCCATGTATCGTTGCTTTGGTCACCATTGGGTGAACAATACGTAAAGAATACTAGACTGCAAGGCAACATGGAAATAGACATTGCAGAAAAATCGTAGGTTTTTTCAAATGAACATCCTGAACTGGATTCAATACGCAATACGTGCAGACCATCAGTGAGTTGGGCAGAAAAACTTGAAAGCACATTGTCCCAATACACATAAACACTATCCGCCCCATCGCATCCATACATATGCAGTATTGAAGCCTTAATAAAGCCTGAACACTCATCACGATCAAATACAATATCGGGATACAGATTGGCGGCGCCCTCTGTTTGCTCAAATCCGGGCGTGAATATCGTATTCGCGTTGTTCATACTTCCATAATCAACCTGACCGGCTGTTGAATTGATGCATAGCTCATCACAAGCGCGAATAGAAAAGCACGAAATGGTTTGCCTACCGAAAACGAATTGCGCATGCATGGCGCATGGCAACAGGGTGCAGCAAAAAAAGAACGTTATCCTACTCATGATAATGATCAATTACATACCAAGATGTTCCGTCACTTATGATTGTTAGATATTCAGCCTCAGCGCTGCTCATGACATACCCGGTAAGTCCATCAATAGTTTCTCCTGCGAAAGGCGAAATGGTCAGGTCGTTGGTGGTGCTTGCTCCCAAAAAATACTTTCGAAATTTGTAGGTTCGGCCGGGACAAGATGAAGCAGGCATTAATTGAATCTGAATATCGCCTGCACTCACATCTCCAATTATTACGGCTTTTTGCGCAAGCGATATATTATTGTTCAGATCATAAGTTCCGGTAATTATCTTAGTGACAGCTACCGCAAGTGAACCATTCACTTGCAGAGTACTTTGTGCATTGGAAGTATTGATACCCACTGACTGATTGGTGGTGTAGACTGACTGATCATTTTCATTCCACGTAGCGTATGCTACAGAGGAAAGATTAACCATGCTTGAATGATCGTTTTCCTGAATAGTGAGCAGATAATCGGCGCTTAAAAAAGATTGACTGATCACTTCGTCATCAGCGTTTTCGGTGAGCACGGTAGACAAATCAACTGAATAGGTTACCCCCTGTTCGGTAATCTGCAATGCAGTTCCGTCGAGCGCTACTTCTTCTATCAGTTCATTGTGCGTGTCGCCATCCGACTCGTTAACAACAGATCCGGCCCTCGAAGAATAATACGAATAGGGCACCGTCAAAATTTGGGACACCCCAACAACTTGCGGAGTAGTTCCCGGCTCTCCTGCGCTAACTTCAAGGTAGTATTGATCCAATTCCCAGGGAATTTCTCCCAATGAATTAACCGTGCCCTGCCCGGTAGGAATCCCCTCGCCAATTAAGGTGCTGAATAAACCGAATTGGTCAGTTTGTACCAAATTGTGTTGTTCGGAATACACCACCTCACCATCGGCTGAAGCCTTGTGAATGGTGAATGTGACAGAAACACTTTGGTCCACCAGTTCATTTCCCTGGGTGTCGCGCACAACGGCCTGATACGAGATTTTTCCCGGTGCCATTTGTGCCCCCATGAAAAGTGAAACAAGGATAAACAGAACAGTTAGCAATGATCTAATCATGACGGTCTTCCAGCTAAGTTACTTTTCGGCAAAGTAGACCACGCAGCAGACCAAAATCAGTGCTTCAAACATCAACTATTAACGAGCCATCGTGAACATCTAACGCCTGCTTCCGACATAAAGCGGGGACATCATGGGGCCGACCATTGAGAGGCAACTTCCTCGAGTTCGGCATACCACTCCTCACCGAATTGCCGAATGAGTGGTTCCTTGAGAAAGCGATAAACCGGAACTTTCAGTGATTTGCCACAGGCGCAAGCAGGCTCGCACACTTGCCAACGGTGATAATTCACGGCAACGTAATCCGTGAGACGAGCGAGACGCACCGGATATAAATGACAGGATATCGGTTTTTTCCAAGAAGTAGCACCTGCATTGTAGGCTTGCTCAAGCGCACATTTGGCAATGCCTTTTTCATCAAAGGTCACAAAAACACATTCCCCGTGATCTCCCACGAGAGATGTCACGAAATCACCATCTGAATCAATAGTATACGCGCCTTTTTCCTCGAGTGCCCGAACACCCTCGGCCCTCATGAAAGGCCTCACAGCATCAAGGTTGTCTTCAATGTGCAACAGTTCATCCTTTTCCAGCGGAGCACCACTTTCACCCTCCACACAACATGCACCTTTGCAGGCATTCAAATCACAAACAAACTGCTCCTCGAACAAGTCTTCGCTCACCAAGGTGTGTCCTACAATGATCATAGCCCTGAAGAAAACTCGATGATGGTTTTCTCAATAATGGAAACACATTCCATTAACTGCTCTTCGGTTATGACCAGCGGTGGTGCAAACCGAATGATGTTACCATGTGTAGGCTTAGCAAGCAGACCATTTTGGGCAAATGCAAGACAAAGGTTCCATGCCGTTTTACTATCCGGACTATCATTCACCACGATGGCATTCAAAAGACCTTTACCTCTAACCAATTTTATAAGTGGATTAGCATCGATAACTCGGTTCATCTCACGTCGAAAAATCTGACCCATTCGATCCGCATTTTCAGCAAGCTTTTCATTCTTTACCACTCCCAATGCAGCCACTGCCACTTGCGCAGCTAACGGATTACCGCCATAGGTGCTGCCATGTTGCCCTGGTTTGATGCAAAGCATAACCTCATCAGATGCCAGGACGGCACTAACAGGATAAATGCCACCGCTCAGTGCTTTACCCAAGATGAGCATGTCAGGTTTGAAGCCTTCGTGATCACATGCAAGCATTTTGCCCGTGCGGGCAATACCGGTTTGAATTTCATCTGCAATGAAAAGTACCCCTGCAGTTCTGCACATGTCAAAAGCCCCATTTAGGTATCCTTCATCCGGAACAACCACGCCCGCTTCTCCTTGCATAGGCTCCACCAGAAAACCGGCTACATTCGGATCCTTCAAAGCATGCTCCAATGCAGACAAGTCATTGTATGGAATAATTACAAATCCGGCTCCATAAGGACCAAAATTGCCCTTCGAATCGGGGTCGGTAGAAAATGAAACTATGGTAGTTGTACGACCGTGAAAATTGTGCTCACAAACGATGATTTTAGCAGCATTTTCAGCGATTCCCTTCTTCTCGTAAGCCCATTTACGACAAATCTTGATGGCCGTTTCCACTCCCTCAGCACCCGTATTCATAGGCAACACCCGTTCATAACCGAAGTATTCACAGATATACTTTTCATAGGGACCGAGTGAGCTGTTATAAAACGCACGGCTAGTCAATGCGAGTTTTGAAGCCTGCTCTACAAGCGCTTGGGTAATTACCGGATGACAATGCCCTTGATTCACGGCTGAATAGGCAGAAAGAAAATCGAAGTAACGTTTGCCATCCACATCCCACACATAGACGCCTTGGCCCCGATCGAGTACTACCGGAAGCGGATGATAATTGTGTGCCCCGTATTTTTCTTCCAAATCCATAATGGATACCGCGGAGGTAGAAGGATGTGACAAGATGGTCATAGACGAAATTTTCGCTAAGATACGATGCGACTGAATCCACTTATCACTATTGAAAATGGAACTTTCGCTCAGCGGGTATAGAGCAAATGAGTTATTTTCGCGCCACAAAAATCAAATTCTACAGACCAATGGCAGGCAAAGTAACTTTTACCATGATTAAGCCCGATGCAACCGCTGCGGGCCATACCGGAAAAATCATAGACAAAATTCTCGAAGCAGGCTTCTCGATTAAGGCGATGAAGTGGACACGACTTAGCAAAGAAGAAGCAGGCAAGTTTTACGAAGTACACAAAGAGCGTCCATTCTACGGAGAATTGGTTGATTATATGACCAGCGGCCCCATTGTAGCAGCCATTCTGGTGAAAGACAATGCCGTTGAAGATTTCCGCACGCTGATTGGTGCCACAGACCCACAGAAAGCTGCGGAAGGAACTATCCGCCGCATGTTTGCTACCAGCATTGCAGCTAACGCCGTGCATGGCAGCGATAGCGATGAAAACGCCCTTGTTGAGGGAGCTTTCTACTTCAGCACACGCGAGCACGCATAAACTTCAAGTTGTTTAACTCACTTTGTAATGAATAAAATAAAGGTAGCCAACCCCATCGTTGAGATGGATGGCGACGAAATGACCCGCATTATCTGGAAATTCATCAAAGACAAGTTGATTTTCCCGTACCTCGAATTAGACATCAAGTATTTCGATCTCGGAATGGAAAACCGGGATGCGACAGATGATCGTGTGACTGTTGAAAGCGCGGAAGCAACGCTGAAATACAATGTTGCCGTTAAATGCGCCACCATCACTCCCGACGAGGCACGTGTAAAGGAGTTCAACTTAAAAAAAATGTGGAAGAGTCCGAATGGAACTATTCGCAACATTGTTGGAGGAACCGTTTTCCGTGAACCAATCATTTGCAAAAACATACCGAGATTGGTTCCCGGTTGGACAAAACCTATCAACATAGGTCGCCACGCCTTCGGAGATCAATATCGCGCAACAGATACCGTAGTGAAAGGTAAAGGTAAACTCACAATGACCTTTACACCGGAGGATGGCGGTGAAACAAAGTCTTGGGAAGTCTACAACTTCGAAGGTGATGGTGTCGCTCTAAGCATGTACAATACCGATGAAAGCATTTATGGTTTTGCACGAAGCTGCTTTAACCAAGCCATCATGCGGAAATGGAATCTGTACTTCTCATCAAAAAATACCATTTTGAAGGCCTATGACGGTCGATTCAAAGACATTTTCGAAGAAGTATACCAAGCAGAATTCAAGAATAAGTTCGCCGAGCTCGGTATTACCTATGAGCACCGCCTTATCGACGATATGGTAGCTTACTGCCTTAAAAGCGATGGAGGTTTTGTATGGGCCTGCAAAAACTACGATGGTGACGTGCAAAGTGATATTGTAGCTCAAGGCTTCGGTTCGCTTGGTTTAATGACGTCTGCTTTAGTAACGCCGGATGGAAAAACCATGGAGGCTGAGGCAGCACACGGCACTGTAACTCGCCATTATCGCCAACACCAACAAGGCAAGAAAACATCCACTAATCCAATCGCATCTATATTCGCTTGGACACAAGGTTTGGCTCATCGCGCTAAACTGGATGACAATGCAGACCTGGCCAACTTCTCAAAAACTCTCGAGCAAGTTTGTGTTGATTTAGTGGAAAGCGGCAAGATGACGAAAGACCTCGCTGTTTGCATACATGGCGATCAAACCAAAGAAGAACACTACTTGACAACGGAAGATTTTCTGGATGCCATCGATGCAGAATTACGCAGCCGTATGACTAACTAAGAGAGATAAAAGCATAAAAAAACCCTCACCGCGGTGAGGGTTTTTTCTTATTAAGACTTCAGCATTATTTGCCATTCGCCATCTTTTCCATTTCCTTTTCAAAGGTATCCTTGAACTTTTCGTAGTTATAATCTGCCTTTAGCTTTTCGTTTTGAGAAAGGCCGGAGTTATATGCATCTGCAATTTTTGATCCGCTCAACTCAATTGCAACATAACTCACAAAAGTTCCGTTTTCACGTTGAGTCAGCTTCTCACAGATTTCTATTGCACCGCGCAGTTCCTGATCTACCACTGTGCGAGCCATTTCCTGAAAAGTCTCGGTTACTTCCTCTTTGTTGTTGAATTCCGTTGAGTTAACGTAGTTGTCACCGACAATTTTCATAGTGCTGCTAATAGTCTTTGCCAACTCAGACTGTGCGTTGGAACGGGCCTTCTTCTTGGCCGTTTCGCGATCCATACTCTCACCGGTAGCTGTCGCACGGAAAGCGTCCTTATTACTTTGATATTGTTCCCCTGTGCAATACTCATTGATGAGAACTTCACCGGTAGGCTTAGGAGTTTCTACTGCTTTCTTATTCTTCTTGCACGATGTGGCCATGAGTGTAACGACTGCTACCAGCATGACAAGTGTAAAATGACGAGTTTTCATAGGAAGTAAATTATTAAATATTCGTGTTTGGTTTTGCTAAAGTAATTTCTACAATCATGCCAAAGACAATTTGCATTATAAAATTGCCTGAAGCAACTTCGGGATCAATTGCTGCTCTAACTTTTCCTTGCCCTTTTTATATGCTTCAATACCCGCGGCGTCCTTGTTTAGTTGAAGCCCCTTCACGGAAGAAAGGGTTTCGCTAAATGCTATTTCTCCGGTCTTCCTATTCTTTACCACAAGGTTCATTTCAAGAAATGCCACAACGAAACCATTCGCTTGACCGCCTTCCTTGGTGTTCGATTCAATGGAGGCCACAAAGTCAGCCTCATTTGCATTGCCCGCTATCCTGAGCCCCTTAGAAACAAGCGCCCCGGCTAGGGCGCTCTGAAGCACCTTACCGGAAGAGGAAACACCGTATGTTAACTCATTGGAGGTAATGAAAAAGGAAGGCAGGACAGCTTCAATTGGAATTACTTTTCGATCAGTCTTAAATGATTGAATGAAGCCATCCTGAACCTTCTGATCCAGGTCCTGAACCTTCAACTTGCTTACATCAAGCTCTATTGTCACGGTGTTACCCGAAATGGCCAAATTGACCTCACTTACAGGAACAGATGCATGACCAACTTCAGTAGTAATAACTTCAGAACGATGCATACCCTGAACTTTCTCGTATGAATACCTGACTGTTAAACCCTTTATGGCTTGGTTATCCAATGAAAGAATCGCTTGAATGTTCTGTGTAAAATTGTTATCTGACGACAACTGCACCTTGTTCCTATCGGTTGTCAATTTCAAATTACCGCACATTTTCTGCATCGCGCTGAATATCTCATTATCGAGATAGACATTTCCTGCTGCGGTCATATACTCGTTGCTCTCATTCCAATAATCTTTCAATGCAAAAATTCCCCTCATATACAAGTCAAATGCTGCAGGAACATTAGCATTCTTCTGGGCTTCCAAAGCCTTTTCGTAAAAGTCATTGGCTAAGTTGAGCGCAGCAGATTTCTTGGCCATTTTCTGAGCCTGATATCTTCCCTTATCGAGCCGATAGAAAACCCAAAATTCACTTTTGCTTTCCCACGTGCCTGCAATTTCATAGTCCTCAATCTTCGCATCCGTTGAAGTAGATACATTTGAGATAAACTCTTCGCTGAAGCTCTTATTCACTTCCAATGAGTTCAAAAAGGTTTGACCTTGAACGCGCACACTGATTTCAGAAGCCAGATCATTCAGGGCATTTTTTTTGGCGATGGTTTGGTAGTCGAATGGCTGCGATAACTTACTGCATGAACCTATTCCGATGTAGTAAGAAGGCGAATGGGGCCTATTTCCGACCCAATCAGGTGCAGGCACCTCAATCGTTGTCTTCTGACTCGACGAAATGCTACTCTCTTTGCTCTTGCAAGCCGCAAGAAGCGTTACCAGCACTAAAAATGTCAGGCACACATTCTTCATTTCACAATCTCCTTTAAGGCCTTATCTATCGCGCTTGTCATTTGAGCTGAAATTTGATTGAACAACGCATTTGAAAGTTCACCGGATGTTTTCACCTCTTGACGGGCATTCATCATGGCAAGAAGTGCTCTGCGATCGTTTTGGTTCATGTTTGGTCCGCCTTGACCTGCCGGCCAAAGTGTATTCACATCGCCATCGAAACGACCGTAGATAACTTCATCATTCAGCGACTTCTCAACAATCTCGGTTGCGATTATCTCACCTGTTTTGATATTAGTCAACTTATACTGAAATGAAACAGTACATGCATTCGAGTTGTAATACTCGGTATAACTGCATGGGCGATAGAGCGTTTGCATGTAGTATTTACCATCTGTTTTATTGAGAACCCTTTCCTGATAAGTTGTATAGCCATCGCGTTGCTTGCTTCGAAGCGTACCCTTTTTTTCGGAATAACTCAGTACGGTTCCCGTTAAAATTGCATTTGCACCTACTAGCTCTCCAACTGCAACAGCTGTATTCTCATCGATTATGCCGGTCATCTGCAGATGTTGCTCATTGATGATGTTCTGCAGATTCTCGCGATCGACAATATTGATGAAAGGATCTTGGCTCGAAGTTAGAGCGTCAAGAGTATAGGCAGCCATCTTGGCCTCTATGCCTGGGATACCACTGGCATTTTTAAAATCCACTAATGCAATCGTAAACCTTCCCTTTTCGATGCATTCCTTTCTCAAGGCAGAAGCATCTTTATAGGAACTCTTTCGTGCAATGACTTTTTCGAAGAGCTCAGATGCTTCGCGGAAATGCTCCAATGACATTGCTATTTTTCCTTGTTGATACAGGGGTTCCAAGTAAGCTACATCACTCAAGTCGCCGGCATCTTTATATGTCGGGTCAAGTTGTTTAATCTCAGTAAACTTCTTTTCGGCTTCCGCAAACTTCTGTTCCTTCAACAACGAATTCCCTTCATCATAAAGCGTTCTTAGGTAGATATTCTTGCAATCATTGTAGTCCTTTTCGTAAAAATCTGAAAGCAACAATGAAACTCCTACGCTTTGAATGCGATCCCGGTAATTGCTTGCTTGCAAGTATGAGTATACGGCCAATTTATGGTCACCAAAGTTCTTTTGCTTAGAAAAATCATTCAGAAGATTATTCAATACAAGCTGCCCGGTGCGTTTAAGTGCAATTTGCGCATCGACGTTGGTGCGCTTATGCTGCAAGGCGGTATAATAACTTTCGGCAGCTTCGCTAACAAGGCCTCCCGATTCCTGTTTGGTGCCAACCTTATAGTAGTGCTTGCTGCTGTGGCAAGAACCCACCATGAGACACAACAAGGCCATCAATATGGAAAGCATTCGGTTCATTGTAGGAGCAAACTTTTACACCCTATTTAGACTCCAAATATTTATTCAGCTCCTCGATACTGGACTCGAAGGTAAATGCTGTATTCACTTCGTAGTAATCACCTTGGTTGTAACAGAAATCATATGCAAACTTTGCATATTCCATTTTGGTTTCTTCAAAACTGAATAGGCCCATAATCTCTGCGATCTGCGCTGCAGTCGGGCAATTGGCCTTTGTAACCTGCTTAGCAACAGTCAACTTGGAATCTTCAAAACTACTGGATGATATTGTATCCTTCGCCTTGGAAAACGAAGCCGGGGCCATCGAGCTGGCGCAGCGCCCTGCAGGTTGGGCAAGAGAAGCAGCAGGAGCTGGTTTAGCAGCAGGACGAGCAGCCGGCCTAGGTGTCGGCTCTGACTGAGTGCTGGTTGTGGTAGTGGTTGTAGTTACAGTCGTATGCTGTGTTTCCTGAACATCCATATTCATTGAACCACCCATTTCACTGGCATTTATGCTTATACCCATATTCATACCATCGACATTGATACCCATTGAAACGTTTCCACCTGAGGGTTGAGTAGGTTGAGTTTTCGTTGTGGTAGTTGTTGTTTGAGTTACTGTGGTTTTGGTCGCAGGTTGTTCCTGAATAGAAATAGACTGATTGATTTGAACGTCTTCTTCCACAGGCGTTTCGTCAACTTCGGCAAAGGATTTTATCTCTGTATTAGAATTGGTTGTGTTTGTAACCGCTGTTCCTTCAGTTTGTCCATAATAGCGCAAAACATACTCACCCTTTTTATTTTTCTTCACGATGTAGGTGACCTCAGATCCTTGCTGAACGGCAAAATTTCCCTCGGCAAAATCCTTTAATAAAGCATCCTCAAAATCTATTCGAGCCTGATAGAAATCGGAAGTAAGCCCTTCGAGTTTCACGTTGGTTAGCGGAGAAGGGTTTTTCTTTTCACCGTTAAGATAAACAGTGAATTTCTCACCGGCCTCTGAAAATACGACTGCAGAAGCCTGCGCCAATAATTGAACTGTAGAGATTAAAACTAGACAAGTGGTAAAAAGTGATTTCATATGTTTTGATTTGTGTGATTTTTTGGCCGTGGCCAAGGTCATGCCAAAAATACTCAAACCAAAACAAGCAGAAGGACAAAACACAGCTAATTTTGACACTCATCCAGGGTTATGAAAAACATTCTAATTATCGGTGCGGGGAGAAGCAGCGCCAATCTCATTCAATACTTATTGCAAAACGCATCTGTATATGATTGGCGCATTCGGGTAGGCGACATGGATGTGTCATTTGCCCGAGGTAAAATTGGTGATTCTCCCTACGGAGAAGCCTTTCAACTGGATGCTTTCAACAGTGAGCAACGCAGACTAGAAATATCACTGGCAGATTTGGTGATTTCGATGCTTCCTGCAACCATGCACATGGAGGTAGCCAAAGACTGCATTCATTTCGGTAAAAATGTGATTACTCCCAGCTATATACCTGATGAGATGTGGGAGCTCGACAAACCCGCCAAAGAAAAAGGTGTTGTTATTTTGAATGAGATGGGCGTCGACCCGGGCATTGACCACATGTCGGCCATGAAAATTATTCATCGCTTAAAATCAGTGGGCGCCAACCTGCAGTCGTTCGAATCCTTCACGGGTGGCCTTATTGCTCCTGAAAGTGACGACAACCCATGGCATTATAAAATAACATGGAATCCACGCAATGTTGTGCTTGCCGGTTATGGTGGAACTGCGCGCTATAGAGAAAATGGAAGCATAAAGTTGATTCCCTATCACCGATTGTTTGAGCGATTAACCCACGTTGATCTTGGAATCGATGGCATTTATCAGGGATATGGAAACCGAGATTCGCTGAAATATATAACCCTGTATGGATTGGATGATATACCAACACTTTATCGTGGCACGCTTCGAAAAGACGGATATTGTGAAGCTTGGAATGCACTGGTTCAATTGGGTATGACAGACGACTCCTTTAGCTTAGACCTAAGTAAAGTAAAAACTTGGGATCGATTCACAGAATCATTTCTTCCCGACGAAGAAGGTTCATTACCCAATCGAGTAAAAACATATCTCAACCTAAGTGATGAAAGCCTTTCCAAACTTCAGTGGCTTGGGATTTTTGAGAAAATCAGTTTAGGAATGGATACCGGAAGCCCGGCTCAAGTGTTGCAGCGATTGATTGAGCAAAAATGGGTTTTGGGACCCGATGACAAGGATCTCATTGTTATGTGGCATCGCTTCCGATTTTATATTAACGATAAGCTCATGGAGATTGAGTCGAGGCTGATTACCCCGGGGGATGACCCTATTCATACAGCGATGTCTAAAACGGTAGGATTGCCCATTGCTATAGCGTGTAAGCACATATTGGAAGGAAGTTGGAAGTTGAAAGGAGTTCATTTGCCTACGATTCCGGAGATTTATGAGCCGGTTTTGGAAGAGCTTGAATCCCTCGGCATCCGCTTTACCGAAACAGAAACAGCAATATAATCATTCGGAATGAACATTCAATGGGCCATGGTTCTCCTGTTTATGCTTGGGTGCTCGGTAGCATCAGCACAGGCCTCCAGATGTCCAAAAATACCGGATTCATACCATTGGGTTTCAGCGCGTGATTATAAGCGCGAAGAAGAGTTGGTGATAAAGACCTTGCAGTGGCTCATCAAAACACCTATCCATCATGAAATTGAAATACGAGGTAAGGCTAATTTATTCGTAATGGAGTGGATATGCGGAAGTCCCAGAATCGACTTAGTTATTCATTCAGATCGACTTCCTTTTTATGTCGATTATCCTGAATTACTATTCCCTTATCTTCACGGCATGGCTTTATGCAAACTCGTTAAAAACGAAGAATGCAATGAACTTCAAGCCATGATTGAAGGTTTTAATATCGTAGCTTTCATGGTTTTAAACGATACAGATTTCAAGAAAGTGAAATCATTGCAACCGATAACGAAGGCCTACAAGAAAGGAAAGATGCGAGCCTACGTTGAATCGCTCATTTCAAATCAACCGTAACGTGAAAAAATTCGACATCCCGGAGCATTACAGATCAGCCATCATAGGAGAAATCAAAAATCGCCGCAAAATGGCAGATCCGCGCAAACAGGACTTTACTCCGAGCGAATTTTCTTTGGGTAACATCACGTTCATTTTTCCGCGTCATTTTGGTTTTTGCTATGGCGTTGAAAATGCCATTGAACGTTCCTATAAAGCCATTCGCGAGAATCCCGGTAAGCGACTTTTTTTGCTTAGCCAAATGATTCATAATCCCGCGGTAAACGAAGATTTAGCATCGCAAGGATTACGTTTCATTATGGATACGGAAGGAAATCAACTGCATCCATGGGAAGACATTGGTCCGGAGGATGTGGTAATAATCCCCGCATTCGGAACCACAGTTGAAACGGAGAACTTATTGGCTGAAAAAGGAGTCGAGATTGAACGATACAACACTACCTGTCCTTTTGTAGAAAAGGTTTGGAAACGCTCTGCTGAAATCGGACAAAAAGGATTTACCATCATCATTCACGGTAAACACCATCATGAGGAAACGCGTGCAACCTTCTCCCAAAGTTATCAAAACGCGCCTTCTATCATCGTGCGCGATATGAAAGAAGCCGAAATACTCGGTGAGTATATGACGGGGAAAGTTTCAACGGAACAATTGATGGCACACTTCAGTTCGAAAATGTCCGCAGGCTTTAACCCCGAAATCGATTTGCAGCGCGTTGGGGTGGTAAATCAAACGACCATGCTGGCAAGTGAAACTCAAGAAATCGCTGATTATTTCAAGCAAGTAATGAAGGTGAAACATGCAGACACCTTCCAAGAATATTTTGCAGATACGCGCGATACGCTGTGCTATGCCACCAATGATAACCAGCAATCCACCCTTGCAGCCTTGGAATGCAACGCTGATTTGGCATTGGTAGTAGGAGGTTACAATAGCTCCAACACATCTCAAATTGTAACCATTCTATCCGAACGGTTTCCAACATACTTCATCAGCGATGCCGAAGAGATTCTCTCAGAAGATATCATTCGACATTACCATTATGATCTGCATAATCATGCCGAAACTAGCGGCTGGCTTCCCAATCGGGACAAGTTGCGTATTTTAATTTCAAGCGGTGCATCCTGCCCCGACACCGTTCTAGAGGAAGTTGTTGGGCGTATTCTGACCTTAAGGCCATCCCAACTTACTCCGAAAGAAGCGCTTGAAGCATTTATGCCAGGCAAGGCATAACAAGTACTTTTATAGGTGTCGCAGAAGATGTAGATTTGTAGGTCTCTATTAGAATCCCTGCATGTCAGATATCATCAAGCTTTTACCCGAAAACGTTGCCAATCAAATTGCGGCAGGCGAAGTAGTGCAACGCCCTGCTTCGGTGGTAAAGGAGCTCATGGAAAATGCTATTGATGCAGGAGCAACTTCTATTAAGCTATTCGCGAAAGATGCCGGCAAAACATTGATACAACTCACGGATAACGGAAAGGGAATGAGCATAACCGATGCACGCTTGTGCTTTGAGCGTCATGCGACATCGAAAATTACCTCGTCAGACGATCTTTTTCACATTCAAACGAAGGGGTTCAGAGGTGAGGCACTTGCCAGTATTGCATCCATCGCTCAAGTCGAAATGCGCACGCGCATGGAGCATGAAGATGTTGGCACTCAGGTAACGATAGAAGCTTCCAAGGTGCAACAGCAAGAGCCTGTGCAATGCCAAGCCGGGACTACTTTCTATGTAAAGAACCTATTCTTCAACGTTCCAGCACGTAGGTACTTCCTCAAGAGTGATGCAATAGAGCTTAGGCATATGATTGATGAGTTTCAGCGCATTGCGTTGACGCACCCCGAAGTAGAGTTTCAGTTTTCACACAATGGCGCTGAAGTCTTTATGCTTCCCGTGAGCACCTTGCGACAGCGCATCGTGCATGTATTCGGTTCGAAGTACAACGAGAAACTTGTGCCTGTGGAAGAACATACCGATATCGTATCTGTTTCGGGCTTCATAGGCAAGCCGGAAACTGCCCGCAAAACACGGGGTGAACAGTTCTTCTTCATCAATCGTCGTTTTATCAAAAACACGTATCTCAACCACGCTGTGACCAGCGCGTTTCAGGATTTGCTGGCACAGGGAAATTTTCCTTTATACCTGTTGTATTTGGAAATAGACCCGACACAAATTGACATCAACATTCATCCTACAAAAACAGAAGTGAAATTTCAGGATGAACGCGCAGTATATGCGATTATTCATGCAGCAGTGCGCCGAGCGTTGGGTAAGTTTAGTATTGCGCCCAGCATCGATTTCGACCAAGAGACCTCCATTTCAATTTCACCCGTGCTTCTTAATTCAGAACTACAGCCTCCGAAAATCGATATCAACCCGGCGTTCAATCCCTTTGGCACTCCGGAAGCAATTTCCAATCGTTCCATTAATCTGAGAGGATGGTTTGACCGCAGGGAAAATGCTGCTTCCGGCTGGCAAGATTTGATGGAAGTGGCTGCTCAAATTGACAAACAATCTGTGCCTGCTCAAACGCTCGAATTAGATACACAGGAAGAAATGCACTTCATGCAACACAGCCGCAGTTATATCGTATGCGCCTGTGCTGAGCGGCTGCTGATTATCGACCAGCAGCGTGCTCATCAACGCGTGCGTTACGAACACTTCATGCAGCTTACAACAACAGGAAAAGCTTCCGTGCAACAGTGTCTATTTCCGGAAACGTTTGAAGTAACTACTCAACAATTCGCTACTATCGATGCTTTTAAATCCGAACTGGAATCACTTGGTTTTCGATTTTCTGCAAATGGCTCCAATTCAGTGCATCTAGAAGGAATACCCTCTGAATGTGCACAGGCTGGAGGTGAAGCTACTTTCATGGATGCTCTTTCAGCACTCGAAAATGAAGAGGGCAGCAGCGCTAGTGTCGGAGAAAGACTTTGCTGGCGGATGGCCTCTTCAGGCAGTATTCGTTACGGACAAATGCTCACAGAGCCTGAGATGGAAACTCTATTTCAGCAATTAATGCAATGCAAACAACCCTATTATTGGCGCAATCAAAAACCCATCATTGTTCAATTTGACGCTTCAACACTGAGCAATTATTTTAACTGATTATGTTCAATCAACTGCCGGTCGTAACCAAGAATATCATCATTATCAACATCCTTGTTTTTCTGGGATGTGAGGCCATTCCGTTGTTGCAAGAGCCCCTCACGGGATACTACTTTGCCAGTGAGTCATTTCGCGTATGGCAGATTATTACACACATGTTCATGCATGGCGGAATCGCTCATTTATTCATGAACATGTTTGGTGTATATATGTTTGGAGCCTTGCTGGAGAGTTACTGGGGGCCAAAAAAATTCTTGAACTATTATCTGGTTTGTGGATTAGGTGCATTCGCCCTTCACCAATTCATAAGTTATTTGGAAATACAACACCTCATGGCCCAATTACCTTCTGAGCTATTGCAAGAAGTATTGAATAATGGACGTGCGGCTTTAGCTGAAAACAAGAACTTCGTTGATTCAGATGCCGCACGGCTCAATCTTTCAATCAATGTAGGTTTAGTGGGGGCTTCGGGATGTTTGTTCGGGTTGCTAATCGCTTACGGCATGCTGTTTCCCAATAGCGAACTGATGTTGCTATTCATCCCGTTTCCCATCAAAGCGCGCTACTTTGTAATCGGATATGGCGTCATTGAATTATTGCTTGCACTTGCCAATCGAACCGGGGATAACGTTGCGCACTATGCGCATCTGGGCGGAATGATTGTAGGATATGCAATTCTTAAGTACTGGCAGAAACAAGGAAAATTGTATTCTTAGTGTTATGATGCGTTTATCATTTCTTGAACGAGTTCGCAGGCGTGACCCGCTTATGATTCTAATAATCACAAACGTGCTTGTCTTTGTAATTCTGCAAGTTCATTTAGTGAAACTATATGTTACAGGGCTGAAGCCATCCTTGCCCTTGGGAGAAGACTTGATGTTAGCGGCCAACTCTTCGATAGAGGTCATGAAGCAGCGACCATGGACCTTGCTCACTCATTTATTTGCACACATCCAACCTGGACATTTCTTATTCAATATGATAGCACTCTATAGCATGGGAAAATTGTTCATGACCATGGTAGAGCCTCGCAAAATCATTGGCGTGTATCTATTGGGTGGAATCAGTGGTTACGCCTTATTTATGATCAGTTATTCAGCATCCGATGTGCTTAATGCAGGGCGCAATCATGGCATTTTGGGTGCTTCAGCAGCTGTTATGGCTATTGTTACAGCCACGGCTATCATTCAACCGAGACGCGTGGTGTACTTGTTCAATGCGGTTCGTCTTGAGCTAGCTTGGTTGGCCATAATTCTTGCAATTCTCGATTTAGCAAGTATTCGCCAGGGAATCAATAGTGGCGGTCATATAGGACATTTAGGCGGGGCACTCTTCGGATTGATGTACGGACTGATTGAACGTGCCGGTATAAGGAATTTCAGAGATTTAGGTGAATTCATCAAACCAATTACCAAGCGCAATAAAATGCGAGTAGTGCATGGGCACAGCCGACCAAAAACAGATGATGAATTCAATACGGAGCGAGCAGAAAAGCAGCGTAAAATCGACGAGATACTGGATAAAATTGGTCGCTCCGGTTACGAAAGTTTAAGCCAATCTGAAAAAGACTTTTTGTTTAAACATTCACAGAAATAATAGAAATTAAAAGGCGTCGTCAATTTATTTTTGACGTATGCCTTCCTCTTCTGCCGAACCAAAAAAAAAATCTCGCACCAATTGGTTCGTGCTCGTTCTCAATGTCATTGCCATTATTTGTCTGCTCCTTTCCTACGCAGCAGCAGCATTCACTCCGACGGCGATGGGTTATTTATCACTTTTTGGATTGGCATATCCGTTTGCTTTACTCGGAAATCTAATATTCGTAGGCTATTGGTTTTTTAAGAAAAGGAAATACACCGTATTTTCAGGGTTAACCATTTTAGTAGGCCTGAATCACTTCACCCACTTTTTTCAACTCAGCATCACGGGCAGCGCTGATCCGAATGCCTCCCAATTGAAAGTGTTGACCTACAATGTGCATGTATTTGATGTCTATGATAAAGTTGAAGGCGCAGCAACGCGCGATGCCATATATGATTTGCTGAATAGAGAGCAGGCTGATGTGATTTGCTTTCAGGAATTTTATCAATCCGAAAAGAACAAAACATTTCCCACCCGCGATACGCTCCTGGAATTTCTTCCCACCCCCTATTACCATGAGCGATACACGCACGCCATTAGCGGAGAACGTTATTTCGGAGTTGTAACGCTTTCAAAATATCCAATTGTCAAAAAAGGCTTCGTGCCATTTTCAACCGACGTAAATAATTTCTGTATATATGTAGACATTTTAAAAGATGGAGATACCCTGCGGGTTTACAATGCACATTTACAATCCATTCGTTTAAAGCCGGAAGACTACGATTTGGCGAAGGGAAAAACTGCGCAAAGTGAAATTGATGATGCGAGCAAGCGCATCGCCATGCGCTTGAAAAATGCATTTGTGAAACGTCAGGAACAAGTTGATCGAATTGCTGCGAGTATTCGGGTTAGTCCATACCCCGTAATTCTCTGCGGTGACTTCAACGACCCACCCGTTTCCTATACCTATTCTAGACTCACTGATCAACTGGAGGATTCCTTCACTTCCTGTGGCAATGGCATAGGAAATACATATATCGGTGCGTTTCCTTCTTTCAGGATAGACTATATACTCCATAGTAAGATGTTGGAAGCTGTCAATTATCAAACACTACCCGAAAAGTTGAGTGACCATCATGCTATTACCGCCACTTTTCAATGGAAACAGCTCGGTGCCGAATAATCATTTCTTGATATTCTTTCTGTAAGCGGCCGCTTCTGAAAAGTACTTTTTCGGAACATATAACATCCCAAAGCACTCTCCATCCTCTTTATCCAAGTGTTTGTGATGAACTTTATGAGCTTTCCGAATTGCTCGGAAGTAGACATTGTCAGTACGGGAAAACCAATCAAAACGTTGATGGA
>Ga0315899_10002010_pt1 | contig 22831 bp, 17 predicted proteins | sample LakEriMetagenome_2_FD_203518 | JGI IMG/M metagenome (GOLD analysis project Ga0315899, IMG submission 203518) | Freshwater fungal communities from buoy surface, Lake Erie, Ohio, United States - Buoy 4 MA112 | ecosystem: Environmental > Aquatic > Freshwater > Lake | place: USA: Lake Erie, Ohio... | reverse complement strand
GATATCCATCCGCAGGCACCAAGTCACTTTTTGGTGATTCCGAAGAAACCTATCCGCTCATTGGCGGACGCCCAACCGGAAGACCTGCATGTCTTGGGGCATCTGCAAATGGTCATCGCGAAACTTGCCCAGGAGCAAGGGCTCGATACCACCGGATACAGAGTGGTGACTAACATCGGAAGCGATGGAGGTCAAAGCGTTCCGCATCTTCACTATCATGTTCTAGGTGGCCGACCGTTGGATTGGCCGCCCGGCTAACCCATCATCGACTTCAATCGATTCAGCCGCTTCGAGCAGCAGTAGGAGCACGAGTACCGCGATGCTGAGTACAAGAATCCTGGTTGTTTACCTAGGAAATTACCTGACGAACCCTCGAATCCACGAAACTCAATGCGATGGGACCTAACGCGAATCGCTTCGAGATTTTGGATTTAATGCGAGGCTTAGCCGCCGTCTTTGTGGCTTGGCACCACTTGTTTCTCTACGCTCCGGAATCGGATTTGGCGGATCAAGTTTGGCCAGCGCTGGGTTACATGTTCTATAACTATGCGCTCTATGCTGTGGCGGTCTTCTTTGTGCTCGGAGGATTCATGTCGAGTCTCTCCCGCTGGCCCTCTTCCTCCGGAACGAAGCTCGATGCAACGTCCGAGAAGCCAACGTGGCGAAGCCTTCAGCGGGCGATCCTTGATCGCTATTATCGTTTAGCGATTCCTTACTTGGTCATGCTCCTATGCTTGCTGAGCATTTCATGGATCGCGAAACGCAACGATCATGATTTGCATCTGTTCGAAGATTTCTCCTGGCCGCAAGTCTTCGCGCATTTGCTCTTCTTACAAGACTTGCTCGGCTACGAGAACTTCTCTGCGGGTACGTGGTACTTATGCATTGATATGCAGTGGGTTCTTTTCTTTTTGTTGCTTACCTTCGCCTCGGCCTATTACCTACCTAACACCATAACACGCCAACGCATCGAGTGCACGATTTATATGCTGTTGGGTTTGTCATCGGCATGGTGGTTCAGTCGTGAAGCAATTTATGAACCAACGTTGCTATACTTCGCTTCTCAGATTGTGCTCGGACTGCTGCTCGGTTGGTCGTTGCAAGGGAAACTCCAGTCGCGATGGCTGCTCTTGTATTCTGTGGGGATTGCAGGAAGCTTGCTGATCAATCTAAGACCACAACTCATCGTGTCGCTTGCGGCCACTGGATTGATATGGATCAACGCGCAGCCCAGTCGTATTGGCCAAGTATCTCATGGGGCAACGAAATGGAAGCTACCGCCGTTTTTTCGCTGGTTAAGCGATATCTCGTATAGCTTGTTTTTAGTCCACTACTTTGTCCACGCAGTGATCTTGCACATGCTCAGCCCGTGGGCTGCTCGAGGGCCTGTAGAAGCCTTGAGCGCGATGGGGATTGCTTTCGGCGTAGCTTTAGGTGTCGCAGACATCTTTTACCGATCAGTCGATAAACCTACCCAGATATGGCTCAAAGCGCGTCGAACCAAAGAATTAGCCGCTGGGTAACAAGAAAACAATTACAGCGTCCAGCCGGTGTTTCCAGCCACTGTTTTCCCGTTTGTGCCGTTGCGAAGGACCTCTTGCCAAAGATCCATAGCGGAGGACTGTTGGACTTCTTCGACAGCTTGTGCTGTCACCTTCAAGCGATCCAATCGGGGGACAGGCAACCCATGTGTGAGTAACTCTCTTGGGGGCAAGACCACCAGCATCGCAGCAACGCTTGGGTTCGTTAGAACTGCCATACAGCGTTGACGATAATCGGACTCCCCTAAGTCGATGTGTTGCTTGCCAATGAAGATTTCTCCCGGCGTGACCGCTCCAACGTTCTGATCATCTTTTAAACCGAGTTCGCTACGCCTGTGCTCAAGCCAATCAAGTACTTCTTGGTTCCAGTCTTTTGGATCTGCGGATGAGCACAACCCATCGATCGCAATCGTGCCGGTGGAATGGTTTGGGAAAAGCATATCTAAAATCGCTTTTCCGACGGGACGCGGTTTTCCGAAGAGCGGGATCACATGCGGGCCGAGCGATGGCCCTGCATTGACTTCGACCACCGCTCCTCGTTGAGCCATCAACGGCGCGGAGATGTCTTCTGCAAGCACATCGAGACCAGCGATATCCAAACCCACCGTGCGAGCTGCCAACACGGCTTGCTGCGCTGTAAGCGGATGGACTTCTTCGGTGCAGTCGGTTGTTAAATCGCCGGTGCGCCGCACGAGGACTTCACGCTGCGCTTCTGGTACGGATTCACTCTGTAGACCTTGCTTCGCAAGCTCGATCTTGGCGGCTGCATCCAGTTTTAAGACGCCGAGAGGATCGGTATAAGCTTCGCCGCGTCGAGGATCTTTGTTGAGTGCATGAACTAATTGCTCGATCGTAGAGATCCCGTCACCTGTTACGGTTTCCCAGTGACCGCGAGCCGCAGCGACAAGTTGGTTGCCGACTACGAGGAGCCGATGGTGCTGACCGCGCGCGAATTGTTCGACCATCACTTCGGTCGTCTGGCCATCTTCAATCGCCCAATGATACGCGCGCTGAACTTCCTCTTGCTGAGTAAGTTCGATAGAGATGCCTCGTTGATGGTTGGCATCTTTGGGTTTAACCACAACAGGTAAACCGACTTCGAGGGCGGCGGTCCAAGCGTCCTCCGGGCTGGAGACAAGGCGACCGAGGGGAACTGGCACGCCGACATTTCGCAGCAAGCGTTTTGTTAGGTCTTTATCACTGGCAATCGATTCGGCGATGGCACTCGTCGCATCGGTCTCCGCTGTCCATATTCGGCGTTGATGGATCCCTTCACCGAGCTGGCACAGCGAGCCGCTTGTCATGCGATAGTAAGGAATACCACGCTCAATGGCTGCATCAAGGATCGCTCGGGAGCTTGGACCAAGCCGCACGTCGTCGGCATAATCGAAAAGCTCTCGGAATTTCTTAGCGATTGGGTATTCTTCGCCGCGCACTGTTACGTCGAGCGAATTCGCATCGATGACTTCAGCCGCTAGTTCGAAGCACTTTTTCGCAAGCAGTTCTTCTTCCATTTCAAGCGGAAGGACTTTGTCGCACACACAGTCATCGCTAGAAGCCAGGGAGCATGAGGGAGTCAGCGAAGCGACAGGAACACCTGCCATGGCAGACATCCATTCGGCGATTCGAAGAAGTGCGTTTCCATACGTGCAATTCCCTCGATCCTGCGATTGTAGTTTTTCAAGAATGCTTCGAGCGGTCGATACACTTGCCACGTGGGTGGTGGTAAAGCGTCCTGCATCGAGAAACCCTTGTAGCAAGTGGACCACTCGGTCGATCTTGTTAAAAGGTCGCGACGCCACCTCTTGGGGGAGGTAGAGTTCGAGCACTGGACGACGCGACCAACGACTTGGGCCGTGAATCGCTAGCGAATGCCATTGGGGCTCCGAATCGGTCATCTTAGAATCGATCCGATGGGTTCACGGAGGGAGTCGTTCCTCGCACGGCAACTTTCTCGTCGTCGATGCGGGTAGAACCTCCATTGTTGGACGCTGCTGGATTCGGAACAAGGAGCTTTGGATTCCACTGCGGCTTGCCTTCAAATCCTGCCGGTGCTTTCAAAGGCAATAAGTTTGGAGGCAAGATCGGTTGATTGTTCGATGCTGATGGAGCTGGCATCAAGCTTGAGTTGGATTTGGAAACCGCGCTCGATGCCGCACCGGGGAAAGGGTTGGTCGGTAGGTTCGAGTTCGCAGGATCGGACTGCGCTTTCACCGCGCGACCAACAGGGGATTGCGCTGTCGATCCGGTTGCAGATGGACTATCGATCGGTACGAGTGGAAGGCGATTCATCGGAACCATTTTCGCGACGCGCGAATCATTATCGCTCCATAGACCGGCTGTGCTTGTCGATCCTGCCCCGGTTCCAGGTTGTGCAGCAGGTTGTACGGCAGGAGCCGAAGTAGCTGGTGGGTTGTTCGAAGGTGCTAAGCTCGGTACGCGATGCGCTTCGGGATCAAGCACCGCACCACTTTGCGGATTGCTTGTAGGAGGTAGGACCTGCTGCTGAAGGACTGGTTGTGAAGCAGGATCCATCGCAGGTTTCGCGGGCAAGTAAGTCACTGGACCATAAGGAGTCACCGACGTTGCACCGGCGACCACCGGAGCGACCAAGTTCCCGGTAGTTGGGCACAGACCGTTCGGGCAATTTGCAGTCGTCGAACCGGCCAAGGGGGATGTCGCAGGTGCTCCACCGTAATAGACCCCATTTGAAAGGGTTCCAGCTTGTCCGGCTTGCGGTACGGTTGCAGTTGCAGGTACGGTATTTCCCGCAGTTGCTGCCGATCCAGCGGGCACTGCCGATCCAGCAGTCACTGAACCACCTACCGATGGAATACCAAACGGTGTAAAGGTCGCTTGGGTGGAATACGACGGCATTCCTGATGTGATCGATTGGCCAGCGGGTTGCCCAGGTGCGATTTGCATCCCTGCATTGGGCAAGGTTTGGACGGGGGGGTAATTCGGTAGTGTTGGAGGGGCAACTACCGTCGAAGCTTGAACAGGTGCGAGGGTAGGAAGCATGTTCGAGGTCGAAGCAACACCGGTCGGGTAATATCCGGGTTGATTGATCGCGGGCCATTGATTCGATGCTTGTGCGAACTGCCCACCTACTGGGGTGGGGGCAACCAACGGAACGCGTTGAGCTTGGTATTGGTACGAAGTACAAGGCTGAAGGGACGTGACTGTTGTCCCATAGTTTGGATCGTACTGTGTAACTGGGCGATAGTACGTCACTGGTGTGCGTTGCCACTGAGTGTCGTAGGCTGCCGTGGGCATCGCCGAGACGACTGTTTGAGGAACACCATTAGGAAGTACATTGCCGGTAGTCGGGGGCAGCATCCCGTAGTTGCCGTAGTAGCTAGTCATTCCACCGTTCGATGGAGTGATCGGCGTGACCGGAATCATCGGACGAGCCGCAGCGTAATTCGCTGGAGGGTAATTTGCCGGTGGATAATTTGCCGGTGGATAGTTCGTGGCGGGCATGCCGGCTGTTGGGTTACCGTTGTAGCCGTTGATCGCATACGGAGATCCGACAGGATACGGCGAAGCGGGCTTGCTCCCGCAGCACCATTGGGCTTGAGCAGAGCCCATCAAGAGTTCTTCGCTCGTCAGCGATCCACCAAGGAGTAGCGCGATGGACAGGAGCAACCGGGACCTTGAAGCGCGCCTAGTAGCTTTTGACTTGCCCGAGTGGGCTTTCGATTGGTGAATATGCGTCATGGATGGATCCGGATCGTAGAAATGGGTGGCAGAAAGGTGCTCGCGAGGGTACCTTGGTTCTGTCCACCTCCTATGAGATGCTACATCCCACAGATGGGTCAATTAGAACTTTAGTATATTTCGCAACCAAAAAAAAGAATCCGAAAAACAGGTTCGGGTTCTTTCGATCCTAACGATTGCAACGGGGAGCCAATGGGCAAGTCAGAGGGGGGTAGTAACCGTCGATCGCGAGCCGTGGGAGAGGGTGCGAGAGGGATCGCAGTACCGCCGCTCGCTTCGGTCGACTGGAATCGCTGGCCGTATCGCATCGGTTGTCCGGTCTGGGGCTGTCGCCATTGGAGCGGCGCGGTTTATCCGAAAGGGAGCCCATCGGGTGACGGATTGGCTTGGTATTCCCGCATGTTTCCCACGGTGGAAGGAAACAGCACTTTCTATTCGGTGCCTGCGGCTGAGAGTTTTTTGAAGTGGAGCGAGCAAGCAGCTTCTGGGTTTCGGTTTTGTTTCAAGTTCCCCCGCGCGATCTCGCACGATCGTCAGTTGGTTGGCTGCGAAGGGATGCTCAAGGAGTGGATTGAGCGGTTGGACATTCTTGCCAACCACGATCGACTTGGGCCTACCTTCTTACAACTCGGCCCGTCGTTTTCTTTTGCGCAGTTTCCGCAGCTTGCCCATTTCCTCAGGCAGCTACCATCGCAGTGGCCATGGGCACTCGAAGTTCGGCATCGCGATTGGTTTGATGCGGGGGACAATGAATCGCGTCTGGATGATCTGCTTCGAAGTCTCTCGATCGATCGCGTGATCTTCGATTCGCGTCCACTCAATGCGCTCGAAGCGAGCGATGCGAGCGAGTCTGCTTCTCAAGTCAGAAAGCCCAAAGTGCCGCTTCGCACCACAGTAACGGGACGTCGCCCAATGGTTCGCTTGATCGGCCGCAACGACGTTCAAGAGGTCTGCGAGTATTGGGACGAGTGGGCGGAAACGTTGTGCGATTGGATTATCCAAGGACTCGAGCCCTGGATCTTTACGCATGCTCCTGATGACACCTACGCGCCGAGTCTTGTTATGGATCTGCACACCCGCTTGCAACGTAAGCTTGAAGAACGGGATGCAAGCAACCGGCTTGAGTCTCTCCCTTCACTTGCGAGTTACATCAGCGCCGATAGCGAAAGGAATACATTCGAGGCTCAGCGGGGTGAAGCAGGTCAGTGGGTACAAGGGGAATTGTTTTAAGAAGCTCAGTGATTATTCTCAATGAGAATTTTCGCGTTCAGCGAGATCTTTGATGTGCGCCAATACCCTCTGATGGATGCGATGGATCAGCATGTCGGTCCAGAGCGTCCAATAGAACTGCGGGAAGATCTCGTATTCGTACCAAGTGCGACCATCCAGACGTGTACGTCCGTTCCCGAGATCGACTAACCGGAACTCCCCTCGTTTGCTTCGAAGGTACCCATCGAGATGGGGAGGGTGGACGTGACGATAGGGGCTCAGTTCGTGCATTGGCGAAGGTTGCGATTGAACGTCGAAAGCTAGACGTGTGGGTTGCTCCCAAGCTGTGATTGGTTCAACGAAGGGCCCTGTGGAGAACTCGCAATAGCGAACCGCTCCTACGCCGGATCCTTGGATCGTTGCCCGTTTTGGATAGGCGATGCCAAGTTGGAAGTACCAATTCGACGGCGGGGGCAAATCCGAGAAACCGACTACATGCGGCCAGACTTGCTCCGGGGTAGCGTTGATTTCGGTGGTCGTCAGGACTTCGTAAAGTGGAAGTGTCCGAATGCGGCTTTCGGCGCCTGCGAGGACCGGCAACAAACTGATAGGAATGAGGATCATGATCGATTGCTGCGGTTCAATGGCTGCGATCATGAAACCGATCAGCGCACCGAGGATCGCCATTCCACCGGCGATCGGCAGCAGCATTGCCAAGCAGATTACTCCTTCGAAGGCGAAGAGGAGGAGGATCATCCCACTGAGAAGGATCGAGAGTTCCGCGACGAGAATGCTCGATTTCCAGGATCTTAGATAAGGTCGATTGTACAAGAACGAGCTTGTTGCTCCCATGATGATGGGTGTTCCCATGAACAACGCCGCACCATAGTCAGCGATCAAGTAGACACTAAACGAGACCATCGCAATGCAGACCAGGGCGGCGATAGCGATTCCGAACAAGGCAGATCGTAGTCCATGTCCGATCAAGGTATCCGGCGCGTCTTTCGCAATGCGAAACCTTTCTTGGTCAGGGCGAGGGACTCGCGGTAATAAACACAGGATCAACATCAGAGCGAAGTTCGCGAAAGGAACAAATACCCACAGACCGAACCATGCGTTTCTACCGGCGTCGACCGCACGGCGAACACTCATCGAAACAGCGATCCACAGAAAAGGTAATGACCACACAATGATTACCCACATCATCCAGTCGGGAGCAGGTGGAGCAAAATACTTTTGCCGGACACTCATCAGTGGATTGAGAAAATCATACGGGGCGTAACTCCGCCCGGTGTTTACATAGATAAAGGCGAATTCGCATAAGTACTTCAGGAGCATCAACGCGAACCCGGAAAGAGCGTAGGCGAGTTGGCTGACGGGGAGTTGAAGACCGAACCAGAGTTTCGGGAGTGTGACGAGCGAGAAGTTATCGAGAGGTTGGTCCGGGGGTTGGTCCGGTGTGGGGGCCGATGGATTTGCGGTGCTCATGGTCGAGCTACTCCTGCTTTGGTCGCTCATTGGTCGTTAATGGGCCAGACATCGGAGGGGTCTCAAAGAACGAACCTTCGTCGAGCATTCGAGGATCACCTGTGCGTGTGAGTTCATCGAGCAATCGTTGTTCGAGGCTTTGGCGGATGGATTGATACTCCGGATCTGCTGCGAGATTTTTCATCTGATGCGGATCGACTCGCAAGTCGAAGAGTTCTTCGCGTGGTCGGCGTCCATAAGCATGCTGGAAGAAAGGTTGCCATTGAGGTTCATTGCGATGTTCGACCAGCCACGCTTTCGTCGGTCCTGCATCTTCGTCGGGTAGGGTTGCGCGGGTGTTCTCACGCACTTGCTGATAGCTTGGGGGAGTGGAGTCCATCAAGCCATACGGATCGCCGAGTGGCCAGCGATCGGGTCGAAAGTTAATGATGTAGAGAAATTCATCCGTGCGGATTGCCCGTTGCGGATACGGAGAAAAATCCGCTCTCGCATTTTCAACATGGCGTTCTCGACCGAAGAAGACTGCATCGCGGTTCGGATCAAGTTTGCCGCTGGAGTTTTTTTGGAGCATAGGCAACAGACTTTTTCCCGTCATCGTCTGCGGGACTGCAAGCCCGGCGGCTTCTAAAATCGTGGGAGCGATATCGGTGAGGCTAACAAGATCATCGATGACGCGAAATGACTTCGTAGGGATGCCCGGCGAGTTCTGTGATGTGTTCTGTGGGGAATTCTGCGGGGAATTCTGTGGCAAGCTCTCGGACGAAGTTTGTAGGGGTGTGTGGGGGATGTTAGGGCCGGCAATCATCAAGCTCACTTCAGTACCGAACCCATAGAGGTTGCATTTGCCGTGGGGGAAGCCTGGTGGGCCGTGATCTCCACTGATGATGATCATGGTCGAGTCGGTAAGCTGTCGCGTTTCGAGTTCATCGAGAAGTCGCCCGACAGCAGCATCCCACGCTGCGATTTCTCCGAAGTAATCCGCAAGGTCTTGGCGGACGGTCGGCACGTCGGGTAAGAAAGGGGGCAGATTGCCATGAAATTGCTTGGGATCGAATCCCCATAGACTCTCGCCAGAGCCTTCGATCCATTGGCGATGTGTATTGGTTGGTCCAAACCAATAACAGAATGGTCGACCATCGGGTCGGGCTTTTAGGAACTCTTTGAAGTTCGATTCGACACCGTTGAGCAGCTCCGTTTTAGCTGCTTCGATCGAGCTTCCTTCGCGAACTGCTCGGGTCACATTTTCTGAGAAGTCGTTGAATTTTCGTCCAAACTTTTCATAAGCGAATTTTCCGGCACCGTAGGGAGCATCACCCGGTGAACCAGGGCTCCAGACTTTGAATGACTCACCGATGTGATAACCGGCTTGATCGAGCAGCAGTGGGAAGGCGGGAATATTCGGATCCCAAACGGCACCTTGAAGAATCGAGCCGCGACCGGTGCGCCAAAAGTGTTGTCCCGATAACAGAGCGCTGCGGCAAGGTGTGCAGCTTGGAGCCGACACGAACGCATGTCGAAACAGTACGCCTTGTTGGGCGATACGATCGATGTTGGGAGTGCGAACCAGCGATAGCAAGGGATCGGGATCGATAGCAGCATACGCGCTGGCGAATCGCCCCCAGTCATCGGCGAAGAGAATCAGGAAGTTGGGGCGAGAAGTCAGTGGTTCCGCTGCGTTCTCATTTGGAGAATTGCTCTGTACTGTTTCGTCGGCTTTGGCAATTCCGCCCAATTGTGCAACGCCAATGATGATCGATCCAGCATCCGGAGTGATCCCCACCCAAGCTGTGAGCATCAGAGCGCACACGAGGATCCGTATTGAAAGTAGCTTGCGAGCGCGGATCAAGCTACATATCGGCCCGTTGAATTGGGAGTGTTGGTCGGGCATGCGTGTGAGACCATTAGTTTGGACGAATAAACTGGTTTGAACGAATAGTTTAGTTTGAACGGATAGTTGGAATTCAGAGCGAGAGACTACTTTAGCCGATCGCGGGTTGTTGTTGGGTTGCGCAGTGGAAGGCACCGAGTCCCCAGATGAAATCTGAGGCGTCGATGGGGATGATATCGCGATCGGGATAATGTTCGCGAAGGATACCGATTGCGGCATCATCGGTTATTCGGTAACCGAATTGAGGAACGATAACGATCCCATTTGCCAAGTAGTAATTGCAGTAGCTTTCCGGCAGTCGTCTGCCTTGCGCAAGCCTTGGTGGAGGTGTTTGCAGCGGGATGATTTCCAATGGGCGATCATCTGCATCGGTCATCTCGTGAAGGGCTTGAAATTGCTTTGCTAGGTGCGGGGCGTTGGAATCGTCGGCGGAGGACGCGATTGCGGCGAGGACGACACCTGGGCGGGTGAAGCGGACGAGTTGATCGATATGGCTATCGGTGTCGTCACCGGCAAGTTCGCCGCCGTCTACCCATAGGACTTTGCGAACACCCAGCATCCGTTTGAATTCGGTTTCGATTTCTTTTCGAGACCAGTTTGGGTTGCGAGTACCGGTGTAGACGGCGCTACTGGTTGTCAACAGCGTTCCTTGGCCATCGGTTTCGAGCGCACCCCCTTCGCAGGTCAATCGTGAGCGGAAGGCTTCGATTGCGCGCGTCGATGAGCCATTGTCGCTGGGATCCGACCAGTGGCCTTGGGAATCAAGACCTCGGCAGATTTCGCTAGAAGCATTTGCGTCGCTATCGTGAGGGTTGTATTTATTCCCCCATGCGTTGAAGATCCACTGGACTGCGCCGAGTCGACCTTCGGAGGGATGTATCAAGAAGGTTGGGCCGTAGTCTCGGATCCAAACATCATTGGTTACGATGGGATGGACCGTCACATTGGGGATCGCTTCAAGGGTTTTTCGAGCGAGCGAAAGCGACTGGCTTGGACCACCCAGAACGTGTACGTGTTCGACTTCGGCAAGCGTTCGGATGACTTGCTCGGTCACGGGTGGGATGCAGTGGAATCGCCCGGGCCAAGTAGATTCGTTATGGGGCCAGGATATCCAAGTCGCTTCGTGGCGTTCCCATTCAGCGACCCAAGTGAAACCGAGTTCGGCGGGTGATTTAAGGCTCATGAATCCAACCATCGTTTTGTAAGGTCGCCGTAGGCATCGATCCGTCTGTCGCGGAGGAATGGCCAATAGGTACGTTGTGTATTGATGAAATCCAGATCGCATCGGACCATGACAAGCTCTTCGCTGTCGTGGCTTGCGCGATGCAAGAGGTTTCCTGCGGGGTCGTATGCGAAGGATCCACCCCAGAATTCGATATTCTCTTCGACGCCGACGCGGTTTGCAGCAGCGACGTAGAGTCCGTTGGCAATCGCGTGCGAGCGCATCATGGTCTCCCAAGCTTCGTGTTGGCTTTTGCCAACCGTCGGTTTGTCTTGAGCAAGCCAGCCGATGGCGGTTGGGTAGAGCAAGATCTCAGCGCCGCGGAGCGCGAATAACCGTGCGGCTTCTGGGTACCATTGATCCCAGCAAACGCCTACACCTATCACCGCATGTTTGGTTTTCGCGACGGTGAATCCAGTATCGCCAGGAGTGAAATAAAACTTCTCGTAGTAATGGGGATCATCCGGAATATGCATCTTGCGATAGAACCCGACTTGCTTCCCATCGGTATCGAAGACCAGCGCAGTGTTGTGGTACAAGCCATGAGCGCGACGCTCGAAGACCGAGCCGGTGACGACCACCGAGCATTGCTTGGCTACCTTGCTCATGGCATCGCTGCTTGGGCCGGGAATGGTTTCAGCCCAAGCGAATCGGTCGTGGTCTTCGCTCTGGCAAGGGTATGGAGCGTTGAAGAGTTCTTGCAAGCAGACGATATCTGCACCGGCTTTCGCCGCTTGGCGTACCATCTCGACGGCTTTCTCGATATTCGCCGCGATGGAGCCAGGGGTGGTCATTTGGACAAGTGCGAGGTGGACGGTTCTGTTGGATTTCGACATCCTTCGATTCCTAGTTGTGGCTAACGGTGCTATTCAGAGGATTGACCTGCGTAGCGAAAGGAGCGGATGACAAGGTCTCGGACGGCTTCGGCGTCAACGCTGGTAGCGAGTTCGAGGTCATGTGCTTCGGGTGCTTGGCTTCGGCGATCGATGATGGTCGCACCACGGCTGATGGAGCCTTGGTCTTCAACATCGACCATGAATTGTTCGCAAGTAAAGAGCTCGGGGGCAAGGAGGTAGATCACGCCGAGGACTCCTTGAAGCGGAATAGTTTCTTGACCGAGGACTTGTCGATAGGATCGAAACAAGTGAGGGAGCATGGTATGCAGGATCGAGCCGACGCGCGTGTATTTCAGGGGCAGGTGCGAGAGGATTTCGAGGTCGAAGCGGATGCGGTTGGTCACATCGAGGGGTAGGAGGGTTTTGGTGGTGGGGGAACGCAGAACGCGTTGCGCGCTTTGTGGGTCAAAGTGCATGTTGAATTCGGCAGCGGGGGTGACGTCCCCGTGGCCGGGTGTTGCCCCGCCGGCGATGACGATCCGGTCGATTTGAGAAATAATACTTGGGTCGCGCTGAAAAGCTTTTGCGACCGATGTTAGGGGGCCTAGGCACAGGATGGTGACTTCGGATGGTGCGGCTTTGACCCGATCGATAATGAGCTTGTCGCTCGGCAGCAGATGTTGTCGTTCGACGGGGGTAAGTCCGAGGTTTCCCAGCCCGTCGGAGCCGTGCAGATCGCGGCCGTCGCCTACAGGAGCGTCATCGGGATCGGTTCCGATGCCGATGCGTGGATAGCGAGGAGGGTCGAGTTTTTCAAGAAGTCCCAAGACATTTCGCGCGCACTGTTCGGCTTCGACGTTCCCGGAGGAAGTCGTCACGGCCAGCACTTCGAGTCGCGGGTCGAACAAGGCGATGGTTAGAGCTAAAGCGTCGTCAATTCCCGGATCGCAGTCGATAATGACTTTTCTAGCCATGGCTTTGCGTTTGTTTTTCTTTCGTGTGCTTAAAATATTCGGCCAAGTCGCGGGTGGATGCCAACCTCGATAGCCGAGCGATGGGCTTTAGTGTAACGTAGAAGTCGTTGTTCTACAAAACGGGGCAGGATCCAGAGGCGATGGGTGGACCTAGGAAATAGCGGGGAAGCATGTTAGAGGATTTCATTGAAATTGCCCAAAAGGGGATCGATTTAAACGCAGATCAGATGCAGCAGGCGATTATCTGGATGCTTGCTGGCCGCGCAGAGGACGAGCACATCGGACAGTTGCTCCTGGCCTTGAGAGCCAAGGGAGAAGCGGTTTCTGAAATGGTCGGTGCGGCGCGCGGAATGCGGACGATGATGACACCGATCCGGTCGGAACGCACGGGTTTGCTCGATACTTGCGGAACGGGCGGGGATGGCAGTGGAACGTTCAACATCTCGACAGCAACCGCGATCATCACCGCAGCTTGCGGAGTACCGACGGCCAAGCATGGGAATCGCAAGATCACCAGTGCGACCGGTTCAGCGGATGTCTTAGCGAGCTTGGGGGTGGAGATCGAAGCGGATCGCAAGCGAGTCGAGCGATGTTTAAACGAGCTCGGTCTATGTTTTTGTTTCGCGCCGATGTTGCATCCAGCGATGAAATATGTGGGTCAGGTCCGCCGTCAACTTGGAGTGCCGACGTTATTCAATTACTTGGGCCCGCTATGCAATCCGGCGAATGCATCTTTTCAAGTGATCGGTACGGGGCGCGGTGACTTGCAGACCAAATTAGCTGCGACGCTGGTTCAATTACCGATCGAAGCGGCGATCGTGGTAAGAGGCTTGGATGGAATGGATGAAGTAACCCTCAGTGCTGAGACGAGTGTGTATCACGTTCAGTATGGGATGACGACGCAATTCATGTGGGAGCCGAAAAGTTTTGGACTTGAGACGATCAAAGCAGAGGACTTGGCCGTCTCGGGGCCGGAGGAGAGTGCGGCGAGGATTCGAAGTATTCTGCAAGGAGAAAGTGGGCCTTCGCGTGATATTGTGTTAGCGAATGCAGCGGCGGGGTTATGGGTAAGTGGCAAGACCCATTCGCTTTTTGAGGGAGTTGAATTAGCGCGTCGTGCGATCGATCGCGGGGACGCTTTAGGAATCCTAACGCAGCTCGCGAAACTCACGCATGAACAAACTCACTCATGAACAAACGCAAACGGGCTGAAATGCCGTTGCCTGTGTTAGGCGTGTTGGTCACGGAATAGCCGAAGAGCTTGTCGATTCGATTCGAAAGCTAATTGATCGAGGACTTCGTCGCTTAAGTCGGTCCAAATCCATGAGGTGATCTCGCCATCTGAATTTGAAATCTCGCCCGCATCGACTTCGGCAACGTAGAAGAAATCCAATACCGGTAACTCGACTCCTCGGTACAAATACGAGTTGGGGCGCGAAGTCAAATACCGGAGTTTGGTCACATGCAATCCGACTTCTTCTAGCACTTCACGCCGAAGGGCTTCTTCGGCATTCTCGCCCGGATCGACGAATCCTCCTGGCATGCCGAGCATTCCTTTGCCCGGATCATTGGCTCGTCGCAGCAACAGGACGTGGCCAAGGGAATTACAAACCACTGCACCGACGGCTGAGACGGGCCCGAAGAAAGTTGAGTGACCACACTCGCTACATCGGTATGGTCGCAACGGTGTGAATGACTTGCGCGGAGAGCCACACGCTGGACAGTAATGATAAGTCGCCGCAAGTTCCATAATGCCATCGCTCAAAAGTGTGTGCGGATGAATGCTGCAAGTCTACGATTAGAACTGTCGTCTGCAGGGGGAGTTTAACTACTCGCACGCCCTGACTTTGATCGTACAGTTCTTTGATAGTACCGTATCGCCCCGAAATCGTCACAGAGCCTTAAGCTTGCGAGGGGCGTTTTTTATTGACTTTTGGCAAGCACAGCAAGGCTTCCAACAAAAGCGCCATCAACATCGCAACGACAAACCATCTCCAAACTTCTTGCACGAGGCTGCTTGCCTTCTTGCTGGCAGAGATCTTGGCCCAGGCCAAATCTCCGAAAAGTCGTTCAAGGACGGGGGTTTCGACAACCCGGGGCAAATCCTCCGTTTCGTCGCGATGGATAGCTACGAGGGTCTCATCCGTTGCATAAACACCTGCATGCATCGGATACTCGTTCGATGGGGCTTCGTCGTTCCCCAAACTCATTTTGGAACTCGCGTCCACCGCTCGGTGATCTGTTCCAGCCAACGCATTGCGCGTGGTACCAACCCTTGATGCACCGATGGCAAGCAATCGCTGAATGGTCACGTAAAGCACAACACCGTCTCCTGCAAGGGTCGAATCGCGATCCGATGGCGTCGTTGCACACAACATAATCGGAAGGGCTTGCTCGGCAGAAAGCGTAACACTTGCAAGGAACGGTTTGCCACTGGGAAGCGTTGCGAGTGGTTCAAGGTTACCGTTAAGTCCACAGAGCCGACGAATTCCTAGTTGCCCGATGGGCAATGGAGCACCATTGAGGGTGTTGGAGAGAAGCTGCGAGTCGTTCTGCCATTGCGCGATGCGAGCGATGCGGTCACTACCCGCCTGAGCATTCCCAGCATTGCCTTCAAGATTATCCGTGGATTCCGAATTGTTCACCGGTGCTGCAGCGTTGCCCACAGGTGCTTCGCTCGCATCCAACGCTTCCCAACTCGACCACTGCACGCCGAAGGCTTCGCTCTGATCGGGGTTTTCTGGGGGAAGCAGCAATAGCTGCCCGCCGGAGGCGACGAACTTCGAGAGTGTTTCAAGCGATTTTCCGGTAGGAAGGTTCTCTTGCCAAACAATCAAAGCCACGTCGCTTAAGTCGGTCGATTCGAATTGCGAGAGACTGGCAAGCTCGGCTTCGCAACGCACGCTTTGTTCTGGCGAAATCGAAGCGCACAATTCGATGGCTTGGACTAACTCAGGAGTCTCACTGATGAGTAAAGCGCGGCGAGCTGGTGCAGGTTCGAAGACGAAATAGGCCGTGTCGTCTGACGGGTTCGAATCGCTTGGTATGCGGACCGAACCGAAGCCTCGAGCGGCGGGGTCGGTTTTCGTTGAACCGGCATTGGCGTCGCTCGTGAAATCCTTTTCGAGTGGAATGCGGTAATCGGTCAGTTGCGCGGAGTTGCCTTGCATGGGGACTTCGACAACCGATCGGTTGGAGCCGACGGTGATTTCAACGGGGATATTGACGGTGTTTTCGGTCGTCTTATCAACGGATTTGTCACCCGAGTTATTGCCGGTTGTCTTATTGCCGGCTGTCCCTTGAACTGGTGAGCTCGGGCCGGGTTGTTCGATCCTCAAGCTCAAAGCGAGTTCGGGGCCGGTTTCGGCTTCGACTCGGCGTACTTCGGTCGTTCGGATCGAGCGGTTCGCGGCGGTGGGATTCAGATCGTTTTGCGATAGATCGAGGATGGAGAATCGGATGGATGGGCCCAAGGCTCGAAAGCCGTCTTGAACACCTTTCCAGCGTCCGTCTTGGCTTTTCCAGTCGCTATCGCGCATGTCGGAGCAGAGCCAGACCATCGTGTTTCCCGACGGGTTGTTCTTGGCATACAGAAGTGCTTTTTCGAGTTGGCCGGGGATATCGCTCGTCGCGCTCCAAGCGTCCCGAGGTGCGGCTCGAAGCCATTGGGTGACCGATGGGAACTCTTCGGGTTTCTCGGCGAGCGGATCGATTTGCACGATGCGTTGGATGCCAAGTGTCTTGAATGTTTCCGCGAGCTGATCGATCCCTTGTTCGAGTTTGGAGTTCAAAGCCCCGTTTGGAATTTCGGCCATGCTTGGGGATCGGTCGAGCAAGACGATTGCGACACGGTTCGCATCACCTCCTAGGAGAGCGAGCAGTCCGCTGGTCAGAGGACGGGCGGTAAAGAGGATCAAGGCCGCGAGGGCGAGGGTACGCATCGCGAGGATCAACCACTGCCGCAGTTTGGTGTATCCGCTAGACATCTTGGTCGCATCGAGCAAGAACCGCATGGCGGCCCAAGGGACGGTTTGAAATCGTCGTTGGTTGACCAAGTGGATGATGATAGGGATAGCCGCTAGCGGCAGGGCTAGGAGCATCCAAGGTTGTAGAAAGTTCATCGCACGCCTCGTCCTCGTGTGCGGGCTACCAAGAATCGCATCAAGGGGTGTTCGTAGGATTCGTTGGTTTGGATGCGGTGATAATCGACTCCGGTTTCAAGGGTCAATTTCTGCATGGCTTGCAAGTAAGTCGCAAGGGCGCGTTGGTATCTGTCCGCTATTTCGCTTGGTTCGACAAAGATCGAGGTGTTGCCTTCCATATCGACGAATCGAACCGGTCTGCCGAACGCGAATTCGATTTCTTGGGGATCGAGGAGGTGGAAAGCTGCGACGTCATGTTTGCGGAATCGAAGATGTTCGAAGCAGCGTTTGAGTTCGTCGGTGGGTACAAAGAAGTCCGAGATGATCACGACCAGTGCACGTTGGCGAACGGTTTCGGCCAACTCGTCGAGGATTTGCGGCAGTTGGGTTTCACCTTGAGGTTTGGTTTTCTCCAAGGTGTCGAAAAGAAGTTTCAAATGGGCCGCAGAGCGTTTAGCGGGGATGTTTTGAACAATCTTTTCGGCGACGGTGGCTAATCCAACTGCGTCCCCTTGTTGGGCTGCGAGATAAGCCAGGGTAGCTGCGATGCGTCGGGAGTAGTCGATTTTCGTAAGCATCCCTTTGGATGCGTAGCCCATCGAGCCACTTGTATCGAGTACCACACAGCAGCGCAAGTTCGTATCGGCTTCGAACTCTTTGACGTAGTATCGGTCGGTGCGTCCGAAAGCGCGCCAATCGAGACGACGAAGATCGTCGCCGGGAACGTATTTGCGGTACTCCGCAAATTCGACGCTGCTGCCGCGGTGTGGGGATGCATGTCGTCCCGATACGTTGCCTTGCATCGCATGCCGAGCTTTTAACGGAACGGCCGCGAGCCGAGCAATGATCTGCGGATCGAGGAAGGAGCGGGTGACGTTGAGCATGAGCTTATCGTGTCTCGTCGATGAGTCGGGAGACAATCTGCTTGGCTGAGACCCCTTCGGCTTGGGCCGCGAAGGTTGTGATCAAGCGGTGGACGAGGACAGGCTTAGCCACGTACTGTACGTCTTCGAGTCGCACCATGTAGCTACCTTGCAACGCCGCACGGCTCTTGGCTCCAAGGATCAAGTTCTGTACGGCGCGAGGTCCAGCTCCCCAGCTGACGAACGGTTTCAACCAATCGGGAGCGGTCGGCGATTGCGGTCTGGTTTTGCGAACAAGCTTGGCTGCGTACTCGTAGATATGGTCAGCCACGGGGATGCGTCGCACAAGCCGTTGATAGTGCAGGATTTCTTCGCCGCTGAGAACCCCGTTGAGTTTGACCATGTCATCTCCGGTGGTAGTCCGCGCGATTTGAATTTCTTCTTCCTCGTTTGGATAATCAAGCTCGACGAGGAACATGAAACGATCAAGCTGGGCTTCGGGCAACGGATAAGTCCCTTCTTGCTCGACTGGGTTTTGAGTCGCGAGCACCATGAAAGGAGACTCAAGGTCAAAGGTCTTGCCCAAAACGGTCACACGCTGTTCTTGCATAGCCTCAAGCAACGCGGCTTGGGTCTTTGGTGGGGCGCGGTTGATTTCGTCTGCAAGGATGATGTTTTCGAAAATCGGTCCAGGGATAAACTGGAATTCACGTCGACCTTCGGCGGTTTCTTGAAGAATATCGGTGCCGGTGATGTCCATGGGCATCAAGTCGGGGGTGAACTGAATACGGTTAAAACCCAGCGACATCGTCTCGGCAATTTTGCTAACCAAGAGAGTTTTCGCTAGACCGGGCACACCCATGAGCAAAGCGTGACGACGTGCGAATAAGCAGATCGCTAGTTGCTCGATCACTTCTCGCTGCCCGACGATGACTTTGGCAAGCTCGCTGCAGAACCGTCCGTAGGAGGAACGGAGTTGATCGATCGCGTGGACTTCCTGATCCGTCAGTTGTTGTTCTTTGGTCAGCGACGAAGAATCGGATTGGCTCATGAAGATTCTGAAGTGGTTAAAGGTTGGTTTTGCAGATCAGGAAAGATCGGGCAATGAGCTGAAAACTGTGAACTCGGGTCCCTATTGTAGTTCAGTTCGTTGATTATGGTTAATAAATGCCGAAGGGGACTTGCTGAAAACCTGCCCAATAACGTTGGTTAATCATCGCAATTGGGGAATGTGGGAGCGAGCGCGAGGATTTTGCGGCACAAGTAAGAGGTGGCTTTAGCGGTTTGCCGCGTGGTAGAGATCTGCGAAATCGCTGGTGCTTGCTGGGCGGGGGTTGTACGAACCGGTCCATTGTTTGCTGGCCATCGCGGCCATGGCTTCGATCAGTTCGTTCTCGGAGGAGAATTCGGCGAGTTTCGTTTTCCAGTTGGGAAGCTTGAACAGTGGGGTGGCCAGGGAGGCGCGTTCAAGCCAGTTTTGAAAAGTAACCGCGAGGGTTTCGGCGGGAGAGGAAGTACCGAGGTGGCTTGTTTCGGGTAGGAGTCGAGCCAGTTCGCGGTATTTCTCGGAGACGGCGGAGGCGTTCCGGCTGGCCGCAGAATCGCTGGCTGCAGAATTGTTGGCTGTTGCATTAAAACGGAGGACGTGCGGCATCATAATACCGACGGCTTGGCCGTGGGGCACGTCGAGAAACGCTGTCAGTGGATTTGCTAATGCGTGAGCGGCCCCGAGCATGGAAGCTTCGATGGCCATTCCGGCGAAGGCTGCACCGAGTTGCATTTGGGAACGGGCTTGCATGTCATCTGGATTTTCGATGACGCGAGGGAAGCCTTGTGCGAGGAGAGTCCAAGCTTCTCTTGCATAACAATCGCTCATGGCGTTTCGTTTGGTGGTAACGAAGCTTTCGAGGGCGTGGGTCAGGGCATCGATTCCGGTGAGGGCCGTGACGCGGGGTGGTTGCGAGCGGGTCAAGGTAGGATCGAGGATGGCGATTGCCGGTGCGGCTTTGGGGTCCCCGCAAGCCATTTTCACGTGAGTAGCAGCATCGCTGATAAGAGCGAAGGATTGCATTTCGCTGCCGGTACCCGAGGTGGTGGGGATCGCGATTAGGGGAAGCATTGTGTTGGTGGCTTTTCCCACTCCCCAATAATCTGCGATACGGCCGCCGCAGGATAACAGGAAGTTTATCCCTTTAGCGCAGTCCATGCTTGAGCCGCCTCCGAGTCCGACGAGGAGGTTGGGTTGAAAGGACTTTGCGATTTGCAAGCCGGCATCGACGTGTTCGGTGGTTGGGTTTTCGGTGAGTTGGTGGAATCCGCAGGAATCGATACCTGCTTTTTGCAGGGAATCGATTCCTCTTTGGAAGATGCCTGCGGCGAGTACACCTGGATCGCTGACGACGAGGGCTCTGGAGGCCCCGAGGCTTTTAGCTAGCGTTCCGAGTTGTTCAATGGCATTCTCCCCGGCCACGAGTCGAGTGCGAAGTTGGTAGTCAAGCATTGGGTGGGGTGGGTGGGGTGGGTGGAATTGTGCCGGGGGTGATAGGTATTCTTGCATAACCCGAACAGATTACCAACTCAAGGCATTTCCGTTGTAATCAGAGCATGACAAAAGGAGTTTACCGTTAATTTTACCTAGACGAAACACCGAAGTTAGACTGCGAGCAGTGTGTTCATGGATGAACCGAGCGACTTCTGAGCATTTGGGCGATATGCCCGGTGGGTAAGTGGGGAGCAGGTACGTCGGCGGCATGAACATCCCGCCTGATCCTTGGCCCATCAACTGTTGACGGCCGAATCATCATCGCTTCTTCGTTGCCGATTTGTTCAGGATAGGAGTTCCAGAACTATGAAGATGAACCGACTTGCGCTCAGTGCAATGATTGCCGGCGCTTGCATTTCGGGTTCGGCCTTCGGTCAAACCAACCGAACCGCCGCTCCGCGTTATTCCCCTGCATCGTACTACAGCTATTATGACGATGCATCTACAGGACCAGCAGTCGCGAAGGCTTCGGCAACGAATGTTGTTCAAGCTTCTGCGGTTTGCGACAACAACCAAGCGTGCGATACCGGCAATGGAGCTGGAGCGGGTGGTTGTGACAACACAGGTGGGTTGGGTGCAGCTTTGGGTGGACGTGCTGGTTGCGATTTAGGCAACGGCTGCGACGCTAGCGGTTGCGACTCGATCGGTGGCAGCAGCGGATTATTCGGCTGCGGTCTGCTTGGAACGGGCCGTGCCCTTGGAGATCCATGGAAGCTTGTCAAAGAGCCGATCGGTGGATTCAACATCGGTGGTTGGACGAGCGTTGGCTATCATTCGCATGCGAATCCTTATAGCTTCAACACCTACCCCAAGAAGATTCAGCTTGGGCAGCAATGGTTCTTTGCAGAACGCATCGCTGATGGCAGCGATGGATTTGGATTGGGTGGTCGCGTCGATTACCTTTATGGTACCGATGCACCGGACACACAGTCTTTCGGTATTGCGAACAACCACTGGGACAACGGCTGGGATAATGGCGGTCAGTACGGCCATTCCTTGCCACAAGCTTACGGTGAAGTCGCCTACGGTGACTTGAGCGTCAAAGCAGGTCACTTCTTCACGATTGTGGGGAACGAAGTGGTAGCGGCTACGGGGAACTTCTTCTACAGCCGTCAGTTCACGTTCTACAATGCTGAGCCTTTCACCCACACCGGTGCATTGGCAACCTACAAGGTCAACGACGACACCCAGTTGTTCAACGGTTACGTGATGGGCTGGGACAGTGGATTCGAAGACAACGGCGATGCATACATCGGCGGTATCAAGACCAAGGTTAGCGACAAGTGGACGTTCTTGTGGAACTCGGTTCTCGGTCGATTTGGCGAGAGCAAGTCGCTGAATGCGAACGAGCGAGGCGGGATTCAGAACGTGATGTTGATCGGTAATTTGACCGACAAGTTGACTTACATCAGCCAGACCGACGTTTTGTACACCACCAACGATACGGACGCGGTTGTTCGCAACACGTACGGTAACATCAACTACTTGGTTTACCAAATGAACGATCGTTGGTCGCTTGGACAACGATTCGAGTGGTTCAACTACGGCGGATCTGGTTTTGGTGGGGCGCACAACGACGAGTTGTACAACTACACCGTTGGCACCAACTATCGAGCTCATGCGAACCTTTTGTTCCGTCCAGAAGTTCGCTGGGTATGGGACAAGAGCCGATTTGGGTTCAACGAAGACAAGGCAGCCAGCCAAGCAGCCATTGGCGGCGACATGGTCTTCACGTTCTAGTCGAGTGTGAGACAGAGCAAGCGTAGGAGAGCGATCTCGATCTCTTACACTTAGCAAAACTAGCGAACCGGACGGCACGACCCAGGCCGTCCGGTTTCGTTTTTTTGACGTGTTAGAGGTGATAGGCTTTCTGCCGTGTGATTCCAGTTTGAACAGTTCCATTCCATCCTTGGGAGAGAATTTCCCGATCGCAGAAATGCATAGTCGCGGTTGGATGTTTTGGCCCAGACCAGACTAAGCAGCTTAAAAGGTGGTTAGGTGTAGGTTAGTGATTGAACAAAAAGACTACTCGTGGGCGTCTTGGTGGCTCTGCCCGCGGGCAACTTTATTCGCCGGCAAGTTTAATCGCCGGCAATTCCCCATTCGCAATTCTCCATTCTCGAAGTTCTCTTGAAGGAATCCCCCCCGTTCTACCGAATGAATAAGGTAAGGTGTACCGTTTGTACCGGTTCTGATCCCCTCGCAAGGTGCTTTTTCGCAATGATGAACCCACTCGCCCCCCACTCCTTGCCCCAAGTCGCGTCCCACGCCCTGTGCGCATCGGCTCTGCTGCTGGGAAACTTCCTAAACACCGCTGATCTCCTCGCCGGTGAACCCCACTTGCTCGGTACCCAAGTCGCCGCACCCGGCGGTGCACACCATCATACCGGCGGTGCACACCATCAT
>Ga0315899_10002009_pt1 | contig 22839 bp, 19 predicted proteins | sample LakEriMetagenome_2_FD_203518 | JGI IMG/M metagenome (GOLD analysis project Ga0315899, IMG submission 203518) | Freshwater fungal communities from buoy surface, Lake Erie, Ohio, United States - Buoy 4 MA112 | ecosystem: Environmental > Aquatic > Freshwater > Lake | place: USA: Lake Erie, Ohio... | reverse complement strand
CCATTTGATTCTAGACGAAGCAGACCGCATGCTGGATATGGGCTTTGTGGAGGATATACTTAAAATTATCAATCAGGCACCCAAAAAGCGTCAGACCTTGATGTTTTCGGCCACCATGCCACCCAAGATTAGGCAGTTTGCTGCCAAATTGTTGCACGAGCCCAAAGAGATAAGCATTGCAGTTTCCAAACCGGCAGAACGGGTTGTTCAGGGTGTGTTTCGGGTGCATGATAAAGACAAAAATTCCGTTGCTGTATGGTTGCTAAAGGAAAAGAATTTGCCTTCGGTCATTATTTTCACGGGAACCAAATCCAAGGCACGGCAGCTGGAGCGTGATTTGCAAAAAGCCGGTGTTAATGCCAAAAGCATTTCCTCTGATCTGGAACAAAAAGAAAGAGAGGAAGTCCTCAGGGCTTTTCGCAGCCGCAGGTTGCCCGTACTGGTGGCAACAGATGTGCTTTCCCGTGGTATTGACATTGAAGATATCGGTATGGTGATTAACTACGATGTTCCCGGCGATGCCGAAGATTACATTCACCGGATCGGGAGAACTGCACGGGCTGAGAGTAAGGGTGAGGCGTATACGTTTGTGAGTGGGGAGGAATTTCGAAAATTCAAACGCATAGAGGAATTGATGGGAATGGAGGTGACAAAAATGGCTAATCCTGCAGGTATTGCTGAGGCGTCTGTGGCGGTTCAGGGGCATTTACATTCAAAAAAGCCCGGCAACCCCAATTCACGGGGTAAATCACACTTTTTCAGAAAGAAAAAGTCTTAAATATCTTTATAAATTATTGAATAACAATAAAATACAAAAATACTCAATGTGTTGAGTGAAATTACTCAATTAAATAATATAAAATACTCATAAAGATATTTGAAATTACTTGGTTTTGTATTAATTTTGTATATGGCTAATGTAATTGTGCGCGGTTACTACGGTGCATTGCTAAAACGGTTAACAGAGAAAAATCCGCTGCTGCAGGTGTTGACCGGTCCTCGACAGGTAGGGAAAACCACCCTGGTAAAACAGGTGTTGAAAGACGAAAGCATAGCAGGATTTTATGTAACGGCCGATCAGGTTACGCAAGGCCATGATGTTTGGCTTGAAACCCAGTGGCAAAGGGCGGTGGCTGCAGCTTCGGAAACGGAGAAACCTTTCTGTCTGGTGGTTGACGAAGTGCAGAAAATTCCCCAATGGAGTGAAATTATCAAACGCCTTTGGGATGCCAGAAATGAGGATGCCTCGCAGTTTAATTTATTGTTGTTGGGTTCATCCAGGTTGCTGATGCAGCAAGGGCTTTCAGAATCGCTGATGGGCAGATTTGAAACCCTGTATTTAGGGCATTGGGATCTGGACGAAATGCAGGAAGCTTTTGGCGTTTCCACCGATGAATATATTTTTTACGGGGCCTATCCGGGTGGGGCTCACCTGATTCATGACCCAGACCGGTGGTATTCATTTCTTCAGGATGCCATCGTGGAAACAAGCTTATCTAAAGATATTTTGCAAATGACCCGAATCGATAAGCCCGCTTTGCTGCGAAACATGTTTGATGTGGGATGTGCGCATTCATCGAGAGAGTTATCCTACTCGAAAATTCTCGGCCAATTGGATGGAGCAGGCAACACGACTACATTGGCACATTACCTGCGTTTACTGGGTTCGGCAGGATTGCTCAGCGGTCTTGAAAAATTTGATAAAAGCCAGATTCGCCGGCGTGCTTCCAGTCCGAAGTTGCAGGTGCATAACAATGCCTTACTCCTGATTTCCGAATTTAAACCTTTTGAGCAGATACGAAACGACCACACGGCCTGGGGCAGGTATGCAGAATCTGCCATTGGCGCGTATTTGCTGAATAAATCACACGAAAAACGTTTCAGACTTCATTACTGGCGTGATGGCAATTATGAAGTAGATTACGTGATTTCTAAAGGGGATAAAATAACGGGGGTTGAGGTAAAAACCGGTGCCAAAAGCAAGCTTTCAGGGCTTGAAAGATTTAAACAGAAGTTTCCCGGAGCCAAGGGTTTGATTGTGGGCAGCAGGGGTATACCCGTTGAGGAGTTTTTGAGAACCTCGCCGGAAAATTATCTGTGATCAGGATTTGAGGTAAGGACTCAGCTCCTCCTCGAAATACTGCAGGGCATTTTTCACTGGCAGGGGCAAACCACCGCCCAGGGCGCACAGACTTCCTGTTTCCAGGGTGTCCAGCAAATCGTTGAGCAGGGTGCGGTCAATTTTGTAGTTTTCGTTTAGCGCTTTTTGAAACATTTCTTTTCCGCGTGTGCTGCCAAGTCTGCAGGGGAAACATTTACCGCAGCTTTCATGGGCGGTAAATTCAAATAAGTGCTCAATGTATTTAGCCAGGGGGAAATACTCGGGAATGCAAACTACCGAGGCATGTCCCAGGAGAAAACCGCCTTGATTGAAGCTCTCAAAATCCAGGGTGAGTTCATCAATTTTACTTACGGGAACCAAGCCGCCCAGCGGACCTCCAATATGCATGGCTTTTACAGGAACACGGAAACCTTGTCCAAGTTCATCTATAACAGTTCTAAGGGGTGTGCCCATATCGGCTTCATACAAACCCGGGCGGTTGAAATGTCCATCCAGCGAAATCAACTTGGTGCCGGTGCTTTTACCGCGGCCTATGGCAGCGAATGCTTTACCGCCGTTGTCAATAATCCACGGCAGGCAAGCCAATGTTTCAACATTGTTCACCACAGTTGGTTTATTGAATAAACCATGCTGGGTAGGGTAGGGCGGACGAACCCTTACCTCAGGCCTTTGTCCTTCAATAGAACTGAGCAGGGCAGTTTCTTCACCGCAGATATAGGCACCTTGTGCTTTAATCACTTTGAATTCAAAGTCAAATCCGCTGCCCATGATGTTTTTGCCGATATAGCCCGCTGCATGCAACTTTTGTATTTCGGTTTCACAGATTTCTACGGCTTCGGGGTATTCACCACGAATGTAGAGGACTCCCCATGAGGCACCCATAATGTAGCCGGCAATCATCATTCCCATAAGCACGCTGTGCGGGCGTTCTTCCAGTAAATATCGGTCGCTGAAAGCTCCGGGATCGCCTTCATCTGCGTTGCAAACGATGAATTTGGTGTCGCCGGGAGTGTTTTTACAACTTTCCAGTTTGAATGCCATGGGAAAACCCGCCCCGCCGCGTCCGCGGACATTACTTTCCCTGATTTCGTGAAGCAAGGTTTCCTTATCGGTATTGAGGGCGGTTTGCCAGATCCCGTAATAGCTTTCAATATCGCCGTAGGGAAGGGTGAGCATAGGATTGCCTGTGGCACCCACGTGGTATTTTTCTCTGGTTTGATATGTTCCGGCAATGATGGCATCCAGGTGCTGAATATCGGAACCTGAATAATTGCGGTTTTTGTAATGAAAAGCATGATTTTCATGGCAACGGCCCAGGCACACCATTTCACCGGTTTTGTCTTTTCCGCACTTTGCTTCAATGGTTGCCTGCAAAGCGTTCTGGGTTCCGGCAGTAAGGCAGGCACTGCCATTGCATACATAGATTTCTTTGCCTTTGTTTTCCTCGCGGGTGAAATCATAAAAACTGGCGGCACCATATACATTGGCTTTTCCAATCAGGAACTCATCGGCCAATTTCTCCAGTCTTTCCGAACGGTCTGCATCCGATTCTTTGGTGATTCGTCCGATTTGTTCAAATAGGTTTTCTTCAAGGCCCTTACGGCCTGAAAGTTCGCTAATATTCTTGCCCATGCGCCTCAAAAGTAATTAAAGCCGTTTGAAAAATAAAATACAATTTGCCGGGTGTATGATTTGCTGTAATCCTTTGCCGGTAGGCATTTTTGCAATTAATTCCCAAGTTCTCCACACCCTTAATTTTCCTGCCCGGGTTTTGTAATTTCGAAAGTTCCCGCAATTCATATTTTATGCCTCAGTTTTCTCATTTACATGTTCACACCCAATATTCCCTGCTGGATGGTGCTGCCCCCATTAAAAGTCTGGTAAAAAAGGCCAAAGCCGATGGTATGCCTGCCATAGCCATTACCGACCACGGCAATATGTTTGGGGCATTTGAATTTTATCAGGCGGTAACCAAGGAGGGCCTGATTCCTGTGATTGGCTGTGAATTTTACCTGGTAGAAGACCGTTTCCAAAAATCCTTTGGGCAGGGAACCAAAGACAAACGCTATCACCAGCTCATACTTGCCAAAAATCAGCAAGGATATTCCAATCTGGCAAAACTCTGTTCTTTGGGCTACCTGGAAGGGATGTACAGTAAATATCCCCGCATTGATAAGTCGCTGTTAAAGCAATACAAAGAAGGTCTGATCGCCACGAGTTGCTGTATTGGTGCGGAAGTCCCACAAACCATTTTATGGAAGGGTGAGGAAGCAGCAGAAGCCGTATTTCAGGATTGGCTGGACATTTTTGGTGAAAATTATTACGTAGAGCTTCAGCGTCACAACTTGAAAAATCTGGATGGAACAGGCATTTCTCAAGAGGATATTAATCAGACATTGATTCGGTTTGCCCGCAAGTACAATGTACCCATTATTGCTACCAATGACAGTCATTATACCGACAAAAGGGATGCCAATGCTCATGACATATTGCTGTGCGTAAACACCGGTTCATTGCAAAGCCAGCCCAAGGCCACCGACGAAGAAAGCGGCAAAGGTTACAGGTTTGGCTTCCCTAACGACGAGTTCTTTTTTAAGTCTACGGATGAAATGCTGCAGCTGTTTAGTGATATTCCTGAAGCTTTAGATAATACCAATTTATTACTGGATAGCATTACCCCACCCAAACTGGACCGCGACATCGTATTGCCAAATTATGCACTGCCGGAACCGTTTACGGATCAGAATGAATTTTTGAGGCACTTGTCTTATGAGGGAGCCCGCAGGAGGTATGGTGAAATGATTCCATCTGAAATTACCGAACGCCTGGAATTTGAATTGGGAACCATTACCAAGTCAGGGTTTGCCGGCTACTTCTTGATTGTGCAAGACTTTACCACAGCAGCCCGGGAAATGGATGTATGGGTAGGTCCGGGCAGGGGATCGGCTGCGGGTAGTCTGGTGGCTTATTGCCTGGGCATCACCAACGTGGACCCGGTACGCTATGATTTGCTGTTTGAACGTTTTCTCAATCCTGAAAGGGTGAGTATGCCCGACGTCGATATTGATTTTGAAGATACCGGCAGGGACAAAGTGATAGAATATGTGGCCAAAAAGTACGGTGAACGTCGTATTGCCCAGATCATTACTTATTCTACCATGGCCGCTAAATCTGCCATCCGCGATGTGGGTAGGGTGCTTGACTTGCCTTTGCCGCAGACGGATTACCTGGCCAAACTGGTGCCCGGTAACATCGATTTGGAGCAAGCGTTGCACCAGCCGCCGGAAATTTTGGTGAAAGATGAAAAAAACAACCTGAGGCCCGAAGATGGTGATAACATACGGCAGCTGCAAAGTATTTACAACAGCAACACTCCGGAAGCACAGGTGCTTAAAGACGCCGAAAAACTTGAAGGTTCTGTTCGCGGTACCGGTGTGCATGCCTGCGGAATTATTATTGCCCCCGGCGATATTGATGATGTGGTGCCGGTGGCTCGCAGCAAAGATTCTCCCTGGATGCAGGTGCAGTACGATGTAAACCAAATAGAAAAAGCCGGATTACTGAAAATGGACTTTCTGGGGCTGAGCACGCTCACCATTATGAAGGATGCGGTGCGGCTGATTAAAGAAACCCTGGATATTGAAATTGATGTGGAGCAAATTCCTTTGGATGACCTCAAAACATTCGAGCTGTTTCAACGTGGCGAAACCGGAGCCATATTTCAATTTGAAAGTCCGGGAATGCAGAAATACATGCGCGATTTAAAACCCACGCAGTTCGGCGACCTGATTGCCATGAATGCCCTGTATCGGCCGGGTCCGCTCAAATACATACCCGATTTTATTGACCGAAAACACGGACGTAAACCGGTGGAGTATGATTTGCCCGAAATGGAAGAGTATCTGAAGGAAACCTATGGAATTACCGTATATCAGGAGCAGGTGATGCTGCTGAGCCAAAAACTGGCTAATTTCAGCAAGGGCAAGGCCGATGAGCTTCGGAAAGCCATGGGTAAAAAGAACAAGGCCATCATTGACCAGCTAAAATCTGTATTTATGGAGGGAGCCCTAGCCAAGGGGTATCCGCAGGATAAACTTGAAAAAATTTACAGCGACTGGGAAGAATTTGCGGCCTATGCCTTCAATAAATCCCATAGTACATGCTATGCAGATATCGCCTACAAAACTGCGTATTTAAAGGCCAATTATCCTGCACAGTATATGGCTGCCGTATTAAAAAGCAACATGGGTGATATCAAGAAGATTACCCAGTATATGGAAGAGTGTAATCGCATTGGAGTGAAAGTTCTGGGACCGGATATCAATGAAAGCCGGACACTTTTCACCGTTACACCCAGGGGTGAAATTCGATTTGGCCTGGGAGCACTGAAAAATGTGGGGGAAGCTGCTGTGGAGGAAATTTTAGTAGAGCGCGACACCAATGGACCGTTCAGCAGTTTGTTTGATTTGACCAGCCGTGTTAATCAGCGGGCATTAAACCGTCGAAGTCTGGAATCAATGGCCAAAGCCGGTGCTTTCGATTTTGATCCGCGATACCACAGAGCCCAGTATTTTAAGAGCGATGATGAGGGCAAAAGTGGAATTGAGCTGGCCCTGAAATTTGGTGCCACTGTACAAAGTAATAAGCTTTCAGGCCAGGGCAGTCTGTTTGGTGGTGCTGAGGATAGCGCCGTTCCGCGAGAGCCCAAATTGCCGGAAGTAGAGCGGATGCCATTGCTGGAAGAATTGAGGGAAGAAGAAGAAGTGGTGGGGATTTTTCTAAGTAAACACCCGCTGGATACCCTGCGGTTTGAATACGATATGATTACCACCTGTGGACTCAAGGAAATGGCGGAAATGCAAAACCGCACATCCAACAGCAACTTTGTGGTGATGGGTATTGTGACCAGCAGCCGGGAAACCATCAGCCAAAAAGGGGAGCCCTTTGGCAGATTTACCGTGATGGATTACACAGGAAGCCATGAATTTGCCCTGTTTGGCAAAGATTACCTGAAGTTTAAACCCATGCTGGGCAAAGACTACATTCTGGTCATAAAGGGCAGTTTTGAATACAGCGAAAGAAACCAGAAGACCTATACCCGTTTTCATGAGATGGTGCTTTCCAGCGATATTCAGAAAGAGACGCTGATTAAGAGTGTGCAGGTAGACATGGATCTTCATGATATGCTAAAAGGGAAGGCAGCGGCCCTGGAGACCATTATGTTGCAATACCCCGGAAATTGTACCCTATGGATTCATTTAATGGACAACGAGGATAGTATGGGGGTGAAAATGGTTGCCGCCAAAGGGTTTGAGTTTTGCAATGAAACTATACAGATCATGGAAGACATGGAGGTGAGATTCACCAAGCGTCTGGATGAACGCTGGCATCCGGTAAGTCCGCCGCCAAGTCAGCGCAAATATTAACATAGCCACAGCATGTTTGTAAGCGGTTTCACCATAGCCAGAAACGTTGTGAGGGCGGATTATCCTCTCAAAGAAGCGATTTTCAGTATCATCGACCTGTGCGATGAATTTGTGATTGCCGTGGGCAAAAGCGAGGATGAAACCCTGGCGTTTGTACAATCGTTTCAGCATCCCAAAATAAAAATCATAGAAACAGAATGGGATGATACACTTAGGGAAGGCGGTCGAGTGCTGGCGGTAGAAACCGATAAGGCCAAAGCAGCGGTGAATCCTCAGGCGGATTGGCTTTTTTACATACAGGCCGATGAATGCGTGCATGAGCAGGATTTGCCTGCCATACGCCATGCCATGGAGAAAAACCTTCATAACCCTCAAGTTGAAGGGCTTTTGTTTGATTACCTCCATTTTTACGGAAGCTATGACTTTGTGGGCGATTCACGCCGTTGGTACCGGCATGAGGTACGCATCATCCGAAACCGAAAGGATATTTTCAGCTACCGTGATGCGCAGGGCTTTCGGAAGTTGCCCAATGATAAGCTGGTTGTGGCACACAGCGGTGCGAAAATATTTCATTATGGCTGGGTAAAACACCCGGAAGCACAACAAAAAAAACAGATGCAATTTCACCGAATGTGGCACGATGATGATTACATGCAAAAACATGTAGCCGGGGCCCATACGTTTGATTACGGCAACATCGATTCACTGCAAAAATTTACCGGTACCCATCCGGCCGTTACCCAGGAACGCATTAACCGCATGAACTGGACTTTTGATTTTGATATTACCCGGAAAAATATGGGACTTAAAAGTCGCATATTATATGCGATAGAGCGACTCACGGGCTGGCGCCCCGGTGAGTATAGAAACTACCGGTTAAAGCAGTTTTAGGAGAAAATTTCCCCACATGAGGGTGGCCGTCAGGATAAACCCCCATAGAATAATTGTAGGCCCGTGTTGAAAATGCCTTTTTAGATGGAAGGCCGTAAAAAGCAGCAGTAAAACAAAGGGCATTCCACCCGGATTGTATTTCCATGATGCACCCATTTCGCCTTTATAGATAGAATACAGCGAACGTTGCATGCCGCAGCCTGGGCATTCGATACCGGCCCATTTTTTGGAAGGGCAGGTAAGAAAATAAGATGGGAAGCTGTCTTTACTCAAAAACCGCCCAAAGAACCCATAGAAATCAGGCTTCCTACTGCAATCAGGTATATGATGATTACAATGAAATAAAGGCTGCTTAGGATGGTTCCAATGATTGCGCAAACACGGCCTGCCTTCAGATTGTTGTAGCTGGAGGTGGTGTAAGCACTGGGGTTCATTTTGTAGCGCTGCAAATCTTTACCGGCCATGCTTAGGCCAATGATGCCTAAAATCAGTCCGATGATGCCATAGCAAAAGCACATCACGAGAGAAAGAATTCCGAGTACGAGTACTGCAGTTGAATTGGGGAGAGCAACCGCATTTTGACCGTTGCCAAAGTTGTTATCGAGGGTATTGTTTTCCATGCGTGGCAAATATATTAGAAATGTGCGGTTAGAGCATAAAAAAAACCCGCACAGGGCGGGTTTTTTTCACAATTTATTTTTTATTATTTCATGTGCTTCAGGTTCAATCCGTACATTACAACGAATGCAACAGGAATAATTGCGGCAATCATTCCGAGGCCGGCAAATAAACCACCACCTGGCATGCTGCCCAACAGTGCTATAGAAGCTACTACCGGAATTAATTCACCGGCAGTGTAAATGTAAAAACCGGTTTTCTTGAGTTGCCACATGAAGAAGGCGCCTAATGCACAAGCTACAATGCACAGGAGGTTAATCCAGCTGATCATTGAAGCATATTTCATGGCGCTGTTTGATGCCTCTGTAATGGCTGCCATAGATCTGTCCAATTCAGGATCGCCAGTACTTTGCATTTGGGCTGACATACTGCTCGCTGCAGAGCTCATTCCAATGCTTCCAATAGCGCCAACAAGGCCAATTGCACATCCTACCCAAGTGAGGATACAAAGAACTGTAAGGAATACAGGTCTTTTTGAGGTTTCGTTTGTTTGTTCCATAAGTGTTGTTTTTTTGTTTGTGCAGGCAATTACCACATTTGGTTTTTTAATATAGCGAAAAAAAGTGAATACTTATCCACATTCGATTAGAAAATAATCGGTTTTTAATAGACTAAATAATTGATATGTTGAGTGAAATGGATGTTAAATATTTCCCCGGAAAATCTTCACCGCAATGGCCAATAAAATCACTCCGAAGAATTTTCGGATGGTGAGCAGGCCGGCTTTGCTGATTTTCTTTTCCAGCCACCCTGTGCTGCGTAGCGCGACATAAATAAACAGCAGATTGGCCGCAATACCAATACCGATGACCCATTCATTGTAAACGGCTTTAAGCGACAATATGGTGGTTAAGGTACCTGACCCGGCTATGATGGGGAAGGCCACGGGTACCACACTACCGCCGGGAACATCGGGATCGCTGCGAAAAATGTCAATGCCCAGCACCATTTCCAGTCCCAGTATGAACATCACTACCGAGCCCGCCAGCGCAAATGATGCTTTGTCCAACCCCAGAAACTGGAGAAAGTATTCGCCAGCCAGCAGAAACCCCACCATCAGTACTGCACTGGCGAGGGTTACTTTTATGGGATTAATCTGGACAGATTTGGATCGTAGTGCAATAATGACAGGGATGGAGCCCAGCATATCAATCACCGCAAAAAGGGTAAAGGAAACGGTCATTATTTCGCTCATTTTCATATTGCAAAGATAATTATAAAAAAAGCGGGGTACCCCGCTCTTTTAGTTGTAACTATTTTTAATGCTGAATCAATGCATGTGCTTTACCTGTAAACCATACAATACAATAAAAACCCCTGCAAAAAGTAAGGAAGCGCCAAGTACAATACCTCCCATCAGGTTAAAGCCAATGATGGCAACCGTGATAAGTATGGGCAGCAGTTCACCGGTTAACCAAAGGTAGAACCCGTTTTTACGCATTTTCCTCATTTCAATGGCTCCGAATAAACATAGGCCGGTGGACAGCAGGTTGACAATCAGTAGCAAATAGCGATTGTCGTATTGTTTTTTTACCATATCTATGCTTTGCAACATAATGTTGGCAGCGGTTTCACTGGTCTCACCCATTTGGTCAACCTGTTCTTGCATTATGGCGATTTGTTCCATGGATTTACCCGATGAATAAAGACTCCATATTGCCGAAATAAAGGCGATACCGCATCCAATAAAAGTTAAGATAGATAGTACATTGATGGTAGCCGTCATGGTTTTGGCCTGGGGCTGATGGTCGAGTGTTTGATTTTCCATGTGAGTTTGTTTTCAAATATAGTATAAAATCCAATTTTATTTCAGGAGAATGGGCTGTCCGGTTCTTTGCTGATTACGTTGTATGCAAGTTTATCTGCTAGTTTTGGCCACCATTTGTTGATGAAAACCGCCAGTTTTCCCTGCATCGTTAAAATCAGATACAGCCGTCGTTTTTCCACACTGTTCCAGATGGCAATAGCTACTTCTGCGGGCTGCATCAGCTTGCTTTCATCCAGCGGAGTCTCTGATTGGGATTGTCCTGCCTTGTTTAAAGCCGTTTTTCGTATGTTGCTGGCAGTATAACCCGGGCAGGCAATCAATACATGCAGGTCTTTTTTGATGTTCTCATTTCTAAGACTTTCCAAAAAGCCATGCATGGCGAATTTGCTGGCGCTATAGCCCGTTCGGCCTGGAAGGCCTTTGAAACCTGCTATGGAAGATACCCCCACCACACTGCCTTTGTTTTTTAGTAATTCAGGCAGCGCGTAATGGGTGCAGTATACGGTTCCCCAAAAGTTGGTGTTCATCAGCGTGTGCAGCACGTCAGGGTCTGTTTCCTCAAATACCGCGCGCATACTGATTCCGGCGTTGTTAAATAGAATTTTTATTTTGCCCGGCAGAGCTTCTGCGGCTGAGATAAATTCCTCACAATCTTCTTTTTTGCTAACATCGCCTGCAACCACCACAACCAGTGAGCCTAGACCTTTGCAAACAGCGGCTACTTTTTGCAGGTTTTGCTCATTGCGTCCCATCAGAACTAAATCGTATCCACGTTTTGCGGATTCTATCGCAAGGGCCTCACCAATGCCACTCCCGGCGCCGGTTATAAGGGCAATGGGTCTTGTGTTATCCGGGTTCATTGCCGGGCTTCCATTTGATGGTGCAACCCACAGGGTCAACTTCAGGATAATCAACTTCCAGTCCATCCAGACTGTATTCAACAGCATCCTCTAAATACACCTGCATGATGGCGGCTTCATTTTCCCAGTTATCGTCAATGGCTCCATGGTAAACCAATTCACGCTTGTTGTTAAACAAAAAAGCCTCGGGTGTGCGAACAGCTCCCAGTTTTTTAATCACCTCCTGGTGTTCATCGTGTAAATAAGGGAAAGGCAGGGCCAGTTGCCTGTGCAGTTGCTGCATGTTTTCAAAACTGTCCTGGGGGTAAGCTGCAGCATCATTACCACAAACAGCCATCATTCCAAGACTGTCTTCTTCATAACGCTTAGCCAGTTGTTTCAATCTGCCCCAATAGGCCTGTGCATACTTGCAATGGTTGCAGGTAACAATAATCAGCAGACTATATTTATCGGCAAAATCGTAGTTGCTTACCATTTTACCGTCTACGTTTTTTAAGTTGAAGGAAAAGAGTTTATCTCCGGGTTTCATAACGGCAAAGTTAACCAACGGTGAAGGAAAAAACAGCAACCTGCAGCAAATCAGCTCAGGCCGTCAATTTCGCCATTTACCAGTTTTATATGCTGTGCCTGGGGTTCTTTGGGCAGACCAGGCATACGCATAATATCGCCCGCAATGGCCACCACAAAACCTGCACCGGCATTGATTACCAGATCTTCCACCCTCAGGGTGAAATCTTTGGCCAGGGGCCCCATGCTGATATCGTCACTAAAGCTGTACTGTGTTTTGGCAATACACACGGGCAAATTGCTCCAGCCCAACTCTTCAAATTTCTTCAGTTTGGTTTGTGCAGTACCTGAAAGCTTGATGCCTGAGCCGCCATATACACGTTTAACGATTTTATCGATCTTGGTGTCTATCGAATCATTGAGTTCATAAGCATGGTTGATGGCACCTGAGGGCTGATTATCGACCACGTCGGCTACCGTTTCGGCAAGGGCTGCAGCGCCGGCTCCGCCGTTTACGAAACATTCATTCACGGCCACTTTCACACCCTGGTCTTTGCACCAGTCAATGAGATAATTCATTTCGTTCTCGGTGTCCCAGCCATATTTATTAATGCTCACCACCGCGTTTTGTCCAAACGCCTGCACATTGCGAATGTGGTGCTGCACGTTTTGAAGGCCTGTTTTCAGGGCTTCGGCGTTCACGTCGCGCATGTTTTTCTCGCCGGCACCACCGTGCAGTTTGATGGCCTGCAGTGAGGCAACAATGACCGTTGCAGCGGGCTGCAGGCCGGCCATGCGGCATTTGATATCGAAGAATTTTTCTGCACCCAGGTCCGAACCGAAACCACTTTCAGTAACCACATAATCGGTAAGGTTTAGGGCTGTTTTGGTGGCGATTACGCTGTTGCAACCATGCGCAATGTTGGCAAAGGGACCTCCGTGAATGATGGCGGGTGTGTGTTCTGTGGTTTGCACCAGGTTAGGCATAATGGCATCGCGCAGCAATACCACAATGCTGGAACCGAAACCCAAATCGCCTACGGTAACGGGCTTTTTACCCGAATATCCTACGACAATGCGGTCAATGCGGCGTTCCAGGTCTTCCAGGTTTTCGCTCAGGCACAGCAGCGCCATGATTTCTGAGGCCGGGGTAATATCAAATCCTGTTTCTGTGGGAATGCCGTTGGTGCTGCCATGCAGGCCACTCACCATGTGGCGAAGCATACGGTCGTTTACATCCAGCACGCGTTTCCACAAAATTTGAGTAAGGGCGTTTTCGCCGGTTTTATTCCAGTAGCGGTAATTATCCACCAGCGCGGCAATCATGTTATTGGCACTGGTGATGGCGTGAAAATCACCTGTGAAATGCAGGTTGATGTCTTCCATGGGTAGTACCTGTGCATATCCGCCGCCTGCGGCACCGCCTTTCATTCCGAAGCATGGTCCAAGACTGGGCTCACGCAGCGCCACCATGGCTTTTTTACCGATATGGTTTAATCCAAGAGACAAGCCCACGCTGGTAACAGTTTTGCCCACACCTGCCTTATTGGGTGTGATGGCAGTAACCATAATCAGTTTGCCTTTTTTATCAGATTGAAGGTATTTCAGTGGGATTTTGGCTTTGGTTCTGCCGTAGGGAATCAGGTCATCCTGGGCTATGTTGAGATGCTTAGCAATTTCGCCAATGGGTTTCAAAGGGGTGGAGCGAGAGATTTCTATATCCGATTTCATGCGTTGGCAATATTAGGATTTTTTTTAATTGGTTGGTTTATCTTTGTGGAATGCATAAACTGATTTTTGGTGCATTTTGTATGGCGGCTACCCTCATCATGTTTCAATGTGCTGTGAAAAAAGGAAAAACAGAGCGGGAGTATGTTATGCCAGCTCCAAATCCAAATTATAATGAAGCCCCACCAGGGCAATCGCCTGAAGAAATTGCGGCTGATAACGAGAGAAAAATGCTGGCCGCCGCTGAGTCCGTGGAGCAGGGTGCTACTTCTGATTGGCTTCTACAGGGAAAAGAAATTATGAATAATCATTGCGGCAGTTGCCACAAGGCCAAAGATCCCATAAAATATGATGAAGCAAGCTGGGTAAGACACATGAGCCGCATGGTTCCTAAAGCTAAACTTAGCGAGGAACAGGCCAAATTTCTCCGGGTTTATACAATTGCACTAATCAGAACCAAAAAATAAGCTTTAGGCTTTTTTGTAAACCGGAACCGTGGAACACGGTTCACCAAACATCAGACTCTTAACGAAAGGTTGCAGCAATCGTGTGATTTCTACGTAGGCAGCGGGCGTAACATATTGATCACCGCATCCTTTAATTACAACGCGTTTTTCGGAGTAATCCGCGGGGTTCACCATCGCCAGGGCCTGCATGAAAAGGGCTGTGTCCAGCGCAGCGGCATCGCCAAATAAAAAGAAATGGGCCACCCCGGTGAGTCTTGCCGCAATCAGCATGTAGGCCCAGGTAGGTACAATGGCATCGGCTGAACAATGAATAAATACGTTGGAATCGCGATATTGCTCCCAGTCGTGGTTTTTAATCCAGTCGCGAAAATCCTTCTCCTTCAGAATCAGCCCCATGAATAGGGTGTCTTTGATGTCTATCTCCATGCGCTGACCGGGATGCAGGTATTGCTCCAGGTTCAGGGTTACTATGCCGCTTCCGGCCACACGGTTTATGATAGTCTCTTCCATGACGAATGATGTTGCAAATATCGGGCAGTTTTGACTTTTCTGTCAATTTTACTGTACAAAACAGAATCGGGCCTGTATCAATTCAAATAAAGCATTCATCTTTGCTGTGATGGGTATGTTTTTTGTAAAGATAAAAACAATGCGGATCAGGTTGTTTGCTTTCGGAGTATGTCTTTTTCTTTTCACCTCGTTGAATGGGCAGCTTTTTTTAAAACCCTCAGCAGCCCTGACCATGCGTAGCACAGCTGTTGAAATCACCCAGCCCAAGGATATTGATTTTATCAAAGCCAATCTGGATAAATTTTATGGTATACAGCGAATTAGAATCAGTGGAAACGTAGATGTGAGTCGGGTTTGCGATGTGTTGCCATTGCTGGATGATTTAGATGAAGTTCAGCTGTTGAAATTTAGCGGAACCCTGAATGATGAGGATGTGGAACACCTGACCTGGGTGAATCAGGTGAGTATATGGCTGAAAAACGGCCGTGAAGATCAGATTTTGTTCAACGACCGACTGGGGCGGCTCAACAGACTAACCCTCATATTTGAGGTGGCACCGGAAAGCTATGATTTTATGGTGGGATGGAAGGTTAGGGGATTGCGGCTGGTGGCACCCTATGTGAAGAAAGAACTGTCTGCCGCCATTCAGGCCGCTTCACGAATCAAGGGTTTAAGAGAGTTTGGAATCAGTGTAGACGCCATCACCGACCTGCCCGCCGGGATTGCCGGCATTGGGCTTCTGGAAAAGCTGACCATCACCGACAATCTAAGCTGGTTAAGTGAAAAATCGCCGGATGATTTACCGGTGTTGAAGCAAAATATTGAAATTGCGCTTAATCAAGACCAAACACGCAGGATTGCATTGCACTATCAGGCGCAGGAAGCAGTTATGCTGCCATGGGAAATGAAACACATAGCTTCGTTGTTTCCCAATTCACGTTTGGCTCCCTGGGCCAATCAAACCGGCGATACCAGCATGTTGGGGCAGTTTTCCGAATTTATTGCATGCAGGAAAGACCAAGCCGGAGCCTTGAAAAAGCCAATAGAACAGGGTTTTTTACCCCATTTGTCAGAAGGTTCTTATTCATTTGAGGGCGATAATCAACAGGACAGGGTTTACTACCTGAATGCAGAAGCTGCATTGCTGGTTCCCGGAGGCGCTATGGAAACCTTGGACGGGCAGCGGATAGACCGTTATCAGATACACTGCACGCTGTTAAATAGAATTGGCAGGTACTTTGGCAATGGTTTTCCGCTTAATTATGACAGTTCCGGAAGAAGCTATAACCTGGCACCAGGGGTGGTTTTTCAGGTGCGCGCCTATCAAAACAATAAAGAAATAAGAATTAGGGAAGGGTATTCCATGCGGTTAATGTTTTTGAGCCGTACAGATACCGCACTGCGTTTTTACGCTTTTGGCAGACACTCGGAAGACCGGGATTCCAGATCCCCTAAATGGCAGCATTTTTATGATTATGACTATCATTTTGATGATTCCAAAAACAAACCCATTGATTTCTATGCTTTCTATTCGGGGAAAAAGACAGCTACGGAAGTGTATCCATCGGATGATCGATTGCTGGACAGTCGGTTTGAAACAGAGGGGTACTACTATTTACTGGAACCCGGAATGAACAAAGTAAGTCTTGAAAATTCCGGAGGATTCTGGGTTGCCCCCGTAAAAGACAGGGCTCCGGCCATGGGGGCTTACACAGTTAGGAGAGGGAGAGGGCTGGTAGGGCTGAGGAAGGAATACGTAGACAGAAAAAAAGAAAAAAATGTGATCCGATTTTCCGTTTATGATAAAACTGAAACCCTGTTTCCCGAATTAAAGCCCTTGCTGAATTATCCGCTTGAAATTGAAACCGGGATGGACTCCAGGGAGTTTGGCTCATTATTTATTCGCGGAGCTGTGTATGCTGATATTCGTTTTACCGTTTCCGGTGGTGCCTGGTTCATGGATTTGCGCACTGAAACCGGCTACTGGCGATTTTCGCTTTTGCAGCCCAAGGATAAGGTTAAGAAAGCTACAGCAAGGTCAAAGTCCAGGCAAATGGAATTTCTGGCTAAAATGGCCAGGTATGCAGAAATAAGGCAGGAAAAAGAGCGTGCAATCATGGCGTATCATGCGCGATTCAAAGAATCCGGCATTCAGCAGGCCAAGCGGGTGCTGATGTATGGACAGGTAAAACCCCGTGGACAATCGGTGTACTCATTCAATATGCGTAGTTTGGGTACATTTACCTGGGCAAATCCTGTGGTAACATCAGATACAGGCCGGGTAGATGTTAAATTTACCAACAAGGAGGGAATACCCTTAGATGTGAAACAGGTATGGCTGGCCCATCACAGGCCATTTCGCTATCAATACCTTGGAGCATCAGATGTGTACGCATTGAATATTTCGCCTGCTACCCTTGCTTATATTGGTTTGAAGGATCAATTGGGCAGAATGTATTATCTATCACCCGAAAAATACCGTGTAATGGGCATTAAGAGCAATTCACTCGTGTTTTTGCCTATGGAAGAATTGCCGAAAAACATACAATCCCATAAAGAGCTGGAAACATTAATCGGAGTTAAATAAGATGGTCTCAGGCAGTATTTTAATCGCAATTGTAGGGTATTTTGTTTTGTTGCTTGGAGTGGCATTTTATACTTCTCGCAATGCTGACAGCGAATCTTTTTTTATTGGGAATCGAAATAGCAACTGGCTTTTGGTGGCTTTTGGCATGATTGGCACATCCTTATCGGGTGTCACCTTTGTGAGCGTCCCCGGTGATGTGGGTAACAGCGGATTTGCCTATTTTCAGCTGGTGCTGGGCTATTGGCTTGGCTACTGGGTGGTGGCTTTTGTGCTGCTGCCATTGTATTACAAACTCAACCTCACCAGTATTTACAGTTTTCTGGGAAATCGGCTGGGAGAAAAAGCCCACAAAATAGGAGCATCATTTTTTTTACTTTCCAGAACGGTAGGTGCCACAGCCCGTCTGTATCTGGTGGTCAGCATCCTGGATGTGTTTGTGTTTTCGGCATTTCATATTCCATTCTGGCTTTCAGCCGTTGTAATTCTGGTTTTGATTTTACTGTATACATTTCAGGGAGGGGTGAAAACCATCATCATTACCGATACACTGCAAACTACAGGCATGTTGCTGGGGCTGATACTGTGTCTTTTTGCCATTGTCAAAGCCCTGAATACGGATTTTAGCGGGGCCTGGCAAATGGCTTCGGAGGGCAACCTTACCCGACTATGGATAACAGACCCTGAGAAACCCGGATTTTTTCTTAAACAAATTCTTGGGGGCATGTTTATTACCATTACCATGACCGGGATGGATCAGGAGATGATGCAAAAGAATATTTCAGTGAAAAACCTGAAAGATTCTCAGAAAAACATGATGCTAATGAGTGCCGTACTCGTAGGGGTAAATGCCTTGTTCCTATTGCTGGGTGCGGTTTTACACGTGTATCAGTCAAAAAACCCTATTATGCTGGGCAACGGAGTGGCAGCCGCCGGCGACGATCTTTTTCCGGCCCTTGCCCTGAGTGAAGCATTTTCCGGCGGACTGGGCATTGTGTTTGTCATAGCCCTTATTTCTGCATTATTTCCCAGTGTGGACGGTGCACTCACCTCCCTTACCTCCAGCTATTGTATTGATGTGCTGAATATGCAACAAACCGAAACAGATGAAACAGCCCGAAAACGTAAGCGAATGATGGTGCACCTTGCATTTACGGTGTTGTTTTTACTCATGGTTTTTCTGTTTCGCTACATTAATGACAAATCTATCATTCAGTTTATCATCAAATTTGCAGGGATTACCTATGGTCCGCTGTTGGGACTATTCTCATTTGGATTGCTCACACGGCGCAAGGTGAAGAATCCCTATTTATGGCCCGCCTGCCTGATGGGGCCGTTATTGGTTTTTATACTCGATTTGCTTTGCAATCCTGTTTACTACGAACAAAAACTGCAATTAAAGCTAGGGCTGAATGCATTGTCAGAAACCTTATTTCACGGCTATAAAATTGGGCCGGAGCTAATCATAATCAACGGATTGATTGTATTTGCCGGTTTGTGGCTGTTTTCTGATAAAGCTGGAAAAGAAACGGTGTAATCAACCCATTCTAAGGACTTAACGTCTTTAATGCGCCGAAAAAAGCAAATCCAGATCAGTAATTATGCAAAACTGAGCAGCTTTGCATGGATTTGGGTTACTTCGTTACATGTACCCCAGCGTTTTTAACATACTTTTATAGCTCTGCTCTTTACTGAAGAGTTTGAAGTAGTATTCACCATTTTCGTCTTTGTCAATGATAACATGTTTGGGTGAAGGTGTAAGACAATGTTGTATACCTCCATACCCGCCAATGCTCTCCTGGTAGGCGCCGGTGTGGAAGAAACCAATATACAGAGGGTCTTCTTTGTCGTACTGAGGCAAATAAATAGCGTTAACGTGTTGTTCGGAGTTGTAGTAATCGTCGCTGTCGCAAGTAATTCCACCCAGCAGAACCCTTTCATATTCCTCATCCCATCTGTTGATGGGCAACATTACAAACTTCTTGTTTATGGCCCAGGCATCAGGTAAAGTAGTCATGAAGCTGCTGTCTATCATGTTCCATTTCTCCCGGTCGTTTTGGGGTTTCTGATCCAATACCCTGAAGATGGCTCCACCGGATTCACCCACGGTAAATGAACCAAATTCTGTGAAAATGTCCGGCTCGGGGATTTCATTTTCCGTACATACCTGCTTGATCTGAGAAACGATTTCTGTAGCCATGTACTCATAGTCGTAATCAAAGGTCATGGAGTTTTTAATGGGAAAACCTCCGCCAATGTTGAGGGTGTCAAGGGTAGGACATTCCTTCTTAAGTTCACAGTATACTTTCAGGCATTTGTGCAATTCGTTCCAGTAATAAGCAGTATCGTAAATGCCGGTATTGATGAAAAAGTGCAGCATTTTAAGGTTTACGTTTTTGTTCCTTTTTATTTTGCTGCGGTAAAAGGGTAAAATGTCTTTATAGCCAATGCCAAGGCGGGATGTATAGAACTCGAATTTGGGTTCTTCTTCAGAAGCAATGCGTATGCCGCAGGTAAATGGTGCGTTCACCTGAGTCTCCAGTTGCTCTATTTCCCGGTAGTTGTCAATCACCGGAATGACGTTGGTCCAGCCGGTATTGATCAAATTGGCGATGTTTTCTATGTATTGTTCGCGCTTAAAACCATTGCATACCACAAACTTGTCTTTGTTAATCAGGCCCTGTTCAAACAGGTTTTCAATGATGTTAATATCAAAGGCGCTGGAGGTTTCAATGTGCACATTGTTTTTCAGTACCTCTTCAATCACATATTGAAAGTGATTGCTTTTGGTGCAATAGCAATAGTAGTATTTACTCTGATAATCTGCTTTGGCGATAGCCACATTAAACCAGGTTCTTGCCTTTTGAATATTCTCTGAAATTTTGGGTAGATAGGTGAATTTAAGGGGTGTTCCATATTGATTTATTAGTTCCATCAGTGGAATATTGTGGAACATAAGGTCATTGTTGTCATCCAGTTTGAACTCTTCCTGTGGAAAATAAAACGTTTGATTGATGAGGTCAATGTATTTGTTTTTCATTATTTAGAAATAGTTAGATATAAAAAAGTTTACAAATGTAAGTTAGATGGATGATAAAAAAATAATAAATGTAGCTAATTTGGATTTTAAAACACTGATTTTGGTAAAGGTTGAATCTTTTTACACAATTGCTTCACACGTTTGCGGTAAATACGGGCGGTTTGCTAAATTTGCAACACTATAAAATCACAAAAACCATGTCGAAAATAAGCGTAATCGGTGCCGGAAATGTTGGTGCCTCCTGTGCAGAGTACATTGCCATGAAGGATTTTGCCGCTGAGGTAGTTCTTCTGGACATCAAAGAGAATTTTGCCGAAGGCAAAGCACTAGACCTGATGCAGTGTGCCACCACCAACGGTTTTAACACCCGCATCAGCGGTTCAACCAATGATTACAGCAAAACTGCAGGCAGCGATGTAGTGGTTATTACCAGCGGTATTCCCCGCAAGCCCGGCATGACCCGCGAAGAATTGATCGGAGTGAATGCAGGTATTGTAAAAACTGTGTGCGAGAACGTATTGAAACACAGCCCTAATGCCATTATTGTGGTGGTTTCCAATCCCATGGACACCATGACCTATCTTGCACTGAAGTCCACGGGTTTGCCCAAAAATCGCATCATCGGTATGGGCGGAATTTTGGACAGCAGTCGTTTCCGTACTTATTTGGGTGCTGCGCTTAACTGTCCATCCAATGATGTGGATGGAATGGTTATCGGTGGTCATGGTGATACGACCATGATTCCTTTAACTCGTTTGGCTTCCTACAAGGGTGTTCCGGCCAGTCAATTTGCAAGCGATGATACCCTCGCCAAAGTAAAATCAGACACCATGGTGGGTGGTGCTACCCTGACCGGTATGCTAGGAACCAGTGCATGGTACGCTCCCGGTGCTTCGGTGGCAGCGTTGGTACATTCAATTGTTTCCGATCAGAAGAAAATGTTCCCATGCTGTGTTTACCTGGATGGTGAATATGGACAAAATGATATCTGCATAGGCGTTCCCGTAATCATTGGTAAAAATGGCTGGGAAAGCATAGTGAATTTGGATTTGAACGATGCAGAAAAAGCTGAGTTTGCTAAGTCTGCAGATGCTGTTAGAAACATGAACAGCGTTCTGGGTGCATAATACAATAATTTTGACCGGTGAAAAGGCAACTGAAGGGTTGCCTTTTTTCTTTTGTTAGGAAACGACATGCAATTTCGGTTAAGCAGGGGGATATGGATGATGCTGGTGGCCAGTTTTGCCTTTGGCCTGATGAATATCTGTGTGAAAATGGTGAAAGAAATTCCTGTCGCTGAAACCGTGTTTTTTAGGGCGCTGGTACAAATAGTTTTGGGGTATCTAACCCTTTGGAAGCTGGGAGTGAGCCCACTCGGCAAAAATAAATGGTTGTTGTTGCAGCGGGGCTTTTTTGGCTCAATTGGACTTATTTGTTACTTCTATACCTTGCAGGAGATGCCTTTGGGTAATGCCATTATTATCCATTATCTGGCGCCGGTACTTACCACCATTCTGGCCATTTGGATGGCAGGGGAGCGGGTAATTGGCATTCAGTGGTTGTTTTTTGCCGTCACCTTTGCCGGCGTGGTGGTAGTGAATGGGGCTGGATTTAAGGTGCCTGTGATACCCATGTTGGCTGGTTTTGGCGGTGCATTTTTTTCTGCATTGGCCTACAATACCATTAAAAAACTCAAAGGGGTAGAAGATCCCAATGTGGTGGTGCTGTATTTCCCCATGGTGAGTGTTCCGATTGCGTTGGTTTATTTTTTGTTTAAGCCGGCTGATTGGGTTTGGCCTGACGGCATGCAGTGGCTTTGGCTGATTGCCACAGGCATTACAACGCAGGTAGGGCAGTTTTTTATGACACGGGCTTACCAAGAAGATTTGGCAAGCCGGGTGTCTGCCGTTAGTTATGTTGGGATTTTATGGGGCGCGGGTGCGGGACTATTGTTATTTGACGAGCATTATGCTCTGCTACAATATGTGGGTATGGCTATGGTTATTGGCGGTGTGGTTTTGAATATTAATGCGAGGCGGTTAAAAAACTTTTTTGCTCCGGCAGAAGATTAATAAACTTGCAAAGTATAAAAAGTTTAAAACTATCAAATACAATAAGTTATAAAATATACAATACCGAAATAATCAAATATAATTTGAAAATAACGGGAATATAAGTATTTTTGTGATATGATTGGTCGGATGTATGATAAGCAAATTGCAACCATGCTGAAGCAATTTCCAGTAGTGTGTCTGCTT
>Ga0315899_10002008_pt1 | contig 22851 bp, 15 predicted proteins | sample LakEriMetagenome_2_FD_203518 | JGI IMG/M metagenome (GOLD analysis project Ga0315899, IMG submission 203518) | Freshwater fungal communities from buoy surface, Lake Erie, Ohio, United States - Buoy 4 MA112 | ecosystem: Environmental > Aquatic > Freshwater > Lake | place: USA: Lake Erie, Ohio... | reverse complement strand
TTCCACCTTTCGCAGGCGCACCAGGTATTGCCCACGGTGCAGGCCTACTTCGCCGGCGTGCCCGACCTGGTGGTGCTGGTCATCGATCCCCGGCAACTCACCGCGCCGCTGCGCTACGAACCACCGGCACCGCTGCCGTCCCACGCGCCCAAGCCCCCCAGCGACGACCTGTATCCGCACTGCTACGGGCCCATCGATCTGGCGGCCATCGTGGACGCCGTGGAGGTAGCACACTTCACCGGCGCGCCGGTGCACGCCGATACCCTGGCGGTCCTGCGTCGGTAGGCCTTCGCGCGCCTGGCGCTGGCCCACGGCGAGACCCGCATGCCGGCGGATTTCGCGACGTAGCGATGGCGGTGCGGGCCTTCCGTATGGCCCGTGGTGCGGTGGGGCGCCCATGCCCGAAGGCGGCGCGGTCGCGCTAGCTTGGAGGATTGGCACAGCCCCAGTCATACCTTTCCTCTCCCCGACCCATTCCATGGTCCTCACCAAAGACGAACTCCTTGGCGCCCTCACGCACGAAGTGCAGGTGCTGCGCCATCTCCTCACCAAGATCGACGCCGACGCGGTGCACTACCGCCCCACGCCGAAGCAGCGCAGCAGCATCGAGGTGGTGCGCTACCTCGTGGTGCAGGGGCCGGTGCTCACCACCGCCATCAAGACGGGTACGTTCGACCGGGCGGCGTGGGGGGCGGCGCAGGCGGCGGCCGATCAGGCCGACCTGGCAGGTCTCGACGCGATGCTCGCCACGCAGCCGGCGATGTACGCCGAGCAGTTGGCCGCCATGAGCGACGAGGACATGCGCGGCACCATCCAGCTGTTCGGCGGCCCCATGTCGCGCGGCCTGCACTTCGTGACGCTGGTGCTTGCCAACTACGCGGCGTACCGCACGCAGCTCTTCTGCTACCTCAAGCTGTGTGGACGTGAGGAGCTGGGCACCGCCAACCTCTGGCAGGGCCGCGACCCCAAGCCGGCGGCGTAAGCGCGTGCCCCTCCCCAGCGCCATGCCGGCGCGCATGCGGGCCGTGCGACTCGTGCGCCCCGGCCACCCCGTCGAGCTGCAGGAGGTGGCCGTCCCCTCGGTTGGCCCACACGACGTACTGGTGCGCGTGCGCGCCGCCGGCATCTGCCACTCCGACGTGCACTACCGCGCCGGACGCTCGCGGGTGGAGCCCTTGCCCCTCACGCTCGGCCACGAGGTGGCGGGCGACATCGTGGCGGTGGGGAGCGCGGTGCACGACCGTGCCGTGGGGGATCGAGTGTGTCTGCACTACCTGGTGATCTGCGGGCAGTGTCCGCACTGCGTGGCCGGCCGGGAGCAGTTCTGCCCCACGGGACTCATGCTGGGCCACTTCACCGACGGCGGGTGGGCCGAGTACATCGCCGTGCCGGCACGCAATGCCGTGCGCTTGCCCGCCACGGTGCCCTACGACCATGGCGCCGTGATGATGTGCTCATCGTCCACCTCCCTGCATGCGCTGCGCAAGGCCCGATGCACCCCGGGCGACACGGTGCTGGTGGTGGGGGCCGGTGGTCTGGGCATGTCGGCCATTCAGATCGCGCACCAGCTGGGCGCGTCACGGGTCATTGCCGCCGATCGCGACCCCGACAAGCTGGCGCTGGCCCAACGGCTGGGGGCGGTGCCACTCGATGTGCGTGGGCTTGGTCCCGCGGCGGGGGCGGAGGCCGTACGCGCCCTCACCGAGGGACGCGGCGTGGATGTGGCGGTGGAGTTGGTGGGCCATGGCGACACCGTGCTGCTCGCCCTCAAGAGCGTGGCCCCGTTGGGGCGCGCCGTCGTGGTGGGGCTCAACGATGTGCCGGTACCCATCGACAGCTACCGTGATCTGATTGGCCGCGAGGCGGAGCTCATCGGTTCCAACGATCACCTGCTGGGTGAACTCGAGGAGCTGACCGCGATGGCGGCCCGCGGCGCGCTCGTGCTGGACGACGTGGTCACCAACCGCGTGGCGCTCGACGCCGACGCCATCAACGCCGTGCTCGACGCCCTCGAGCAGCACCGCGCGCCGGTGCGCACCGTGATCGTCCCCGACGCTGCCGGATAGCGGCTGGTGGCCGGCTGGAAGGTACGCCAGCTGTGCCAGAACTCCTGACTCGCCACCAGCGCCGTGAGCGTGTCGCTCGTCCCCTGTCCGTTGAAGGCGTACGCCCGTCGCGCGTGGCCCTCTCCGGTGACGAGCGAATCGTGTTCCACACGGAACCGGATGGCGGCACTGGGGCGCTCGAACGCGAAGAAGCTGAGGCTGTCGCTGGCCAGCGCGATCACCAGCGGCGTGCCGTCGAGCACATCGTTGATGGCCTTCGTGCGCTCGAGATGATTCCAATCGTAGGCGCGACTCTGCGTGCCGATGGTAATGCCCACCACCCAGCTCTTCTCGCCCCAGGAGCTGGTATCGGTGCCGGTGAGCTTCTTGCGACTGGTGCCGCGCTCGTAGGCATAGTCCTTGGCGTATTCGCTCAGGAAGGCGCTGTCCGCCTGCATGATGAGACTGGCCGGATACAGCGACAGCCAGCGGGCGAGCGTCACCTGGCGACTGGGAATCTCCGGGAGCACCGTCCCCTTGCGCGGGCCCACCACGGCTTCGCCGTTGGCCTGGCGCCACCAACTGCCGGTGCGCGCATCCTCGAGCATGGCGTTGAAGTGGTCCATGCCCACCAGACGAAACGTCTGCTCCTCGGTGCCCACGAAGGGCGAGAAGACCCGCCCCGTGCGGCAGACGGTGCAGTACGTGACGAGCACGTCCTGCCCACCCACCCGGTCGCGCAGGTGATGATGGTAGCCGATGAACTGCAGCGGATACGCGCGCGCTTCGCCGTTCACCACCACGCCCACCACGAGGCGATCGAGCGCCACCTCGTTGGCAGCAGCACTGGCCATGCGCACCGCGGTGGGTTGCCGGAAGATCTGGTCGGCCGCCATGCGGCCGTTCACGTACCAGGCGAGGGTGCCCACCAGCAGCGTGAGCGGCGCGAGCCCCCACCAGCGGCGCGAGGCGCGTTCGCGCAGCAGCGCCAGGGCGCCGAGGGCGAGCAGGGTGCCGGCGATACCGCGCACCACCCATCGGGCCGACCACAGCAGGTACGCCACGTCGAGGCTGCGCATGCGCTGGCTGCCCGGCAGCGGCATGATGAAGTACACATTGGCCATCTCGAACAGGGCCAGCAGCACCAGCCCCAGGGGATAGAATCGTCGCATCCCGAAAAGAATCGCCGTGCATGCGTGATTGCCACGGCTCCCCGCCAGCAACCGGGCGCCGCTATTGCACGCGGAGACGGTCACGCCGATAGCGCTGCCGCAGCCCCCCCAGCACCCACATGGCGTGCTTGAGCAGGAAGACGATGCACTTGAAGCGCTTGCTGGGCACACAGACCACGGCGCCACGCGCGCGCGCCTGCGCCAGGCTCTCGTCCACCACGCGGTCGGCCGACAACCACGCCCATCTGGGAGGGCCGGTGCGCCCGCTCCCCAGTCGGTCGTGGAACTCCGTGTACGTGAAGCCCGGGCACAGCGCCTGGATGTACACGCCGCTCCCTTCGAGTTCCGTGGCCGCCGCCTCGCAGTAGACACGCTGGTACGCCTTGGTGGCGTTGTAGTTCACGTTGCCGGCGGTGGGCGACCAGCTGGCCACACTGGCCACCACGATGACCGTCCCGGTGCGCCGCTCGGTCATGCCGGGCAGCGCGGCGCTCACCAGCTCGTGCGTGCACATCACATGCAGGCGCAGCATCTGCCGCTGCGTCTCCGGGTCGGCGGTGAGCAGCGTGCCGCGCGTTCCGAAGCCGGCGTTGCTCACGAGACAGGCCAACCGTGATTCGGTCCGCAGGCGGTCGGCGAGCCGGCTGATGTCGCGGTCTTGCGAAAGGTCGGCGACGAACGGCTCCGCCGCGACACCGTGCGCGGCCGCAAGGGCGGCGCACACCGCCTCGAGCCGCGCGTGGTCACGCGCCACGAGCAGCAGGTCGTGTCCCGCGGCAGCCAGTCGCTGCGCGAAGACGTGTCCGATGCCCGCCGTGGCGCCGGTCACGACGGCGAGTGGTCGCGATGCGGTCACGGGCGGGCCGCCGGCGCGGCGAGACCGCGCACCATGCCCCGGGGCTGGATCATTCCTGCTGGAACTCCGCCACCACCAGGCGGCGCCGGTCCTGCGGGTGTGTGCGCACCACGATGGTCTCGCCGTTGACCGAGGCGCGCACAGTGCGGGCCGTGTCGGCGGTGAACCAGCGGAGCGCGCGGTCTACGGTGGGAACCCCCGGGGCGATGCCCGCCGCCGGGACCCCATCGAAGCGTACCGTGTCGCGCGAGGCGCCCAGGTACCCGCGCGGCCGCGTGATGAGCACACTCACGCTGTCACGACGCGACGCCGCTGGTGCGGGCAGACGGAAGTTCACCACGGCGCTCGAGCGGGGAAACCCGCTGCGGTACAGGTGCAGCACGACGCTGCTGTCGGGCATGGCCACCTCGAACTCGTAGCGGGCCGTGGCGCTGGCGCGAAACGGCCCCCAACGGCCGTCATCGCGCGTGACGGCGCGGTGCACGGCCACGCGCGTGCGCACCCCGCTGGCCGCATCCACCTCGTGCACCGTGACCACGGCCCGCGCGAGCGGCAGGTTGGTGGGCTGACCGTTGGCATGGGCGCTGACCATGCCATCGAGGACCACCAGACTGTCCGGCACAATGGCGACCGTGCGCGGTGGCCGACCCACAAGGAAGCGGTACTGGGCGGCAAAGGCGGCCGCCCCAAAGGCCACTTCCCGATGGTCGGTCCCGGGCAGCACCACGTTGGTGGCGCCGGCGAGCGCGGGCGAACGCGCATCCACCCCGGTGGCCATGGTGGGGGCCCCCATGGCGGCGCCCGTGGGCTGGGCGTACTTGTCGAGCGAGTCGCTGCGCAGCGCGAGGAAGCGCACACCGGCCACCACCTCGCTGCCGGCATTGAGGGCGCGCAGGTACGGGGACAGGCCGTTGAATTCACTCTCGGGCGTCATGGTGGCCAGCGCCATGACGCCATGATTGGGCGTACCGCCGGTGATCACGTGGGATACGTGCGCCGCGCCGCCGCCGAAGCGTACATAGTGTCGTATGGTGAGTCCGCCCCGCGAACTGCCCACCAATGCGACCGTGGAGGCGCCGGTTCGCAACAGCACGCGGGTCACGAACGCGGCGAGGGCGGCGGCCTGATCGTCGGGGGTGCTGCGGTTGCTTTCGCGGGCCGTCGGGGTGCTGGCCGCCGATGGGTGGGGGAGGTCCACGGCGAAGAGCCGGTCGCGCGGATAGCCGTTGCTTTCGAAGCGCCAGATGGTGTTGTCCCACAAGCCGGCGTGGTCGCCGTTGCCGTGGACGAACACGATGGGGACCGGGGCCGCCGCCGCAGCGCCACGACGAGGAAGCACCCGCTGCGGCGCCCGCTGGGCCGTCAGTGGGATGGCGCCGACGGCCAGCAGCAGGGTGCCCAAGCCAACCACTGCGCCGCTACGCGCGGCACGTGGCGACCAGGGCGTGGTCATGGCGCCACCGGCTGCCGCCGCGCGTGACTCACGGAATCCATGGGCACCCCCCGGTACAAGTCAGCGTGTGTGGCGAAGCCACCGCCAGGTTTCCGCGAGCGTGGGTTCCTTGCCGTGTAGAAGTATCCCGAGCGCGAAAATCGTTCCCGCCGCACGACGAAAGGCCCACGCCGCCAGGGCGAGGAGCACCACGGCGAGTGCAGGCTCCCACCACGGCACGCTGGTAAGCAGCAGCCGCACGGGAAGCACCGCCATGCTCGTGAGCGGAAAGACCGACAGGACCTGGGCCACGACCGTATCGGGGCGCGAGAGCAGGCTGAAGGCGAGCCCCAGCGGCAGGATGGGCACCAGCAGCAGGGAGGAGCGCGGTGACGAATTGGGGTCGTCGATGGTGGCGGCGATGGCCGCCATGAATGAGAACCACATGATGATGCCGAGCAGCGTGACGAGCCCAACCACCGTCACCGTGGCAGGGTCGCCCGAGATGGCCGGCATGGGGAAGCTACCGGAGCCCAGGAGTCGCGGCAGCGTGGCCAGCAACACGAGGCTGGTGAGGCCAAACAGCAGGGTGCCCACCAGCGCCGCGCTGACCAGCCCGAGAATCTTGCCGTCCATCCAGGTTTGCGGCGGCACGATGGCAATGATCTGTTCGGTAATCCGCTGCTGCTTCTCCCCGGTAATGCCGGTGAAGAGGGAGGCGAAGCCGTTGAAGAGGACCAGCATGCCGAACGCCAGAATGCTGCCCGTCATCATCAGGCTGGACGCTTCGCTGCCCCCCTCGCGGCGCGCCACCGTGGAGACGGAGACGGAGAAGGGAGCGAGGAGCGACGCCCGCTGCACGTCGGTGATGGGCAACGCGGCGAAGGCGGCCCCCTGACGCGCCGTGGTGAGCGCCGTTTCCACGGCGCTGGTCCATGCCGCGCGCTTGCGAACCACGATCTCCGCCGCCTGGGCGCTGCGCACGAGCAGCACACCACCCACCGAGTCGGCGGCAACGGCGTCGCGCGCCGCCTGCTCGGTGGCGTAGCGATCGGAGAGCCAGACCACATCGTCCACCACGGGCAGCGAGAAGCCGAGGGCGGCCCCGTTCACGACGGCCACCGTGGTGGCGTCGGTCTTGGCCTCCCTCACCAGCTTGGTGAGCACGACCGAGGCGGTGCCTACCACCACCATGACAACGATGCCGATGACCTGCTGGCGCCATTTCACGAACCGGTTGAACTCCCAGCGGGCAATGCGGCGCACCTGCTGCCAACGCGACGGTTCCCCGCCATGCACGGTGCTCATGCCACCTCCGCCAGCACGGGGACCGGCGCCGAGACGGCACCCACCGTGTTGATGTACACCTCATGCAACGTGGGCTGCTCGGTGCGCACATCCACGATCGTGAACAGCTGGGCGCAATGCGCCAGCAATTCGCCCACCGGTGACGACGCTCCCAGGGTGATTTCGAGGGTGCCGTCATCGCGCACCGCGATCCCCGTGGCCGCCGGGTGCGCCCGTACGCGCTGCACCGCCTCGGCAGTCACCTGCGTGGCATGCAGCACGACCTTCCGACCGCCTCCCCAGCGCTCGCGCACGTCGGGGATGGTGCCGTACAGGACCTCCCTGCCGTGCTGCATGACGAACAGGCGATCGGCGAGCCGTTCCACGAGGGCCATCTGGTGGGCGCTGAAGAGCACGGTCATGCCCTCATCGCGCAGCCCCCGCACCAGCGACAGGAACAGCTCCTGATTGAGCGGGTCGAGTCCGCTGAAGGGCTCGTCGAGGATCACGAAGCGCGGCCGGTGCAGCACGGCCGCGGCGAACTGCACCTTCTGCTGGTTCCCCTTGGAGAGGGTGCCCACCTTGTCCTTGAGCCGACCACCCAGCTCGAGCCGCTCGAGCCACGCCGTGGCGGATGCGCGGGCGTCGGCGCGGGTCATGCCGCGCAGCGTGCCGAAGTACTCGAGCACGGTGACGAGCGGCTGGTCCTGGTACAACCCGCGTTCCTCCGGCAGGTAGCCGATCTGTCGGGCGGGCAGGCGCGACACGGCGCCGCCCTCCTGCTGCCACTCGATGCGGCCGCTGTCCGGGTACGTGATGCCCGCCAGCATGCGCAGCAGGGTGGACTTGCCGGCGCCGTTGGGGCCAAGGAGGGCGAAGATCTCGCCGGCCGTGACATGAAACGAGATGTCGTTTACCGCATGCACCTGTGCGAATCGCCGATGCACGTGCGCTACGTTCAGCATGATCGGGGGGTGAAGAGAGGGGACGCATGAAACCCGCAGATCATACGCGACAACTGGTCACCGGTTTCCACGAATGCCCGGGAGTCGCGCCACGCCGGCAGTCTGGCGACATTGCACGGGAGACTGCACCGACGAGCGCCGACCCTCCTGCCCCGGAGCGCGACCGATGAGCGAAGTGAAAGTGGCCGCCGACAAGCTCAAGTCCACCCTCACGCAGCTGCTGCGGGAGGGGAACGTGCGGCGGGTCATCATCCGCAATGCGAGCGGACGCACGTTGCTGGACATGCCGCTCACCGCCGGCGTGGCGGGGGCGGTGCTCATGCCCTTCTGGATGGCCGTGGCCGGCGTGGTGGCGTTGGCCAAGGAGTTCACCATCGTCATCGAGCGCGACCCGGACACGGCGGTGGTGCGCGCCGATCCGCCATGACCCGGACGGCGGCACCGCGGGTGGTGTCAGTCGGTCGCGCCGAGCAGGCGCCGAATGGCCTGCGCCACCCGCTCCGCCGCCGGAGGGTCCACATTGGCCAGCACAATCACGTCGCGCCCGCCCGGCAAGTCGCCTTCGATGATGGCGTTCACGCCCGGGCTCCCGCCGGCGATGCCAATGCCGGGAGGCGGGGCCAGCGGCAAGCGGCGTTCCCGCAGCGCCTGCACGAAGCGCACGAGATCGGCGGCCGACGCATAGCCGCCGCCGGCCGATGATCCGCGCGCCGGCAGCGTGGCCATGTTGTTGCGAGGTGCCGAGGGGGGGACGCCCGGTTCCGCGTCCTGTGTGGTTCCGCGCGCCGCGAAGGCCGGGAGCGAATCGCGTCGCCAATGGGCGCTGCGCGTCATGCCGGCCGGCCCATAGATGCGCTCCGCGACCACGTCGAAGTACGAGCGCTGGGTCCGCTGCTCGATGAGCAGTCCCAGCAGCACGTAGCCGGCATTGGAGTAGGCGTCGCGCGAACCGGGGGTGAACTGCAGTGGTTCGTTGACGAACAGTGGCAGGAAGTCGCGCAGCGTACGCAGCGAGGCCCGCGCGGCTGAGTCCCCGGCGAAGATGTTGCCCTGCACGCCGCTGCGATGGGTGAGCAGCTGCCGCACCGTCACGGCGCGCGCCACGGCGGCGTTGGGATACTGCGGCCACAACGCCGCCACCGTGGTATCGAGCGACCACCCCTGTTCGGCCGCCAGCTGCCGGACCACGATCTGGGTGAACAGCTTGTTCACCGAACCGAGGTTGAAGGCCGTCTCGGCGGTGGGCCGCGCGCCGCCCGGGGCGACCGCGCCGGCAGCAGCAAGGTGCACCACGGTGCCACCGCGCCCTATGGCCACCACCCCCGAAAAGCCCGGGTTGGCCGCGACGAGCGAATCGACACACCGGAAGAGCTGCGAGTCGGCAACGGCAGACGGGCGTGCCACGGCCTGGGCGCCGACAGGCGAGGCCGGTGCCACGAGACCGGCGAGAACGACGGCACGGGCGAGTCGGCACCCGGTGCGCGAGCGCGAGAAGGAGGGCATGTCTGTACGACTCCGAGGCCGTGCGGAGGGGTTGCCTTGCGCCGACGGCTCCGGCACGAGGCGGTTCGCGCGCCACATGAACGGGCTACCGGTTCTCGCCGTGACCACGAAAGCCAAGGCGGGAATTCACGGCGCGGCGTTCGTCGGGGGACATGGCCGACCAGCGGGCAATCTCGGTTCGCGTACGACCGCAGCCGTAGCAGCGGTCGTGTGCGTCGAGGCGGCACACCTTGATGCACGGGGATTGCGTGGACGCCAACGCGACGTGATGTCCGGCGCGGGCGGCGTCGTCGTGATTGACCGGGGTTGCCATGCCCGCAAGGTAGCGGCGTGCAGCACCGGATTCACCGACCCCGGAGGTCGTGCGGTCGCAGCGCGTGGATGGTCACGTTGACCGGTTGGGCGGCCAGCACCGACACCGGCGGCCCCTCGAGTGTGAAACCGGCAAGGGTGGCCGGTCCGGTGTCGAAGGTCTGCACGGCCGGGGTGTGTATGCGATAGGGGGCGTGCGACACCGTTCCACGATAGAGGCGCTGCCGCGCATCGGCGCAGTAGAGGGCGTACCGCTCCACCAGGAAGTGCTCCAGTGAGCCGAGCATGGCAGGGGCACCGTCGTCGCGGGTGCTCCAGGTGTACTGCCACGGCGGGGCCGCCTGCCCTCGGCGCTGACACTGGTAATGCAGGGTGGCCACGCCATGGTCATGGCGGCGCCGCGCCTCCATGTGCGCGTGTTGGTAGGGCAAGTGAAAGAGGGTGCGCGCGATGACCACGGCCACGGGCTGGTTGCAGTCGAGCGAGTAGAACCACACCCCCGGGTTGCCAGCGCGGTCGCGCACGTAGGTGCGCACGTTCAGCTCGAGAAACCACGAGAGCCACGGCACCGGCGGCAGGAATCGCGGGCGCACGCGCGCCATGGCGAAGGGCACGATGCCTACCCACGCGTCCCCATGCAGCGTGTCCACGGACAGGCCGGGCGGCAGCGTGGCCTGCACAGCTGCAGGGTGCGCCGGCCAGTGGAGAAAGAGCAGGTCGCGCCATTGCTGCGCACCCACCGCGGGCGTGCCGGGCGGAGCGGACGACCAGGTGGGTACCGAACGCACGGCGGGCGCGGAAGAGGAAGGCATGCGGAAGCAGCGGAAGGTACAGGGCGTGCTCCTTCCCCCCAAGAGACGGGCGCCCGCGCGTGGTCTCATCGGGTCGGCCCTGCCAGACGGGACCAGCCGTTTCGTTGATCTCGTGTCGTCACCATCAGTGCAGAAAACCCCGCGGTGACCGATACTCACAATGGCCTTCGATCGTCCGACGGTTGTCCGCTTTGAGCCCATTCGACTTCCCCGGCACGCCACACTCCGTCGCCCGTGATTGCGCCCTCCTCCTCTGCCCAATGGTCGCGTCGAACCGAGTCGTCGGTTGCGGCCATCGGTACGGCCATCGGTACGGCCAGCGGCGCCACCAACGCGGCGAGCGACGGCGGACGGCCGCCGATAACGGCAGCACCGGGAAGCGACCGGCCCCCGGCCGAGGTGGAGGCCATCCGGGAGTGCCTGATGCTGCTTGCGAAGGCCGTCCGGTGCTACCAGACCCTGCCGGCGAGCCACCCGATTTGCGTGGCGGCGATCGCCGCGGTGCATGCCGCTCTCGGCCGGCTCCCCCGTAGCGAGCCCCTGGCGTTCCGCGTCGGTGCCTCGTGGGTGACGATCGATCAGGGGGTCACCATCACGTTGAACGGGGGCGAGGTCGATCTCGCCCGCCGCCTGCACCGCGCCCAGGTGGACACCGTGGAGATCGCGTGTTCGACCACACCCGCCGAGTTGAGCCGCTTCTGTGCCGAGTTGGGAGGGCTCAATGAGGCCGCACCGCCCGCGGGCGGCGTCGCGAGCGGCTGGAGTGGGCAGCGGGGCGAAGGGATCACCATGCGCGCGTCGCATCGCCCGGTGGTGATCGATGCCGGCACTCCACCGGCAGTGGTCCGGCGACTGGTCGACGCCGCGCAACGCCAGCGACGGGAGCAGTTGGCCAACGGCGGACCGGTGCGGCATCGCTACCCCCCGCAGCGGGGATGGGTGCGCGTCGATCCCTCCGTGACCTGCGACGCCGTGACACTGGCCGACCTGGCGTTGCTGCTCGGTGATCCGGTGGAACTGGCCGTGGCCTTGACGCGCCTCACGGACGAGGAGCCAGCAACGGCCATTGATCGACAGACTGCCTTTGCCGAGCGGTTCGCCGAGATGGCGGCGCTGTTCGCCAGCTTCGATCCGCAGATCGGGGAGCTGCTCTTCTCCAAACTGGCCCGGTCGCTGCTCGACCTCGACGAGAGCCGCCGGATCGCGCTGCTGCGAAAGACGGTGCTCACCGGTCTCCTCGACGGCGCGCTGGAGGGTTCCGTGCTCGCCAGCTTCCCCGATGTGGCGCTGGCCGACGCGCTGTGTCTGCTGCTTGACCTCGAGACGGCGGCCCCCGAGCTGCTGGCCACGGCCGTGGATCGCCTGGCCCTCCCCTCGGAACGGCGCGAGGCACTCGACCCGTTGCTCCGCGATCGCCTGGGGCGACGGCTGGCGACCGACACGGCGGCCTATGGGCCCGACGCCGCCATAGAGCGGTTTGCTCGAAAACTGATCGCAGTAGATCCCTCCGGCCAACGCCACTTCGCCGACTATGTCGCGTTCGATCTCGCGCTCACGGACGCGGCGATCGAGGAGACGCAGCGCCTCGTGCGCGACACTGCGGCCATGGATGAGACCGACACGCACCTCGGGACCCTCTCCCACCTGTTGCGGGTCGAATCCGATCCCACCTCGGCGGCACGGTTGCTGGCGCAGGCGGACGTGCTGCTGGACACGCTTGGCCAGCAGGGGCGATGGATGACGGTTGCGCATTGGGGTCGCCACCTGCGTACCCTCGCCGAAACCGAACCGCCATCGCGTCCGGAGGTGACCGCGGCGATTGCCGCGGCGTGGTGCAGCTTCTGGACAGCCGAACGCCTTGCCCTGCTGGCACGGCAGGACACGCACGAGCGCCTTTCCCCCGCCACCACTGACGCGCTCCTCGACGGGTTCGGGGCCCACCTGATCACCGCCATCGTTGCCGGCCTCCATGATCCCGTCATGGCCGATCGCGCCCGCGCGCTATTGGCCGGGTTGGGCGACCATGCCTCCACGGTTGCCCCCATGCTGGCCCCGCAGCTGACCTCGGCGACGGGGGAGGTCCGCCTCGCGATCATCCGTTTCCTCGGTCGCGCGGGGGCGGCCTATGGCAGCAAGGTCGCCGCCGTACTGGCCTCGGGCGACGACGCGGCCGTCCGGGAAGCGCTGCACGCGCTGGCCACGATGGGGAGCTCGGCGGCAGCGATCACGGTGGCGCGCCACCTGGTGGCCGGTCCCGCGTCGACCCGGCCCGCAGCCGCGGAGGCGCTGCTGCGCTTCGCACCAGCCCAGTTGCAGCCGCGGGTGCACGACCTGCTCGCCAACATGGACTTCGTGCGGCGACATCCCGGTCTGGCACAGCAGTTGCTCGACTGCGTCGGCCGTCCCGTCCCCGCCGATGTGGCGCCGACGCTCCGAGCGCTGACGAGTCTGCGCTTTCACCTCTGGAACCCGGCGCTGGTTCGCGTGGCCCGCAGCGCCGCGCAGCTGCTGCAGGCGTGACCCCCCATCGATGACCCTTCCCGCTCACCCGTCCACCCCATTCGGCGACCCGGCGCCCTCCGCCGGGCCAGTGGCCATCCTGCGGGGCATCGGTACCGTGCGTCGTCTGATCGGGCTGTATCCTCACGGTCACCCGCTCGTCGAGGAGCGGCTGCGGGTGCTCCACGAGACGGTACAGGCGCAGCTGCGCCGCCAGTCGGCCGTCAGCATCGATATCATCCAAGGGGAGGTCACCGTCGACGGGGCCTCGGGGGCGCTGGACCTGGAGACCGGTGGTCAGGTCATCGAGGACCTTCTGGCCCTCGGCGTCCAGAGCATTCAGCTCGGTGAGGGCGTGGACCACGAGGAATTGCGCGCGCTGGCCCAACTGCTCTGGGACATGCAGTACCATCCGGTCGAAGGCACGGTCGGGGCCCAACTCGCCGTGCGTGGAATACGGCATGTTCGCCTGAGCCGGCTGGTACCGCTCGACACGCGCCAGGTGGTGCCGGAGTGGCCCGACGCGCCATCCGGGGTGCTCGATCCGGACTATGCGGAATCGATCATGATGTCCAAGGCGACCTTCGACGAGATCGCCGCGGGCGGTGAGCTCAGGGCCAGCACCGTGCGGGACTTCGTCCAGCTGCTGATGTACAAGGTCTCGCGCAGCAACGCCGTGCTCAGCCAGATCCTGGCCGTGAAGAACTACGACAACCAGACGTGGCTTCACTCGGTGAATGTGGCAATGCTCAGCCTGCTGCTCGGACGGCAGATCGGTCTCCGTGAGGAGTTGCTGGGCGCCCTCGTCGAGGCGGCGCTCCTGCATGACATCGGAAAGTCGCACGTTCCGCTCGATATCCTGCGGAAGCCGGGCACGTTGGACGACCGCGAACGGCGCGTCGTCGAGGGCCATCCCGCGCAGGGCGCCGAGTTCCTCCTGCGCACGCCGGGATTGCATCCGCTCACGCCGCGCCTTGCGCTCGAGCATCACCGAACCGTTCGGGGCGGCGGGTACCCGAACCTGGGTGACGGGGTCATCCCGCACCCCATGAGCCAGCTTCTGTCGGTGGCCGACATCTACGAAGCCGTCACGGGTGTGCGCACGTACCGCAAACCCGCCCCGCCCGAGCAGGCGTGCCTGCTGCTCGCCCGACTCGCTGGCGACACCCTCAACGCCGCGCTGGTCAAGACGTTCGTGAACGCGATCACGTTCTTTCCCCTCGGTTCGCTGGTCCGCACCAGCGACGAGCGGCTCGGGGTCGTGGTCCGCATCACCGAGGGCGACCTGCTGCATCCGGTCATCGTGCCGGTCAACGACCGGTTCGAGCGCGCCGGGGACGAGATCGATACGAGCACCCGAGATGGGCGTGGGGCGTATCGCCTCCACATCGTCGAGAGCGTCCCGCCGCCGGTCGAGACGCTCGACGTGGGCACGTTCCTGGCCGACCGCGCCGCCTGACGCGCCCCCCGGCGCCGATCACCCGCACTCATGAGCGGTGGCCCCGAACGTCTGGCCCCCCTCAGCCGTTTGATCTCGAGCGCCCCCGGCCGCATAGTTGGCCACCGGCCCGGTGCCCGTGCGCCGTCCGTGCGCCCGTCGCCGTGCTGCCTCACCATTCCTCCGCCACCGACGGCGTTCCCCTGCCGGCGCCGTCACGGGAGTCCTTCGTGAAAGTCGTCCGTTCCCTGTTGAGTCTGGCCGTCATGGCCGGCGGCACCCTTCAGGCCCAACAAGCCACCCGCACCGAACCGATCGCCGGCCTGCGCGCCAACGCGACCGGCTTCCATGCACTCGTCGGTGCCCGTGTGGTCACCGCTCCGGGCCAGGTTCTCGACAACGCCACCATCGTGATCCGCAATGGTGTCGTGGCGGCGGTGGGGGCCGGCATGGCCCCGCCGGCGGGCGCCCGGGTCTGGGAGCTCAAGGGGCTCACGGTGTACCCCGGGTTCGTCGACGCGCACGCTGACCTCGGCGGCGACACCCCGCCGCAGGGGGGCGACGTTGGCCCCACGCACTGGAATCCGCAGGTGCGCGCGTGGTTCAGCACCACGGCGAACCTCAAGGATGACACCACGCGCCGCACCGCGCTCCGCTCGCTCGGCTTCGGCGCGGCACTCGCCGTGCCGCGCCAGGGGCTCTTCCGCGGAACCGCCTCCGTCGTGCATCTCGGCGACGCCGGTGTGCGCGAGCGGGTGCTGCGCCCTGATCTCGCCCAAAGCATCGGCTTCTCGCGCTCCTTCGCGCTCGGCGGCACCTACCCCAACTCGAGCATGGGGACGATCGCCCTCATGAAGCAGACGCTGCTCGACGCGGAGTGGTACGGCCGCGCGTGGGGCGCCTACGAGACGAGCGGCCGCTCCATTCTGCCGCCCGAAACGAGCGAAGCGCTCGCGGCGCTCGGCAAGGCCGTGAAGGGACAGCAGCAGGTGGTCTTCCAGACCAACAACGAAGAGGAGTACCTGCGGGCGTTCAAGCTCGCGAGCGAGTACAAGCTCACGCCGTGGTTCCGCGGCAGCGGCCAGGAGTACCGTCTCGTTGACGTGCTCAAGGGACGCCCCCAGCCGCTGATCGTGCCGCTGAACTTCCCGGACGCGCCGAACGTGGCCAACCCGGAAGCGGCGAGCAACGTGTCGCTGGCCGACCTGCGGCACTGGTACCTCGCGCCCACCAACCCGGCGCAGCTGGCCGCGAATGCCATCCCATTCGCCATCACGGCCGACGGGTTGTCGTCGCTCAATCAGTTCTTCCCCAACCTGCGCGTGGCCGTGGCGCGCGGCCTCACGCCCGACAAGGCGCTCGCGGCCCTTACCACGGTCCCGGCGGGCTTCCTCGGGATCGAGAAGACGCACGGCACGATTTCCGTGGGCAAGGTGGCCAACCTCGTGGTGAGCGAGGGCGATCTCTTCACGGAGGAAGGCGCCATCCGTGACGTGTGGGTGCAGGGCACCCGCTACGGCGTCACCCGGGCCCCGCAGGTCGACCCGCGCGGCACGTGGACGATCGCGTCCGAGGATCAGGGCACCTTCCGCAGCGCCACGCTGCGCCTCGAGGGTCCGCTCAACCGTATCCGTGGCACGATCGAAATGCCGAGCCGCCGGCCGGTGAACCTCACCGGCGTGCGCATCATCGCCGAGACGGGCCGTCTGGAGGCAACGTTCAACGGCGAGCAGCTGGGCCTCGAGGGCTCGGTGCTGCTCTCCGGCTCGGTCCGTGGCGAGGAGTTCTTCGGCTGGATGTCGCTGCCCACGGGCACCGATGCCAACTACAAGGGCACGCGCACCGAGGCGTATCAGGGGCCCGCGCGCGGCGCCGTCGCGGTGAAGGTGCCGAAGATCGATCTGCCGTTCGTTCGTCCGTCGATGGAGTACGGCCGGTCGGCACCGCCAGCGCAGCCGGCCGCCGTGCTGGTGCGCAACGCCACCGTGTGGACGTCGGGCCCGCAGGGGAAACTCGAGAATGCGGACCTGCTCGTGCAGGCGGGCAAGGTCGTACGCGTGGGCACGGGGCTGACCGCCCCCGCCGGGGCCACGGTGATCGACGCCACCGGCAAGCACGTCACGCCGGGGCTCATCGACCCGCACACGCATGGCGGCGTCACCGACATCAACGAGAGCGGGTTCGCGATCGTCCCCGAAGTGCAGATGGGCGACGTGGTCACGCACAACAACATCTGGTTCTATCGCCAGCTTGCCGGTGGCCTCACCACCACCATGATCAAGCACGGGTCCGCCAACCCCATCGGTGGCGAGAACGTGTTCGTGAAGACGCGTTGGGGCTCGCTCCCCGACGAATACAAGATTCAGGGCGCGCCGCGCACGGTGAAGTTCGCGCTGGGCGAGAACCCCAAGCGCAATCCCAATCGCTATCCCAACACGCGCATGGGCGTGCAGGAGATCATCCGCGACCACTTCATGGCCGCGCGTGATTACGAGAAGGAATGGAAGAGCTGGGAGAAGACGAAGACCGGCCTTCCCCCGCGCAAGGATCTGCGCATGGAGGCGTTGCTCGACATTCTCAACCGGAAGCTGCTCGTGTCGTCGCACGGCTATCGCGCCGACGAGTTCCTCGCGCTCATGCGCCTGACCGAGGAATTCGGGTTCAAGGTGCAGACGCTGCAGCACGGTGTGGAAGCGTACAAGATTGCCGACGAGCTGAAGAAGTCGGGGGTGGCCGCGGTGGTGTGGAGCGACTGGGGCGCATTCAAGATGGAAGCCTACGACGCGACCAGCTACAACGCGCGCCTGCTGCTGGAGGCCGGGGTGGTCACGTCGCTGCACTCCGACGACAACGAGATCTCCACGCGCATGAACTGGGAGGCGGGCAAGCTGCTGCGCAGCGGGGTCAGCGAGGTCGACGCGCTGCACACGGTCACGATCAACGCGGCCAAGGCGGTGGCGATCGACGGCCGCATCGGCTCGCTCGAGCCCGGCAAGGATGCCGACTTCGTGATCTGGAACGGCAACCCGCTGTCGCAGTTCACCAAGGCGGAGCAGACGTGGGTCGACGGCCGCAAGTACTTCTCGCTCGACGAGGACAAGGTGCTGCGTGACGAGGTGGCGAAGCAGCGGGCGCAGCTGGTGCAGGCCGTGATCGCCGCGAGCGCCACCGAGGCCCCGGCGGCCGGCGGCGCGCCGGCGCGCGGCCGCGGTCAGGGAGGTCGCTGAGCATGCATCCCATCACGACACACTTCACGAAGAACGCCGGGGCCCACACCATGTACACTGCTGCGCGCGTTGCGGCCCTCTCCGCCGCGCTGGTCGCGGGTGGGCTGCTCGCCACCGTCATCACGCCCCGGCTGGCCGAGGCGCAGGTCGTCATCCCCACGGCGGCGCAGAGCCAGCCGGTGGTGCTGCGCGGTGCGACCATTCACACCGTCACGAAGGGGGTCATCACCAATGGCACCCTCGTGATGGACCGCGGCAAGATCATCGCCATCGGCGGTCCTGAGGTGGCCGTGCCGCGTGGCGCGAAGGTGGTGGACTACACGGGCAAGCACATCTATCCCGGACTGATCGACGCGTACAGCACGGTGGGCATCTCCGAGATCGGTGCCGTCGACGTGTCCAACGACGTGACCGAACTCGGCGACTTCAACCCGAACGTGCGCGCCGAGGTGGCGGTGAATGCGGAGAGCCGGCACATCGGGACCACGCGCAATGCGGGGGTGCTGGTGGCTTTTGCCACGCCGGGCGGCGGGCTCATCTCCGGCCTGTCCAGTGCCATCTCGCTCGAAGGATGGACGTGGGAGGAGATGAGCATGAAGGGCGCGGCCGCACTCAACGTGAACTGGCCCGACCCCAACGCCCGGCCGCGGCGGTTCGGCGGCGGGCCGCCGCCGGGCATGGGGGGCCGCGCGCAGCCGGCACCCAAGACGTACGCCGAGCAGGTGGAGGAGATCCGCAACTTTTTCGGCGAGGCGCGCGCGTATCGTGACGCCATCACGGCGGGGCAGACCGTGCGCACCGATTCGCGCTACGCCGCCATGATTCCCGCGCTCAACGGCGAGATGCCGGTGGTGGTGGCAGCCGAGAATGCGTCGCAGATCAACGACGCCCTCACCTGGGCCAAGCAGGAAGGGGTGAAGCTGGTCATTCGCGGCGGACGTGACGCGGTGCAGGTGGCCGCGCGGCTCAAGGCGGAGAACGTGCCGGTAATCCTCACGTCGACCATGTCGGCGCCGGCGCGCAGCGACGACGGCTACGACGAGGCCTACGCCACCCCGGCCGCGCTCTTCAAGGCCGGGGTACGCTTCGCCATCGCCGGTGAGGGCAATGCCCTGTACAGCTATCGGCTGCCGTGGGATGCGGGCGTGGCCGTGGCGTTTGGCCTGCCCGAGGAGGAAGCGCTCAAGGCGGTGACCATCAATGCCGCCGAGTTCATGGGGGTGGCAGACAAGGTGGGATCCCTCGAGGTGGGCAAGGAGGCCACGCTGGTGATCACCACCGGGACGCCGCTGGACATGACGACCAACATCCTTCAGTCGTACATCCAGGGGCGTGAGATCGACATGAACGACATCCAGAAGCAGTTCTTCAAGAAGTATCTGGAGAAGATCAACCAGCAGAAGAAGAAGATCGCCAGCTGATATCGTGGTGCGCTTCTCCAGTCCCGTGCGGGAACTCGGCAGGGAGCGCATCGCCACATGGTGGCCGCGGCCAGCGTCAGCGGACCGGTTCCCCCTCCTCAGCCGTCGTTCGTGCGGCTAGGGGCGGGGGGCATGGCGCCGGACCTGCTCGGCCATGAGTCGCAGCAGCTCCTGGTTGCTCCACGGCTGCCAGCCGTGGGGCTTGAGCGGGCGGCCGTAGTCGAAGCGGCCGGCGTAGTATGGCCCCTTCCCCGGCTCCTTCGTGCTCTCGAGAAACGCTTCGAGCTTGTAGACGGCGAGGTTGAGGAAGTAGTTGTCCATGTCCCCCACGGCGACATGCAGCTTGCCCACCAGCTGCGGCCCCACGGTCGACCAGTGGCGCTCGAGGTAGTCGCGCAGATCGTAGCCTCTGGCGCGCATCGATTCGGCCACTCGGTGGTCGATGACCCCGGTGCCCTTGTCCCAGAGCGGTTGTGGATAGCCATCGGGGCCCACCGGCGCCCACGCCGCCTGCCAGCCGTCCCATTGGCCGCCTGAACGCCCCTTGCTGGCGATCACCGCCTCGGCGGCGTTCTCCTCGCGCATGGTGAGTTCGGTGAGTCCCTCCGGTGACCGGTTGGCGGGAATCTCGCGCGGCGGGAGCCAGGCGTTGTCACGCAGCACGTAGGCGTTGGCATCGGCGTACACGTTGCCGAGCTGGTAATGGCGAAAGTCCACCTGATCGGGATACAGCGACCAGGCACCCCCGAACACGCCCGGATAGTGAATCTGCAGCGCCAGGACATCCCACCCGCCGGTGGAGCCGCCGGTCAGCATGCGTGCGTAGGCACTGGGGATCGTGCGATAGCGACGGTCGATTTCGGGGATGAGCTCCTGCGTAATGGCGTCGCCGTAGGGGCCGTTGTTCGCGGAGTTGAGGACGTAGCTGTCGTCGTAGAACGGCGTGGGATGCTGGATGAACACCGCGATGAACTCCGGCACGCGGCCACTCGTCCAGGCCTGCTGGAATTCACACCCTGGTTCCCGGGCGCTGCGGGCCAGGCGGGCGGCGCGCGCCGTTGGTGTCTCGGGACGATCGCAGCCGTCGAAGGTGAAACCGAAGGGGGCGCGCTCGCTGAAGTGGCCCACGGTATACACCACCGGGTAGCGCTTGCCGGTGTTCTCCGCGTAGCCCTTGGGGAGCAGCACCACGGCCCCCAGCGGCATGTCGTGATTCCAGAAGGCACTCACGCGCTTGGAGGTGATGCGGAACCGCTGCACCCACTCGGTATCGGCCAGTCTGGGGACGGGCGGCAGGGTGCGCTCGAGCGGCAGCTCGAGTTGCGAGGACGCATCGAGGCGCACCTTGCGGACCGCACTCACGTACGAGCCGGGGGCGTCGTTGAACCGCTGCCCCTCCCACTGATCCATGTGCGCCCAGATGGTGTGGCCGTCGGCGCGCGCAAACCTCGTGTACGGCAGCAGCAGCCCCTGCACGTAGTACTCGCCTGGCGGCAGCTGCCCCATCGACGCCACCGGGAATCCCGGTATGTCGGCCCCGAGGCGCACGCTCCGCCCGGGCGCCAGCTGCTCCACATCCACCCCGAAGAACGGTTCGCTGGTGCGGCGGGCGCCCGCCTGCAGGCGTGGCTCGGCGCGGTCGGTGCGCGCCACGAACACGAAGGCGCGCCCCGTGACCGGCGCGGCGCTACTCCCGGCCGGCAGCGTGAGCGTGACCGATTGCGCGGCGGCCCGCGACGACGGCGCGAGGACCAGCATCGAGGCCAATGTCGAGGCACGCACCGCTGACCGTACGGTGGGCAGCGCGGCGGGAAGGCGCCGGAATGCGCGGCGGCTGAGCAGGGCGGAGCAAAGGGGACGCATGCGGAGAAGATGCACCCGCGTTGCGGTTGCCGCCCGCAGACTATGGCGCCGAGTTCCGCACCCGGAAGAGATAGCTGAACTTCACGAAGGCACCGTCGCTGGTGCGCTCGATGTCGCCAGGACGCATGGTTTCGGACGCATCGACCGCCGTGCCGTAGCCGAAGAACACCACGGTGCCCGGACTCGGCAGATAGCTCACCAGCCAGTCGGCACGCCCGAGGAACGACTTGCGCGCCCCCTGCACCGTGAGCGCGCCGGTGGAGGACCGGCGGAGGAGTGGCTGTTCGGTGCGCGGGTCGCGCAGCGCCGTGCGATCGCGCGATTCCACCTGACCAATGAAGCGCAGGAACAGCGCGCGGGAGAACTGATACTCGAGCCGCAACCGCGGCACGACCTGCGTGCTGAACACGGAGCCGTCACGTTCGCGCACGAACCGCTGATAACGCAGCAGCGCCCCCACGCGCACCTGCGAGGATGGACGCAGGTCCACTTGCGCCTCCACCTCGCGCCGGCGCACCGTGGACGTTTCGAAGAACTCCGGCTCGGTCCCCACGGTGGCGGTGAGACTGGCGCCCGCCTTGCGCCACTGCGGGGTGTTCACCGCCAGAGCCGTGTTGCTGGTGATCTGCGCGCCGTTGGGGGTGAAGCGCAGCGTATCGGCGCCGTTGCCGCCCAGGACGGCATAGCTGGCATAGCGCCGCGGGTCGAAGGCCACCCGCTGCAGGTCAGGGGTGACGCTCACCCGCCAGCCCCCGCGAATGGTCATGGAGTTGTCGACCGACACGCGCGACTCCAGGGGTGTATCTCGGCGGCCAATGCCCGCGTACGTCCAGAGCGAGCTCGCGCTGAGAAAATGCTGCCGCTGGTCCCACCAGCCTCCCTTGGCGCCGAACATGGTGAAACGCTGGTTGATCTGCGTGCGCACGAAGTCCACGCGGTTCACGAACCCGGTTTGCGTTTCGAAGTCGGGACTGAAGCCCTGCAGGTTGTAGCGGTAGCCGTAGCTGCGGCCCGTGCGGCCGTGACTCAACTCCCACAGCGATCCCGTGCGCGTGGTGCTGTCGCGGGTCATGCTGGCGGCGTAGCGCACGTCGGCACTGAACACCTTGGCGAATTGCAGGCGCATATCGACACCGGCCACCCGGTTGAATCGCGCGCCTTCGCTGCGGTCGGTGAAGACGATGCCGGCGGTGCTCTGTTCACCCAGGTCACGACGCAACCGCACGATATTGAAGCGCGGGCTCGTCTTGCCGTCGCTGCCGCTCGTGGGCGCGTCGATGGCCGACAGCAGCCCTACGTCGGTGCGCGGAATCTTGCCGGTCAGCTTGAGCGCGCCGAGCGGCTGCACGATGGCGCGCGTGTTGACGAGGCGGTTGGGGGCGTCGAACTGCTCGCTCCCTTCCACGAAGAAGGGGCGCAACTCGGGGAAGAAGAGCGCGAAGCGCACGTCGCCCGGAATCTGCCCCACGTCGGTTTCCACCTGGGAAAAGTCGGGGTTGGCGGTGGCGTTGACGGTGAAGTTGGAGGTGATCCCCCACCGCACGTCGCCGCCGAATTCCCCACGTGTGCCGTAGCGCCACGAGCCCGGCGTCGCGCCGGCGGCCGGGGTGCCGGTCGTGGAGGTGACCGAGGTGGGAGTCAGGTCGAGTACCAACCCGCGCTTCATGCCGGTGAGCCCGCGCAGGAACCCGCTCTGGGGCGTGAAGGCCTGCAGCGCGCGGGAGGTGGGCGCCCAGGTGTCCTGATACCCGGTGCGCTGCGTCTGCCGCACGACCTGTACGCCCCAGTCCTGCGTATTGCCCATCTGGTACCGGATGGACTTGAAGGGAATGCGCAGCTCGACCACGAAGCCGTCGTCGAGCAGCTGCCCCTTGGATTGCCACAGGTAGTCCTGCGACAGATCGACCGCCTGCAGTGAGGCGCGCGAGACACCCGGCCCGGCCGACACATCGCTGCGCATGCCATCGGCCTGCACCCCGTATGCGTTCACGGCGAAGACGAACGAGCGCCGCCGATCGA
>Ga0315899_10002007_pt1 | contig 22852 bp, 16 predicted proteins | sample LakEriMetagenome_2_FD_203518 | JGI IMG/M metagenome (GOLD analysis project Ga0315899, IMG submission 203518) | Freshwater fungal communities from buoy surface, Lake Erie, Ohio, United States - Buoy 4 MA112 | ecosystem: Environmental > Aquatic > Freshwater > Lake | place: USA: Lake Erie, Ohio... | reverse complement strand
AGCGCAGGTCGGCGGGGAAGTCGGGGGCATCGACGACAGCGCGGTAGACGACGTGGCCCGACACGCGGACCGGGTCGCCCACGTACTGCGCGCGCACCGCCGAGCGCACGCCGTCGCAGGCGACCAGGGCCGCGCCGCGATGGCGCCGGCCGTGCTGGTCGATCGCGACGACACCGTCGTCGTCCTGCTCGACGCGCTCGACACGCACCGACGTGACCAGCTCGATGCCCGGCTGCGCGCGCACCCCGTCGAGCAGCGCGCCGTGCGCATCGGCGCGGTGGATCACCGCGTACGGGTTGCCGAAGCGCGCGCGGAACGCGTCGCCGACCGGCAGCGACGCGACGGTGCCGCCGTCGACCGCGTCCATCATCGCCATCCGCTCGACGTAGACCGCGCGCGAGCGCGCGAGCTCGCCGACGCCGAGCGCGTCGAACGCGGTGAACGCGTTCGGCCCGAGCTGGATGCCCGCGCCGATCTCGCCGATCGCCTCGGCCTGCTCGAGCACCGTCGCCGGTCGGCCGATCCGCGCGAGCGCGAGCGCCGCGGCGAGCCCGCCGATGCCGCCGCCCGCGACGAGCACGCGCTCGCGTTCAGTGGCTTTCGTCATCGTCCCCCTCCTGTCGTCGGGCGCCAGTATGCCGCGGTTCCACGGACCGGCGCCGCCCGCGGTCCGGCGCGCGGACCGGCCGGTATCATCGCCGCACACGGGAGGACACGATGCGCACGAACGCGTTGAAGGCGACGATGAAGGCCGGGCGGACCGCAGTGGTCGGCTGGGCGAGCCTGGGCAGCGGCTACGCGGCCGAGGTGCTCGGACACGGCGGCGTCGACGCGGTCTGCGTCGACCTGCAGCACGGGCCGATCCACCTCGATCGCGCGGTCGAGATGCTGACCGCGCTGTCGGCGACCCCGGCGATGCCGATCGCGCGACCGAGCGGCAACGACTTCGCCGAGATCAACAAGCTGCTCGACGCCGGCGCCTACGGCGTCATCGTGCCGATGATCGACACCGCCGAGGATGCGCGGCGCGTGGTGGATGCGGTCCGCTACCCGCCGCGTGGCCGCCGTTCGTTCGGCCCCGCGCGCGGCCTGCTGTACGGCGGCAGCGACTACGCGGCGCACGCCGACGACGAGCTGCTCGCGTTCGCGATGATCGAGACGCCGCAGGGGCTCGCCAACCTCGATGCGATCGCCGCGGTCGAGGGACTGGACGGCCTCTTCATCGGCCCGACCGACCTGTCGCTCGCGCTCGGCGTGCCGCCCTCCCCGAAGTGGCTCGAGGAGCCGCTGCGCGGCGCCATCGCCAGGATCCACGCCGCCGCGAAGGCGCACGGCAAGCTGTCCGGCATCTTCTGCATGTCGCCCGAGATGGGCGCCGACATGCGCGCCGCGGGCTTCGACATGGTCGTGCCCGGCAACGACGCGATGCTGCTGCGCGGCGCGGCGCAGGCCTGGTGCGACGCGATCCGGGGCGAGAAGGCCTCCGGGCCGAAGCCCGGGTACTGAGCCCCGGGCGTCAGCGGCCCGGGAGCGCGCGCGGCACCGCGAACACCCGCTCGCCCGCGATCGCGTAGAGCCGCGGCGCGTCGGCGCGCGACAGCGTCCAGCCTCCGGTGAAGTCGCCGAACGCGGGCAGCACCGCCTCGCGCGCGCCGAGCGCGAAGCACGGCAGCCGCGCCGAATCGCCGGCGCGGCCGTGCAGCCGCACGGCCGGGTGCACGTGGCCGGCGAGGCGGTAGCCGCCGCCGTCGTCGACCTGGTCGCCCGCCGGCTCGTGGCACAGCGCGAACGGACCGAGCCGCGACGGCGCGTCCACCCCCTCGATGCCGAGGTCCGCCGGCGGATCGCCGGCGCGGTCGTCGTGGTTGCCGCGCACCAGCACGCAGTGCAGCGCCGCGCGCTCGCGGCGCCACGCGCGCAGCGCGTCGATCGTGGCCGGCGCCTGCGCGGGCCGCGCGTGCAGCAGGTCGCCGAGCACGACGAGCCTGCGCGCGCGGCAGTCGTCGACGAGCGCGCCGAGCCGGCGCAGCGTGGCGGCGGTCGGGCCCGCGGGCACCGGCACGCCGAGCGCGCGGAAGGTCTCGGCCTTGCCGAGGTGCACGTCGGCGACGAACAGCGTCGCCTCGGCCGGCCACCACAGCGCGCGGCGCGCGAGCAGACGCGCGGGCTCGCCGGCCAGCTCGACGTCGACGCCGCCGAGCCGCTCGTCGTCGAGGATCGCGGAGGTCATCGACGGATTCTAGCGGCCCGCGGTGTGACGGCCTCGGTGCGGCGGATTTGCGCTAGGCTGCGCGGCGCGCCACCGATCCGGAACCCGCCGTGACCGCCCTGCACTTCGACGACGCCGACGTCCGCCGCCTGCTGCCCCTCGAGACGCTGCTGCCCGCGATGCGGCGCGCGCTGGTCGACCTGTCGGCCGGCCGCGTCGTGCAGCCGCTGCGCTCGGTCGTCGACCTGCCCGGCGACGCCGGCTTCCTGTTCCTCAAGCCCGCGGTGACCGCCGACGCGCTCGCGACCAAGCTGATCACGCTGATCCCCGGCAACGCGGCGCGCGGGCTGCCGACGCTGCTCGCGACGATCGTGCTGATGGACCCGGTCACCGGCCGCACGCTCGCGACGATGGACGGCACATGGATCACCGAGCTGCGCACCGCGGCGGTGTCGGCGGTCGCGGCCGACGCGATCGTGCCGCCGGGGCCGAAGGTGGTCGCGATGCTCGGCAGCGGCGCGCTCGCGCGCACTCACGCGCTCGCGATGCGCGCGATCCGGCCGGTGACCGAGCTCCGGATCTGGAGCCGCGACCCGGCCAACGTCGCGCGCTGCGCGGCCGAGGTCGGCGGCGTCGCCTGCGCGACCGCGGAGGGGGCGGTGCGCGGCGCGGACATCGTCTGCACGGTGACCAACGCGACCGAGCCGGTGCTGAAGGGCGCGTGGCTGAAGCCCGGCGCCTTCGTCGCGGCGGTCGGCGCGCCGCGCCCGAGCTGGCGCGAGCTCGACGACGACGCGATGCGCCACGTCGTGATCGCCGACAGCCGCCACTCGGCCGAGCACGAGGCCGGCGACGTGATGCGGTCGGGCGCGACCGTCGCGGCCGAGATCGGCGAGATCCTCGCGGGCACGGCGGCGGCGCCGCCGCCGGGCACGACGGTGGTGTTCAAGGCGCTCGGGCAGGCGGTCGAGGACGCGGTGTCGGCGCGACTGGTCTACGACGCGGCGCTCGCCGAGCGGGCCGCGGCAGGAGGGCGGACGTGAGCAGCGGCAGCACGGCTCGGCGCCGCGCGGACGGCGCGACGGAGCGCATGCCGCACGACAGGCGCGACGCGCGCGACACCCCCGCCTCGGTCGACGTCGCGATCATCGGCGCCGGCATCGCCGGGGCGTCGGTCGCCTACTGGCTGACGCGGATGGACCCGAGCCTCTCGGTCGCGCTGGTCGAGCGCGACCCGGGCTTCGCGCAGGCGTCGTCGCAGCGCTCGGCGAGCTCGATCCGCCAGCAGTTCTCCAGCCCGGTCAACATCCGGATGTCGCAGTTCGGGCTCGCGTTCCTGCGCGAGGCGGGCGAAGCGCTCGAAGTCGACGGCGACCGCCCCGCGATCGGCCTGGTCGATCCCGGCTACCTCTACCTCGCCGACGCGGCGCAGGCCGACGGGCTGCGCGCGCAGAACGCGGTGCAGCGTGCGCACGGCGCGCCGATCGAGCTGCTCGCGCCCGATGCGCTCGCCGCGCGCTTCCCGTGGCTCGCGACCGGCGACCTCGCGCTCGGTGCGCTCGGCGCCGGCGTCGAGGGCTGGTTCGACGGCCCCGCACTGCATTCGGCGATGCTGCGCCGGGCGCGTGCGCAGGGGGCGCGGCTGGTGCGCGGCGAGGTCGCGTCGATCGAGACCAGTGGCGACGGCGACGCGCGACGCGCGGCCGCGCTGCGCCTGGCCGACGGCACGCGGATCGCCTGCGGCCATGCGGTGCTCGCCGCGGGGGCGTGGTCGCGCCCGCTCGCCGCCACCGTCGGCCTCGCGCTGCCGGTGCACGCGCGGCGCCGCACGGTGTTCGTGTTCTCGTGTCCGACGCCGCTGCCCGGCTGCCCGCTGGTCATCGACCCGAGCGGCTTCTGGTTCCGCCCCGAGGGCCGCGGGTTCATCGGCGGCACGACGCCCGAGCCCGACGCCGACGACCTGCCGCTCGAGCCGAACATGGCCGAGTTCGACGAGGCGCTGTGGACGGCGTTCGCGCATCGCGTGCCGGCGTTCGAGGCGCTGCGCATCGAGCGTGCGTGGGCCGGCTACTACGAGATGAACCTGTGGGACCACAACGCGCTGCTCGGCGCCTGGCCCGCGCTGCCGAACCTGCTGGTGGCGACCGGCTTCTCCGGCCACGGCATGCAGCAGGCGTCGGCCGCGGGCCGCGGCGTCGCCGAATGCGTGCTGCACGGCGACTGGCGCACGCTCGACCTGTCGGACCTGTCGGTCGCGCGGCTCGCCGAGGGGCGGCGCGTGCTCGAGGCGAACGTGATCGGCTGAGCGCCGGCCGGACGCCGCGACGGGCGGCCCGGCGGTCGACCGGGGCCGGCGCGCACGTCCGGGCTCAGGCGGCCGGGTCGTCGCTCAGCATCACCGGCGTGCCCGGGTCCCGGTCGACCCAGGTCGCCGGCCGCGGCCGCTCCCGCGTGACCGTGAGGTCGAACACGTCGAACCGGTTGTAGTAGCCGACGACGTCGTGGAACTGCTTGGGCTCGATGCAGCGGTTCAGGTCGAGCTCCGCGTAGCAGAGGCCCTCATCGTCCTGTCGGAACTCGCCGAGCGTCGCGCCGGTCGGATCGACGAACAGCGACACCGCGCGCGGCGTCTCGTCGACGATCCGCGCGACCGCCGCGTCGCGGTCGACCAGGAAGTCGCGCATGCGCCGGTCCATGAACCCCGCGCAGGCCACGCCGAAGGCCTTGGCCTCGAAGCAGTGCGCGCCGACGCGCAGGCGGTTCGCCGCGACGTTGTCGTAGTTCCCGCCGCCGCGGGGCGGCCGGGTGGGCCACAGCGGCGGCCAGCTGGAGATGTGCAGGTGCTCGCCCTGCGCCATCAGCGCGTAGCGCGCGAGCGGGTTGGTGTTCTCGCCGCAGATCAGCGCGCCGATCCGGCCGAGGCGGGTCGAGGCGACGCGCAGCCCCGCGCCGTCGCCGTGCGCCCAGACCAGCTTCTCGTAGAACGTCGGCATCAGCTTGCGGTGGTGGACCAGCAGCTCGCCCCGGTCGCCGATCAGCAGGTTGCTGTTCCAGATGCAGCCGGCGCTCACCGCGCTGCGCTCGCTGATGCCGATCGACACGAACACGCCGAGCCGGCGCGCCTCGTTCGCGATCGCGACCACCTCCGGCCCGGGCACGTCGACGCTGTGCTCGACCATCGCCTCGAACAGGTCGTGGTTGAGGATCGGCGCCCAGAGCGCCGCCCAGACCGGGAACGCCGGGATGTAGGATTCGGGGAAGACGACCAGCTCGGCGCCGTGCCCGGCCGCCTCGCGGATCAGCGACACCGCCTTCTCGGCGGTCGCCCGTCGATCCAGGAACACCGGCGCCGCGTGCGCGGCGGCGACCTTGACGATCGGCAGCGAGCTCATCGTGTCCTTCCACGTGGGTCGATGCCCGCACGATAGCCCGGCGCGAGGCCGCGCGGAACCGCCCCGCGAGGCGTCGCACGGTTTCCCGACACCGCACAGGAGCGCCCGATGACACGCCGTTTCCTCGACGACGCGCCGCCCGAGGCCTGGGGTCCGCCGCAGCGGACCTTCGCGGTCCGCAAGAAGCCGGGCTTCGAGCCGGCCGTCCAGCGCTGGTCGTTCCGACTGCCCGACGACTGCGCGCAGCTGCGGGTCGCCTTCCTCGGCGCGCAGGGCCCCGACGACACGACGATCGAGCACGACGGGTTCGCCGACTGGATCGACCGGCAGCTCGTCGGGCACGCGTCGGGCCCGACGGTCGTCGACCGGGCCCGGTTCACCGATCCGCAGGGGCTGCGCAATCACGTGGTCGCGGCGTACTGGGTCGACGAGGCGCGCCACCTCGCGTGGCGCGACGACCCGGCGGTGCGTCGCTGGTGGGACGCGCCCGATCGCGTGCGCGCGCGCACCGGGATCTGGCAGGAGATCCTGCGCGTGCCGCGGGACCGGCAGGAGAGCATCTACTGGCGCGACTACCCGGCGGGGCTGATGCGCAGCGACGCGGTCGACGTCTACCCGACGCCCTACTGCGGCTACTACGGCGCGATGCGCGACCGGATCCCGCTCGCCGCGGTCGATCCGCTCGACGGCTCGCCGGACGCGGTGCTCGCGCCGCGGAGCGAGCGCGTCGGCTTCGGGCAGCGCTGGCGGATCGTGCCGCCGCACGACCTCGCGGTGATCCGGTCGGCGAACACCTGGGGACGGATGGACGACGGGCAGCTCGCCGACTACCGTGCGCACCTGTCGGGCCCGCTCGAGCAGGGCATGGCGTTCCTGCGCGAGGCGCCGGTGGCGAGCGGGTGCGCATCGCTGCGGATGATGCGCACCCACGACGAGCGCGGCGTCGAGGTGCCCGAGGACCACGCGCTCGGCCACTTCCTGTCGCTGCGGCACATGGAGCGCTGGGCCGAGGGCCATGCGACGCACGCGGCGATCTTCGGCGCGGCGATCTCGCGCTACCGGCGCTACGGGGCGTCGAACCAGCTGCGCACCTGGCACGAGGTGTTCATCCTGCCCGAGGGCGACCAGCGCTTCGAGTACGTGAACTGCCACCCTGCGACCGGGCTGCTGCGCTGGTTCGACGGGGAGCGGCTCGACGGCTGAGGGCCCGGCCGGTCAGTCGGCCATTGCCGCCTCGAACCCGTACGCGTGCATGCCGAGCACGCCGAAGGTGAAGCTCTCGTGCAGCGTCTCGCCGGCGCCACCCGCCCCCGCTGCGACCAGCAGCGGCACGAAGTGCTCGGCGGTCGGATGCGCACGGCGCGCGTGCGGCGCGGCGTCCCAGTGCGCGAGGCCCTCGGTATCGCCGGCGGCGATCCGCGAGCCGACCCAGTCGGTGAACTCGACGGCGTACGGCGCCGGCGCCGCGGCGATCTCGCGCCCGCCCGCGGCCACGTCGCGCAGGTTGTGCGTGACCGAGCCGGACGCGAACACCAGCACGCCCTCGGCGTCGAGCCCGCGCAGCGCGCGGCCGATCGCGACGTGCATCGCAGGGTCCATCCGCGCGTCGAGGGACACCACCACCACCGGCACGTCCGCCTCGGGGAACATCTGCGACAGCGGCACCCAGATGCCGTGGTCGAGCCCGTCGATCGTCGCCTCGCCGAGCGGCGCGATGCCCGCCTCGCGCAGCCGCGCGGCGACGCGCGTCGCGAGCGCCGGATCGCCCGGCGCGTCGTAGCGCAGCCGGTAGAGCGCGTCGGGGAAGCCGCCGAAGTCGTGCACCGCGTGCATCCGCGGCGCCGAGCCGACCAGCACGCCGCGCGCGACGGTGTGCGCCGAGATCGCGACGATCGCGCGCGGCTTCGGCAGCGCGGCGCCCAGCCCGCGCAGGAACGCGCGCGCGGGCACGTCGTCGAGCGGCAGCGTGGGCGCGCCGTGGGAGACGAAGAGCGACGCCGGGCGCGATGCGGCCGGTCGGGTCGGAGGGATCGGAGGGATCGCGGACGTCGTCATGGCAGGAGGCCGATCGTTCTTGTTAGGACATTCTAGCGCCACATCGTCCCGACCTCGTCCCGGCGGAGTCGCTCGTCCGTCCCGCGGTCGCGCGCAGCCGACCGCCCGCGCTCACGCCTGCGGCGCGCGGTCCCGGCAAGCATGCCGTGACCCCGTGACCCGGCGGCGAGCCGTGCTCGCCGAAACCCCGGCTCACGCCCAGCCGCCCGAGAAGGGGATCGCCTGCCCCGCGAAGAATTCGACCTCGGTCGAGGCGAGGAACACCGCGAAGAGCGCGTCCTCCTCGGGGCGCGCCAGCCGGCCGAGCGGCACCTCGCGCTTCAGGCGCTCCTGGAACGCGGGCAGTGCCTGCACCTCGGGCCCGTAGTAGGTCGGGTTCTCGACGAAGTTCTGCGCGATCAGGTTCACGTGCACGTTCGACGGCGCGACCTCGGTGCCGACCGCGCGCACCCACGACAGCTGCGCGCCGCGGGCCGCCGCGTAGGTCGAGGTGCGCTTCTGGCCGCGCAGCGCGGTCGCGCTGCCCATCACGACGAACTTGCCGGCGCGCCGCTCGAGCATCTGCGGCAGCGCCGCGCGCGCGAGCCGCGGCAGCGGGTCGACGAGGTGCGCGAACACGTGGCGCAACTCGTCGTCGCCGACCTCGTGCGCGCGCGTCGACGGCGCGGGCACGCCGAGGTTCGCGATCACGACGTCGACGCGGCCGGCGCGCGCCACCGCGTCCTCGGCGAGGCCGGGCTCGGCGAGCGGCCCAGGCACGGCGAGGACCTCCGCGCCGTGCGCCGCGAACGCGTCGGCAAGCACCGGCCCCATGAAGGTCTCGCTCTGGGTGATCAGCACCCGCTTGCCACGCAGTCCGTCGCCGATGCGCATCGTCTCCCGCTCCCGTCGGTCGGGCGCGACCGCCGCGCCCTCACCGCGATGCTAGCCGGTCGCGGGCGGCCGCGCCGCGCGGCGCCGGCGCAGCACGAGGCCGTAGGCGAGCGCGTTGACCGCGACCACGCCCAGGCCGAGCGCGGCCTGGACGCCCCGCGTCAGCCCGTCTGGGTACAGCAGCCCGAGCAGGTGGTGCTCGACGAAGCCGCCCGCATGGCCGGCCTCGCCGGCCGCGCGGCGCAGCGCGTTCTCGAGCGGCGTCAGCGGACAGGTCCAGCCGCCGAACGAGATCGCCGCACCCCACGCCGCGGCCGGAACGTGCAGCCAGGCCAGCACCGGCCGGCGCACGACCGCGAAGCCGCCGAGGACGACCCACGCGACGAACGCCGCGTGCGCGAGCAGCACCGCGTCGGCCGCCGCGCGCGCGAAGCCGCCGGGCAGTGCGTCCATCGCGCGTCGCTCACAGCCAGTCGGCGAGCGAGACCCCGAAGCCGATCGTCGTCTGCCGGTGGTTGTAGTCGATCAGCGACTCGCCGTAGCCGGAGAACACCTTCAGGTAGCCCTTCAGGAAGCTCGACACCGGGAAGGACCAGCCGAGCTGGGCGCTGCCGCGCGACTCGTCGCCGCCGCGCAGCGAATGCCGCACCTGCAGCGACGCGATGTGGGCGCCGACCTTGCGCGTCAGGATCAGCTCGCCCTGGCCGACGTAGCGCTCGATGAACGGGTTGTCGTCGTCGTTCTGCTCCTTGATCCGCCACCACGGCCGCGCCTGCAGCGACCAGTCGCCGTTCTCGAAGCCGAACTGCGCGATCACCCGGTTCCAGCTGCGCGACAGCGGCTCGGCGCGGCCGTTCGACTGGTGGTTGATCCCCAACCCCATGAAACGCGCGCGCCAGCCGAGGAACAGCGGCTGGTCGAAGCCCCAGATCGCGAACACCTCGGGCTCGTAGTTGGTCTCGCGGAACGGCCGGGAGAGCGAGGCGTTGTAGACCTGCCAGAACGACTGCTGCGTGTAGGCGACCCACAGGTCGACGTTGCTGCCGCCGATCGTCTCCCACACCTTGGACTTGAGGCTGATCTGGAAGACCGCCTCGATGTCCTGCAGGCCCTGGCCCTCGGCGACGCTGCGCCCTTCGCTCGGGCTCGTCGGCGTCTGGTTCGGCGAGTCGGTCCAGCGGATCGGCAGGACGTACATCGGCTTGTAGGGCCGCAGCAGGAAGCGGCCCTGCTTGTTCCCGGGGTCGAGCTCCCAGCGTTCGCCGAGGGTGCTGCCGAGCGCGCGGCGTTCGTCGCGGGCGAGCTTGGCGCGATCGTCGAGCACCGGCAGCGGTGGTCCGTCGGCGGTGGGCAGCGGCGCGCCGGGCATCGTGCCCGGCGAGGGTGGCGTCGAGCCGCCCATCGGCGCGGCGGGCGCGGCGGGCGCCGCGGCGGGCGCGACGCCGCGACCGGCCGCGCGGTCGTAGCACTCGAGGCGGGCGCGGTCGTCGGCGATCGCCGCGCAGGCGGCCGCGCCCGACCCGGCGGGCTGCGCCGAGGCCGCGACGGCGCACAGCGCGAGGCATGCGAACGTCGTCGTTCGGGGGGCCGCGGCGGGCCGGCGATCGTCGGTCATGGCGGGGTCCGGTCGCGGTGAGCCTGCATTCTACCGACCCCTCCGATCGCTTGACCGAGGTCAAGTCCCGCTGCCGGACCGCGCCCGATACTGGACGCTCCCGTCTCTCGACCGAAGGATGCCGATGACCGCCCGCGCCCTCGACGTGATCCGAGACGAGCACCGCGCGCTCGCCGGCATGCTGAGCGCGCTGCGCACGCTGGTGCGCGACGTCGCCGCGGGTCGCGCGGAGCCCGACTTCGCGCTGCTGCGCGCGATCGTGTTCTACGTGCACGCGTTCCCCGAGAAGCTGCACCACCCGAAGGAGAGCGGGCTGCTGTTCCGCGCGCTGCGCGACCGCGGCGCGGCGGCCGCGGCCACGCTCGACCGGCTCGACGACGAGCACCTGCGCGGCGAGGCATCGGTGATGCGCCTCGCGATGGCGCTGCTCGAGTACGAGCAGCTCGGCGCCGCGCACCGCGCGCCGTTCGCCGAAGCGGTGGAGGTCTACGTCGACGCCTACCTGCGCCACATGGAGCTCGAGGAGCGCGAGGTGCTGCCGCTCGCCGAGCGCATGCTGTCCGAGGACGACTGGCGCACGATCGATGCGGCGTTCGCGCAGAACCGCGACCCGCTGACCGGCCACCCGCCCGAGCAGCCTTACCGCGCGCTGTTCAGCCGGATCGTGGCGCTCGCGCCGGCGCCGATCGGCCTGGGGCCGCCCGCGCGCTGAGAGGCGGGCACGGTGGGGCACGGGGCCGGCACGCCCCGGTCCGAACCGGCGCGTCCTCCTCCGGCCGACCCCTGTGCGCAACGGCGCGCCGCCCGGTCGGGCCGGCCGTCCGCCCTCGTGCGCCATCGGTCGCAAAGGCGGTCGCGGCCCCGGCCGGCCGCGCCAGCATCGACGCAGCGCCCCCGGCTCCGCCCGGCGGGCTCCCCTTGCGGAGGTGCTCGATGCGTCGAACGACGTCCCTCGCCGCGCTGTCGTGCGCGGCGTTCCTCACTGTCTCCTGCGGCGGGTCCGGCGGCGATCCCGCCGGCACCCAGCCATCCGGCACGCCCACGACGACCGCCGCGACGACCGCCGCGACGTCCGCCGCGCCCGCCGCGCCCGCCGCGGTCGCCTCGGCCGCGCCCGCCGCGGTCTCCTCGGCGGCGCCCGCCGCGGAGAAGGTCGTCGCCACCCAGGTCGCGACCGGCCTGCGCTCGCCCTGGGGCCTCGCGTTCCTGCCGGACGGCCGGGCGCTGGTCACCGAGAAGGGCGGCACGCTGCGCATCGTGTCGCTCGACGGCGCTGTGTCCGCGCCGATCGGCGGCGGGCCCGCGGTCGACACGAACGGCCAGGGCGGCCTGCTCGACGTGAAGCTGTCGCCGGACTTCGCGAACGACTCGACGATCTGGTTCGCCTTCGCCGAGCCGGCGGGCGGCGGATTCGTGCGGACCGCCGTGGCACGCGCGGTGCTGCGCCCGAGCGAGCTCGAGTCGGTGCAGGTGGTGTTCCGCCAGCAGCCCGCGATCACCGGCGGCCTGCACTTCGGCGCGCGCCTCGCGTTCGCGCCGGACGGCACGCTGTTCGTCGGCCTCGGCGAGCGCGGCCAGGGCACGCCCGCGCAGGCGCTCGACAACCACCTCGGCAAGGTGGTGCGGATCCGCCCGGACGGCAGCGTGCCCGCCGACAACCCCTTCGTCGGGCGCGCCGGCGCGCTCCCCGAGATCTGGTCGTACGGCCACCGCAACATCCAGGGCGCCGCGATCGAACCGTCGAGCGGGCGGCTGTGGATCGTCGAGCACGGCCCGCAGGGCGGGGACGAGGTCAACGTCCCGGACGCGTCCGCCAACCACGGCTGGCCGGAGATCACCTACGGCCGCGACTACTCGACCGGCGAGCCGCTCGGCCAGGGCACGACGCGCGCCGACGTCGCGCCGCCGCTGCACTACTGGGTGCCCACGTCGATCGCGCCGGCCGGCATCGCGTTCGTCACGTCGAGCCGCGTGCCCGCGTGGACCGGCGACCTGTTCGTCGGTGCGCTCGCCGGCAGGATGCTGGTGCGCCTCGACGTGCAGGACGGCCGTGTCGTCGGCGAGCAGCGGCTGCTGACTTCGCTCGGCGAGCGGATCCGCGACGTCAAGCAGGGGCCGGACGGCGCGCTGTACTTCGTCACCGACTCGACCGACGGCCGACTGATGCGCGTCGACGTGCGCTGACCGGCGCGGCGCGCGCGGGCCGCGGCGCGATCAGCCGTCGAGCCCGGCCGCGCGCTCGAGCTCGCGCACCATCCGCGCGACGCGGTCGGCGAGCTTCTCGGTCGTCACCTGCTCGCGCAGCCGCTCGATCAGCAGCGGGAACGCGAACGGCCCGGGCCGCTCGAGCCCGACTTCGACCAGCGTGAGCGCCCGCAGGCGGCCCAGCGTCGCGAGCAGCCGGCCGAGCTCGAGCTCCTGCTCGAGCACCTCGCGCTGCGCCTGACCGAGCAGCAGGTTGCCCGCGTCGTGCTCGCGGAACACCTCGTAGAAGAGGCCCGACGAGGCCTGCAGCTGGCGCGAGGACTTCGGCGCGCCGGGAAAGCCCTGGAACACCAGCCCCGAGATCCGCGCGATCTCGCGGAAGCGGCGCAGCGCGAGCTCGCCCGAGTTGAGGCTCGCGAGCACGTCGTGCGCGAGCTCGCCCTCAGTGAGCAGCGTGCCGTCGCCGAGGCCGGACCAGTCGACCGGCTCGGACGACAGCAGCTCGAGCCCGTAGTCGTTGACCGCGACCGAGAACGTGGCCGGCGCGCGCCGCGACACCCGCCAGGCGAGCAGCGACGCGAGGCCGAGGTGCACGTGCCGCCCGGCGAACGGATAGAGGAACAGGTGCCAGCCCTCGCGCGAGCGCAACCGCTCGGCGAGCAGCGTGCGCGTGTCGGGCAGGCGCGACCAGGCGCGCTGCAGCCGCAGCAGCGGCTCGGCCATCCGCATCTCCGGGCCCTCGAAGCGGCCGGCCGCGGCCTGCTCGAGCCGTGCGAGGACCGCGTCGGCCATCTCGGAGGACAGCGGCATCTTGCCGCCGTTCCAGCGCGGCACCGCGGCGCGGCGCCCGGTCGCGCGCTTCACGTACGCGGTCATCTCGTGGATGCGCACCAGCTCGAGCAGGCGGCCCGCGAAGAGGAAGCAGTCGCCTCGCTTCAGGCGCGACACGAAGCCCTCCTCGACGGTGCCGATGGTGCCGCCGGTCTGGTACTTCACCGTCATCGTCGCGTCGGCGACGATCGTGCCGATCGACATCCGGTGGCGGCGCGCGATCGCGCGGTCGGGCACGCGGAACACGCCGTGCTCGTCGGCCACGACGCGGCGGTACTCGGGATAGGCGACGAGCGAGCGGCCGCCGCGCACGACGAAGTCGAGCGCCCAGCTCCACTCCTCGTCGCCCAGGTCGCGGTACGCGTGGCAGCCGCGGACCTCGGCGAGCAGCGCCTCGGGCTCGAAGCCGGTGCCGGTCGCGACCGTGACCAGGTGCTGCACCAGCACGTCGAGCGGGCGCGACGGCGAGTCGCGCGGCTCGATCGCGCGCGCGGCGACCGCGTCGCGCGCGGCCGCGCCTTCGACGAGCTCGAGCGCGTGCGTCGGCACCAGCGTCACGCGCGACGGGCGACCCGGCGAGTGGCCCGATCGGCCCGCGCGCTGCATCAGGCGCGCCACGCCCTTCGGGCTGCCGATCTGCAGCACGCGCTCGACCGGCGAGAAGTCGACGCCGAGGTCGAGGCTCGACGTGCAGACCACGGCCTTCAGCCGGCCTTCCTTGAGCCCCGCCTCCACCCACTCGCGTACGGCGCGGTCGAGCGAGCCGTGGTGCAGCGCGATCAGCCCCGCCCAGTCGGGCCGCGCCTCGAGCAGCGCCTGGTACCAGAGCTCGGCCTGCGAGCGCGTGTTGGTGAAGACCAGCGCGGTGCGGCTCGACTCGATCTCGGCGACGACCGGCGCGAGCATCCGCGTGCCGAGGTGCCCGCCCCACGGGAAGCGCTCGGTGGACTCGGGCAGCAGCGTGTCGACGACCAGCGCCTTGGGCAGCACGCCCTGCACCAGCCGGCCGCCCTCGCGCGCGAGCAGCACGTCCATCGCGTGGCGCAGGTTGCCGAGCGTCGCCGACAGGCCCCAGACGACCAGCGCCGGATTGAGCCGCCGCATCCGCGCGAGCGCGAGCTGCACCTGCACGCCGCGCTTGGAGCCGAGCAGCTCGTGCCACTCGTCGACGACGACCATCGCGACGCGGCCGAGCCGCTCGGGGCTGTCCGCGCGGGACAGCATCAGCGACAGGCTCTCGGGCGTGGTGACCAGCGCGTCGGGCGGGCGCCGCTCCTGGCGCGCCCGCTCGGCCGTCGCGGTGTCGCCGGTGCGCAGCGCAGCCGTCCATGCGAGGCCGAGCTCGGGCAGCGGCTCGGCGAGCGCACGGGCGGTGTCGGAGGCGAGCGCGCGCATCGGCGTGATCCACAGCAGCTTGGTGCCGGCGTGCGACCAGCGCGGCGGCGCGGCGCGCGGTGACGGCGCGGCCCGCTCGGCGAGGGCGGCCGACAGCGCGGCGAACCAGACCGCGTAGGTCTTGCCGGCGCCGGTCGTCGCGTGCAGCAGGCCCGACTCGCCGCGGGCGACCGCGTCCCACACCTCGCGCTGGAACGCAAACGGGGACCAGCCGCGGCGGGCGAACCAGCCGTCGATGTCGGTCGGGGCGGGTGAGGTGGCCGGGACGGGCGGTCGCGCCGACGGCGGGGCGACGGGCGCCGGACCGTCGAGCGCGTCGGTGCCGGACGACCCGGCCGCGGGCTGGCGACGACGCGGAATCGGACGGGGGCGGGGAAACGCGGGCATGCGGCGATCGTAGCCGCTTCGCGCGGCCGTCCCGCGGGCTGCCCGGAGCGAGCGGCGCGCGATCGGGTCAGCCGCGCTCCGGGCGGCGCCGCAGCGCACGCACGATCTCGTCGACGGGCTCCACGCGCTCGCCGTTGACGACCGTCGAGCCGTCGGGCGCGACCTCGATCCAGATCGGCTCGCGACCGATCGTCCAGAAAGCCAGGAAGCGCTCGCCGTCAGGCCACCGGACGAGCGAGGTGGGATCCTCGAGCTTCATCGCTGCTCCACTGCGGATGACCATCGCCGCAGCCGCAGCATGCGCTCGGACGATGTCGGCATCGTGTCGGTCGATCGCGCGGCGCCGGGGCCCGCTCAGGCTCCGACGATCCAGCCTTCGATCCGGTCCTCGCGGGGCGGCAGCCCGTGGTTCGCCTCGCGGCGCGTCCAGGCCCACGCGGCCTGTACCAGGCACAGCACCGCGTCGAGGCGGTCGGCGCCGGGCTCGTCGACGCCGGCGTCGAGCAGCCGCGGCGCGCCGGCGACGAGCCAGTGGCGCGGGCCGCGACGGCGCGCGGCCCTGCGGGCGGCCCCCGCCGGATCGGCGAAGGCCGGAGCGCGTCGCCTGACCGCGATGCGGCCGCAGCGCGTCTGCGGTCCGCGGTGCCCGGCCCTCGGTCAGCGGCCCGCGTCGACGCCGGGCGCGGGCCGGGCCGGCCGGCCCGCGCGGCGCGCGTCGGCCAGCCGCGCGGCGAAGGTCGGCTCGTCGAGCGCCTTCGAGAACAGCCAGCCCTGCAGCAGGGCGCAGCCCGACTCGGCGAGCCAGTCGGCCTGCGCCTGCGTCTCGACCCCCTCGGCGACGACGCGAAGCCCGAGGCTCGAGGCGAGCGTGATCACCGAGCGCACGATCGCCGCGTCGCCCGCGTCGTCGGGCAGCCCCGCGACGAACGAGCGGTCGATCTTCAGCTCGTCGATCGGCATGCGCTTGAGGTAGGCGAGCGAGGACCAGCCGGTGCCGAAGTCGTCGAGCGAGATCGCCACGCCGAGCGAGCGCAGCTGCGCGAGCGAGCGCAGCACCCCGTCGGCCGAGCCCATCAGCATGCTTTCGGTGAGCTCGATGATGAGCATGCGCGGCTCGATCGCCGCCGCGTCGAGCGCCTCGCGCAGGTCCTGCAGCAGGCGACCGTCGGCGAAGTGCGTCGCGGCGATGTTGACCGCCACGCGGCACGGCGTGCCGGCGTCCAGCCAGCGGCGCGCGGCGCGGCACGCCTCGGCGAGCACCCACGCGCCGAGCGCGTCGACGAGCCCGGATTCCTCGGCGACCGGCACGAACTCGCCGGGCCCGATCAGCCCGCGCTCCGGATGCCGCCAGCGCACCAGCGCTTCGCACGAGGCGAGCGCGCCGCTGCGCGCGTCGAACTTGGGCTGGTAGTGCAGCTCCAGGCCTTCGCCGCGCTCGAGCGCCCGCCGCAGGTCCGACTCGAGCGCGAGCCGCGCGACCGCGTCGGCGTTCAGCTTCGAGGAGTAGAAGCCGACGCCGCCACCCGCATCGCGTACGTTCGAGGCGGCCGAGCGCGCGCAGCGAAGCAGCGCCTCGATCTCGTCGGCGTCGTCGGGTGCGGTCGCCACGCCGACCGACACCGCGGGCATCCAGGGACGGCCCTGCACGTCGAGCGGCACGCCGGCGGCCGCGCGCAGTCGACGCGCGATCGACGCCGCGTCCGCGGGGCTGCCCAGCCCCGTCAGCAGGACCGCGAACTCGTCGGAGCCGAGCCGGGCGACCACGCCCGGCGGCCGGTCGTCGCCGACCCGCGCGACCGCGTCGCCGGCGCGCACCGCGTCCTGCAGCCGCGAAGCGATCGACACGAGCGCCTGGTCGGCGCTGCGCTGGCCGATCGTCTCGGCGAGCTGGCGCAGCCGCCCCACCTCGACGAGCAGCAGCGCGCAGCAGTCGCCGTCCACCGCCCGGCGGCGCAGCGCGCGGCCGACCTGGCTCGACAGCAGCCGCCGGTTCGGCAGCCCGGTCAGCATGTCGAACCACGCGCTGCGGTCGCGGTAGGCCTTGAACGCGAGCGTATTGCGCAGCCGGAGCACGAGCTCGCTCGGATCGACCGGCTTCTCGAGGAAGTCGGTCGCGCCGAGCTCGAGCACGCGCAGCTTGGTGCCCGAGTCGTTCGCCGAGGTCATCACGATGACCGGCATGCGCTGCAGCTGCGGATCGGCGCGGACCTGCTCGAGCACGTCGAAGCCTGACAGCCCGGGCATCTTCAGGTCGAGCAGCAGCACGTCGGGCAGCTCGGCGCGCAGCCGCTCCAGGCCCACGTGCGGGTCGGTCTCGCCCCGGACGTCGTGCCAGCCCGCGTCCTCCAGGAACGCGGAGACCGCCGCGATGAGCAGCGGCTCGTCGTCGATCATCATCACCGACGCGTGCATCAGCGGCGGCGCGGCACCCGCCTGGGCGCCGTCGGGCCCGGCGGGCGCGACGGGAGCGCGCGGCGACGCGACGGGCGCGCCGGGCACGGCCGCGAGGTCGAGCGCGTCGTGCCCGCTCATGCCTTGGCCTCCGTGCCCGCCGCGACCCGGCGCCCGAGCACCTCGACGCGCACGAGCGCGCCGTCGGCCGCCGCGCGGTCGGCGGCGCGCGCCGCCGACTCGAGCCGCGTCGCGGGCACGGTGAAGACGTCGAAGCCGACGGTGCCCGCCGATCCCTTGAGCCAGTGGGCGTCCTCGGCGAGCGCGACGAGGTCGCCGGCGTCGAGCGCCGCGCGCATCCGCAGGATCCGCTCGGGCAGCCGCGCGGCGAACCCGTCGGCGATCGCCGCGAAGCGCGCGTTGCCCGAGAGCCGCGAGCGCAGCGGGCCGTCGTCGGGGTCCATGGGCACCTCGTGGACGCCCGCGGGCGCGTCGCCGGCGAGGGTGCGTGCGACGCCCGTGCCCGTGGGCGCGTCGCCGGCGGCCGTGCGCGCGTCGCCGGGCACCACGAGCGCGCCGGCCCAGGCCGCGCGGGCCGCATCGACCGGGTCGGGCGCGACGCGCACGCCGCCGAGCCGTCCGGCGAGCGTCTCGAACATCGCCTCGGCGTCGATCGGCTTGGTCAGGTAGCCGTCGCAGCCCGCCTCGCGGATCTCGGCCTCGAAGCCGCGCAGCGCGTGCGCGGTGAACGCCAGCACCGGGACCGCGATGCCGCGCTCGCGCAGCCGGCGCGTCGCGGTGAAGCCGTCCATGCCCGGCATCTGCATGTCCATGAGCACCAGGTCGGGCACGCGGCGCGCGACCGCGGCGAGCGCCGCCTCGCCGGAGTCGGCCTGCTCGACCTCCAGGCCGGTGTCCTGCAGCACCAGCGCGACCAGCTCGCGGTTCTCGGGCGAGTCGTCGACCACCAGCAGCCGCCGGGGCGGGAAGCGCCACGCGTGCCCGAGCGCGTCCTCGCGCACGCGCTCGGCGAGCGCCTGCGCGGGCGTCAGCATCGCGGCGCCGGCACCGGCACCGGGGTCGATCGTCACGGTGAACGTGCTGCCGCGGCCGGGCTCGCTGCGCGCGACGACGTCGCCGCCCATCGCGCGCGCGAAGCGGCGGCTGATGGCCAGGCCCAGGCCCGTGCCGCCGAAGTGGCGCGCGGTCGAGGAGTCCGCCTGCACGAAGGGCTCGAAGACCGCCTCGAGCTTGTCGGGGGCGATGCCCACGCCGGAGTCGGCGACCTCGACCTGCAGTCGTGCGCCGCGCCCTTCGTTCGCCGGCAACCAGCGCTCGGTGACGACGATCTCGCCGCGCTCGGTGAACTTGATCGCGTTGCCCACCAGGTTGGTGACGACCTGGCGCAGGCGCGCCGGATCGCCGAGCGCGGTCGCGGGCACCGGTCCGTCGACCGCACGGCGCAGGCCGACGCCCTTCTCCGCGGCCCGCACCGACAGCGTCTCGACGACCTCGGCCAGCACCTCGTGCGGCGCGAACGCGATGCGCTCGACCGCGAGCTGGCCGGCCTCGACCTTGGAGAGGTCGAGGATGTCGTTGATCAGCGCGAGCAGATGGGTGCCGTTGGCGTGGACCGTGTCGAGGTGGCGGCGCGCCTGCGCCGCGTCGCGCACGCGGCCGAGGCGCAGCATCTCGGTGAACCCGAGGATCGCGTTCATCGGCGTGCGGATCTCGTGGCTCATGTTCGCGAGGAAGTCGCTCTTGGCGCGGTTGGCCGACTCGGCGCGCGCGGTCGCCTCGCGCAGCCGCGCCTCGGTGCGCTGCAGCTCGGTGACGTCGTCGAGGCTGACCAGCACGCCCGCGGGCGCCTCGCCGGACTCGCCCCCCACCGGTGCGCAGTTCGCGAGGAAGCTGCGGCGCTCGCCGGCCGCGTCGGTCAGCGAGACCGGCTGCAGCTTGAGCGGCCGGGTCTGCGCGAGCGCGCGCGTCCACGGCAGGTCGGCCGCGTCGATCGCGCCGCCGTCGCCCGCGAACCAGCCCAGTGCGCTCGCCGGCTTGCCCGCCAGCGCCTGCGGCGACCTGCCGAGCAGCTCGCACAGCGTCGCGTTGGCGAGCACGACCCGCCCCTCGCCGTCGATCAGCATCAGCCCCTCGGCGAGCGTGTCGAGCGCGTTGCGCACGCGATCGGGCACCGCACGCGACGGGTCGAGCTGGCTGAGCATCCGGCCCAGGTACAGGTAGAAGCTGACGAAGCAGGTCAGCGCGATCAGCGCGACGGCGACGGCGCGCGGGTCGAACAGCGCCCCGAGCAGACCGGCGCGCTGCGCGTGGAAGGCCACCTCGAGGCCGCCCCAGCGCGTGCCGTCGGCATACAACGGCATCGTGATCCGGGTCGGCGTCGAAGCCACCGACGCGTCCCCCGCCCAGGCCTGCTCGTGCTCGCCGGCGACGACGAGCAGCGCGCCGTCGGCGCGGCGCACCGCCGCCGAACGCATCGACGCGTTGCGCTCCAGCGCGAAGCGCAGCAGGTCGGAGACGGCGGCCAGGTCCTGGGCGGCGAGCGAGCCCATGCTGCCGGCGGCGAGGACCTCGACCAGCGCAGTGCGCGACGATGCCTCGGCACGCTGCGTGTCGGGCAGCAGGCCGAGCCAGCTCGCGCCGAGCAGCGCGCTGACGAGTATCGACACGAGGCCGACCGTCAGCAGCACACGCACGTTGGCGATCCACCTGAACCCGGGCATGCGACCGACGCGCTGCGCCTGCGCCGACAACGCGTCCGACAGCGCCGCCAGCGGCGCCAGGAGGCGGGCCAGCGAGGCGGTGCGTGGCGCGAGCGCGGCAGGCACGGCGGCCCGTTCGGACGGAGAGCGGTTCATGTGGACTCCGCGGCATGGGTGGCGGCGTCCCGCGCCGACGGATCGGCGGCGTGGGCGGTCGGCGGCCGGGCCTGCTCGGCGACCCGGTCCGCGGCGCTGCGCAGCAGGCCGCGCAGCGAGTCGTCCTCGCCGGCATCGTCCCGGCCCTGCGCGTCGACCCGGGCCAGCACCGGCAGCGGGTCGATCGATCGCCACGCCGGCAGCGAGGCGAGCAGGCCGGTCAGCAGCACGCCGCCGCGCAGGACCCAGACCACGTAGCCGAGCGACAGCGAGGTGGCGGCCACCATCGAGGAGGCGACGACCGCCTCTCGCAGCTCGAAGCCCGCGAGCGCCCCCTCGCGCGACTCGTCGAGCTCGCGGGCGAAGTCGGATTCGCGCAGCGCGAGCATCGGCGAGCCGGCCCGCGCAGCGAGGGCGCGGGTCTCGGGCGTACCGGCAAGCGCGAGGCGCCGGTGGTCGGCCGAGCCGGCGGCGCCGGAGGCCGACAGGTCGGCCGGGCCGTCGCTCCGGTCCGACGCATCGGATCGATCGTCGGTGGCCTGACGCAGGATGCCGGACGCCGCGACGTTGCGACCGGACGCCTCCGACGCGTCGCCCCGCGGCGGCACCCAGACCTCGTTGCCGGGCCGCACGGGCGTCGCGGCAGCGGCGGTGGGCGTCGCGGACGCGGACGCCCCGCGCGACGCAGCGGAGATGCCGCCGCCCGCCGCCCGCGCGTCCGCGGGAGCCGCGACCTGCCCGCCTGGCCTCGCCGTGTCCGCTCCGGACTCGGCATCGCCCGCACCCATGGCCGCAGACGACCCGCCGGGCGCCGGTGCGCCCAGTGCCGACGCCGACGGTGCGGACAGCGAAGAGCCGGCAGCCGCCGCGAAGCCCCCCGCAGCGCCGGGCTGGGCGATCTGTCCCGTGTCGACGGAGAACTTCATCGTCACGCGCTGCCCCGAGCTCGCGCCCCCTGCGTCCGAGACCGAAAGCACGATCGACTGCATGCCGCCCGACGACGGCGCGACGAACTCGATCCGTCCGGCGTCGACGTCGGCCTGGGTGAACCGGTCGCCGGCGGCGAGCGTGACACCCTCTCGCACCATGCGTCCGGCCGCCGGCGGCTGCTCGAGGGTGTAGATCACTTCCGAGGGCACGCTGTCGATGTCGGACGCGACGATCGCCTCGCGGCCGATCGGCGTCGCGCCACCGGGAACGACGCGGCGGGCCTCGACCGGCTCGACGCGCAGCACCGGCGCGTCGTTGACCGCGGCGATCCCGATGGAGATCGACACGCTCGCGGCGAGCTGAGGCAGCGCGGGGTCGCGCGCCGTCAGCGTCAGCACGGCGGCGCCGGATGCATCGGCGGGCGGCAGGTACAGCAGCTGCGCGAGCGCGTCGGCGATGTCGGCTGGGCTGCCGCTGACGCGGATCGAGGCGTCGTCGATGCCGTCGCCGCCGCCGTCGAAGCGCAGACCGGCCCGGGTGCCCAGGGTCAGCGTCCCGCGGTCGACCATCAGGTCGATGCTGAGCTCGGCCTGGTCGACATCGGGGTCGCCGACGACGATCGCGGTGCCGTCGGCGGCCGACAGCAACCGCGGCGTGTCCTCGAGCGCTGCCACCGACGCGGGCGCGCGCAGCGTCGGTGCCTCGTTGACGCCCGCGACCCGCAGGCGCAGCGTCTGCAGGGAGGCCACCTGGCCGTCGCTCGCGCTCACCACGACCTCGTAGACGTTGTCGCCGTCGGCGTCGGCCGGTGCCTCGTGGTCGGGCGGCGCGAGGAAGCGCAGCGCGCCGGTGGCCGCGTCGATCGCGAAGCGGGCGCGATCGGCACCGCCGGCGAGCGCGTAGACGAGCGGGTCTGCGTCCGCGTCTTGCGCGACGACGGTCGTGACCGCGGTGGTGTTCTCGTCCAACACGATCGTGGCGCTGGCGCCGCCGCCGTCGCTCACGATGACCGGCGCGTCGTTGAGGTTGGCGACCGCATCGACCTCGCCGCTGCTCATGAGCGACTCGGCCGTGCCCCACCCATCGATCCAGGACACGCGCACGCTCACCTGCGTACCGACGTCGGCGTCGCCGAGCAGGTAGGTGCTGGCGGTCGCACCCGCGATGGCGCTGCCGTCGCGCAGCCACTGGTAGGCGAACGCCCCGAGGCCTTCGATGTCGCTGATGCCGGACGTCACCGCGGTCAGGGTCTGGTCCTCGGTCAGCGTGCCGGAGACCGCGACGCTCCCGCCCGGCACGTCGTTCACGTTCGCGATGGCCGCGGTCGGCGCGCTGGTGAGCGACTGGGCGGTGCCACGCGCGTCGGTCCAGCTCACGCGCACGCCGATCTGCGCGCCGACGTCGGCGTCGCCCGGCAGGTAGGTGGTGCCGGTGGCGCCGACGACCGCGACGCCGTCGCGCAGCCACTGGTACGTGAACGCCCCCAGGCCGTCGGCGTCGGCGATGCCGGTGGTGTCGGCGCTCAGCGTCTGGTCCTCGGTCGGCGTGCCCGACACGACGGGGCTGCCGGTCGGGACGTCGTTGACGTTGGCGATCGGTGCGGTCTGGGCGCTGGTCACGGTCTCGGCTGTGCCGCGCGCGTCGGTGTACGAGACCCTGACGGTGATGCGCGTGCCGACGTCGGCGTCGCCCA
>Ga0315899_10002006_pt1 | contig 22858 bp, 15 predicted proteins | sample LakEriMetagenome_2_FD_203518 | JGI IMG/M metagenome (GOLD analysis project Ga0315899, IMG submission 203518) | Freshwater fungal communities from buoy surface, Lake Erie, Ohio, United States - Buoy 4 MA112 | ecosystem: Environmental > Aquatic > Freshwater > Lake | place: USA: Lake Erie, Ohio... | reverse complement strand
TTGGGAATCCGGACTATCCCCGAGACGGTGTTCCCCAATTTTCCGCTGTCGGCATCGACACCGACGACCCGGAAGGTCCCGACCGCCATCCTGCGGTGATGAAAGTCGTCCATCTCTTCCCCGAACAGGGAAAGATTGAAAAAGTAGGCTCCTACGAGCAACGGCAAGTTCTCAAATTCAAGCAGAAACTGGTGCAACCCCGGATTCAGGTCAAACCGCAGCCCCTGCTGAACGGTAGCAGTGGTGGTGATCACCTCAGTCGTCGGCGAGGAAAGGCTGACGTTGATTCGCGCCTTGGGGATCGCTTCCCGGCAGCGAATCCCGATTCGCAGGCAGAGCTTCTCGCCCGTGCGGAAATCCGATTTGGGCTGACCATGTTCATCACAGGTCTCAACCGTCTCGATAGCGCCTTCAGTCTGAGAATTGACGCTTACCTTTTCCGCCCGTTGCTCAATCTTGGCCGAAAGTTTTTGCTCGTAGAGGGAGATCCCTTGTTCGAGATCGCCATCAAACACGATGTTGCCGCGATCAAAAACCACTACCCGCGAGGCCACCCGGGGAAGCATTCCGACCGCATGGGTCACGAGAATGATCGAGACTCCCTTTTCGGTCAGCTGATTGAGATGCTGAAAGCATTTCATCCGGAAACCGATGTCACCCACGGCGAGGACCTCATCCATGATCAGCAGGTCGGGTTGGAGATGTGCGGCCACCGAAAATCCCAACCGGACCCGCATGCCCGAGCTGTAGGTACGAATCGGGTCATTGATCACATCACCCAGCTCAGCGAAGTCGACAATCTGGTCGTAGACCCGATCGATTTCCCGCTTTTTCAAGCCGAGGACCGCCGCGTTGATGTACACATTCTCGCGGCCGGAAAGAATCGGATTGAAGCCGGTCCCCAGTTCAATCAGGGCTCCCACCCGGCCCCGAATCCGGACCTCGCCGAAGTCGGGACGAATCAAGCCATTGATGACCTTGAGCATCGTGCTTTTGCCGGCACCGTTAGGCCCAATCAGGCCAACGCATTGTCCGCGCGGCAGGTCGAAGCTGGCATTCCGCACGGCATAAAACTCGCCCGGGCGAAGTGCCTCGGCAGGTATTGCGTTGTTTCGTTTGCCCGTCAGTTGCCGTCCTACATCGCAAACGCCATACCACATCGCCCGCTTGAGCTGGCGGCAGTATTTTTTCCAGACGCTGCGTACTTCGAGGACGTTGTCGTGCGACATGAAACCACTGGGAAAAATAGACAGGAAGCGGTCCAGGATGCCTTTTCACCCCGGCCTATTAACTGGTCATCCGCTCGATCAGCGCCGGGAGCGCGAGCCGGTAGACCACCAAGCCGAATAAAAACAGGGGGATCGCCACCAGACCGTACCAAAGCGCGGCCGGGTTGCCACAATTTCCCAGCAACAGCAGGTCGCGAGCGCACATCAACAACGGGCTGGCAGGATTGAGCCAGTTCAGCAGGTTGCCCGGAAACCCGGTTGGTGGAGCGTAGATTATCGGAGTCAGGATCATCCAGAACGGGAGGCCGACACTGAGAAACCGCGAAACATCCTGATAGAGGGAACCGATCGGCATGAGCAGCAGCCCCAGGCCCGTAGCAAAGAGCACCATTAGCAACGCTACCAGCGGGGCCAACAGGGCAGCCCAACTCCAATTGGCCCCGTAGATAAATAGCGCCGGCAGCAGCAGCAACAGCCGCACCAGCGTATTAAACAGCACGTCGCCCAATCCCTCCGCCAACAGGGCCTCACGGGGGAAGTTCAACTTGCTGATCATCGAGCGGTTTTGGTTCAGCGTATTGAGCGGCATTTGCAAGGCATCGATGAACGCCTGCCAGAGAATCATTCCGGTCAAAATGTAGACCGTGGGGTGGACACCTGAGGGAAAGTCGAAGTCGAGTACCCGCTGGGCCCGCAAAAAAACCCAAATCGCCGTATTGGCCAGGGGTGGCAGGAATATCCACAGCAGGCCCAAGGCCGTTTGCCGGTACATCCCCCGAACGTTCCGCACGAACAACCGCCAAGCCAACTCGCGGCCTTCCCAAGCCGAGCGAAACACGTTCCCCAGCAACCGCAAGGGGTGGGCTATCTCGGGCTCCGAATCATAGACCGTCTCCGGCAGGCCAAGAGCTGGCCAGCCCGCAGGCAACTCGGCGGTGACAGAGGACTCAGTTCGAGGGTTACTCATGGACGCTTGTTGGGTTGGGTAAAGTCGCTGCAGCCAATTTTAGGCCGTTCCGAAACCGGGGCCCAATCCTGCTTGGACCAAATCGTGAAGATGAACGGCACCGACCGGCTCATTTGCCCGATTGATGACTGGCAGAACCGTAATTGCATGCTGCTCCATCAGTTGCAGGGCAGCCACAGCCTTGACCTCGGCAGTGATCGTTCGCGGATCGATTGTCATGTGCCGTGCTACCGGCTCATCGAGAGGATTGGCAGTCCGGGTCAAACTTCGCCGCAGGTCGCCATCAGTGAGAATCCCGACCAGTTTTCCTTCCTTCGCCACCACGAAAACCGCTCCCAGCGCCTTGCTGGTGATCTCGACAATCGCCCGACGAAGTGTCTCGTCCGGTCCAATCAGCGGAAGCTGTTGACCGGAGTGCATCAGTTCGCCGACAGTCAACAGCAGCCGACGACCGAGAAATCCTCCCGGATGAAACAGGGCAAACTGGTCCGCAGTCAGCCCCCGACATCGCGCCACAGCCACGGCCAGCGCATCACAGAGAGCCAGAGCCGCCGTGGTACTGGCGGTGGGCGCCGCCGTGATTGGATCGGCCTCGCGCTCGATTCCCAAGTTCAAGATGAAATCAGCTTGCCCACCCAGCCCGCTGCCCGGACGGCTGGTAATCGCCACCACCGGGATTCCCCGACGGTGCAGGTAGGGCAGCAGGGCTGCAACCTCTTCAGTCTGACCACTATTGGATAAGGCGAGCAGCAGGTCGCCCGGTGCGGCCACGCCCAAGTCGCCGTGCAAGCCATCCGCCGGATGCAGATATACTGCCGGAGTGCCCAAACTGCAAAAAGTCGCAGTTGCCTTGTGCGCAATCGACCCCATCTTCCCCATCCCGGTCAGCACCAGCTTCCCGCGACAGGCGAGTATCGCGCGCACCACCTCAACAAAGGGTTCGCCCAATTGTTCCGCCAGGTCGGTCAGGCAGTTTGCCTCCCAGCGCAGCACGTCCCTCGCCAGCCGGATCAATTCCGGAGCCGGAAGTAGTTCAGAGTTAGTCGAGTCGCCGTGAGACACAAAGCTGCCGTGGTTTGGCATGTTCCAATGGGCTGTCGGCGCGAATCACTTCCCTTGCCGCAGGGTGAAGCGGGCATTCGCAACAAAACGTTTGTCAGGCACGTTGATGAGGCACGTGGTTCAGGCACGTGGTTTGGTAATGCGCAGAAGGCATCAAGATAGTGTGCCTCGGGATAGCACCAGCCCTGTGCCGGTTTTCCAAAGACGGGGCAACTGCTGCCGCGGATTGTACCGATTCTCGCGGTCATAATAAAAAAACACGGCCGCCCGGAGGCGGCCGTGTTGTTAGTGCAATCCTGTTCCTCGCGGAACAGTCGCACGAAGCTATGCGGTGGGAAGGTCCTGTCTAGCGTTTACTTCGCGACTTCCCCTGTGTTGCCTGTTGGGGCGATTGTGGTTGACGTTGTTGGTCCACCCGGAGTTGCTGAACCTGTGTCTGCAGTTGCCGGATGGTTTCCTGTTGCTCGCGTATGACCTTGAGCAACTCAATCTGGCTCGGCAAACTGCTGTTGATCTCATCCTTACGCGGCAGTTCGTCCTTACGCGGCAACTCGTCCTGGTTCGGCAGTGCCGGCGGCCGGAAACCGTTTGGCGTCTGGCGACTTTCCCCAGTGATTGCCTCAGGTAGCTCACTCACCCCTGGTTCATATCGGCTGGAACCGCTGGGGGGTGGAGCAAAGTCCCGAATTTCCCTGGAATCGTTCAGCGCGACATCGGCTGGTTCAGTCTCCGCCTCCAAAGCCAACTCGCGGCCCGGTCTTTTTGAACCTGCCGGCTCTTCGACAACCGGGGGCTGGCCAAATTGCAGGGTGATGTCTTCTTCCTTGCCGCGGCGGGCAATGACAATTTCGATCTGGTCACCATTTTCCAGCATCTCGGCGATTTCTTCGAACTGTTGTTTGAGTTCGACCTCGACGCCACCGATCTGCGTGATCCGATCACCTTTTTTCAACTTGGCTTGATCAGCGTTACCGTCGGGCTTGACTGATTTAATCTCCAGGCCGTCATCTGTGTCAGACAGTTCAAAGCCGAATCCCTGATACAGGGGTGGCTTGGGCAGTTTCTTTACGGGGCTGGTGGGAACCTCGAAATTCGGAATGCTCGGATTGGGGACTGGCGTCTCTCTGGCGCCCGGATTGGGAGCGGTGGCAGGTCGCGTCGTGCCAGGACGTGGATTGGCCGGCAGGCGCTGCGAGTTGGCAGCAGGTGCCGGCAGACGCTGCGGTTGGGCTTGGCCGCTCAAGTTCCGGGGCAAGGTGTTGGCGACCGGGGGAGGGAGAGACGGTTGGCTCAACTTAAACGGAGTCCGGCTCGGCGGCGGATTTCCATCCTGCTCCTGTTCATTCCGTTTTCCGGCAGAGCCTCCCAAAAAGGCTGGGGGTGAGAAGATCGGTTGGAAGCCACCCTCTTCGCGGCCGGCTGCCGCGCTGCGGTCAGCGGTCCGGGGCGTTTCCTTGGCTTTCGCCTCCTCCTCTTTTTTGGGCGCAAAGTCTTCCCGCAACTTGCGGAAAAAACGCCCGGGGCCCCGCGACTCTTCGGCCTTCGAGTCGCCTTGCTGAGCCAGAAGCGCGACGGGTGAACCGACCAGAACAGCAATAAAAGCGAGCGTAAACCAGCGGGCAGTCATCGGGTTGCCGTTCCTTCGGACTGGGGACTAGGGTACAGACGGAAAAATCACCTTGATCCAACGCGTGGAGCATGATGCCTTCGCATCAATTACTTCGACCCACAATCCCGTTAAAAACCAATCGCCCCTGTCCGCCCCCCCCTTCTTTGCGGGAACTGAACAAACGGCACAGCCGGTATAAAGCGAACGCATCCAACTCGAAACCACCCGTTTCGCCGGGGCTGAAGCGAGCCGTTCCCGCGAATCCTCCGGGTTTCAGCACCGCGTCATTGGTGGAAAAAGCGGAGCCAGCCAGTTTGGAGAAGGGTTGCTGCCCGAGGGGCGGAGTTGCAAGCGCGTTCGCGAGTCGCACAAGAGACGCGCCTGCCCTGCCGGTCAGCGGCTCTCACGCAAACGAAAAAGATCAGGGAGGAGTTCTGCGCTGGTCCAGCGTTTCTCCAAATGAGTTGCCTCGGCATCGAACGAGAGAACTTGAATGGCCTCGCCAAACTCGACGATGAACTGCCGACAGGAACCGCAGGGCGAAGCGAGCGGATGGGCGCAGACGGCAAGCGCTCGAAAGCGGAGATGACCAGCCGCCACGGCGCTGGAGAGCGTTACTCGCTCGGCACAAATCGTGATCCCGAAGGAAGCATTTTCCACATTGCAGCCGGAAAAGATCTCACCCGATTCCGTCAGCACGGCCGCACCTACCTGAAAGCGGGAGTAGGGTGCATAGGCGCGACCGCGCGCGGCCAATGCAGTGGCTTTCAATAACTCCCAATCGATCGACGGGCTCATCGGTTGTGACCTCCAGTGGAACTCTCGACGACTTCAGCCACCAACGGCTCAATGACCGGCGGTTCTTCGCCCCAACTGAGTGCCGCCAGCACTCGCCGGTCGATAGCAGAATCCGTTGTTCGAGCGTAAATGCGGGCTACCGGTTCACCCGCGCGGACTTTCTGACCTAATTCGCACAGCATCTCGACCCCGACGCCGGGATCGATTTTATCTCCCAGTGCTTTGCGGCCGCCGCCCAGTTCGATCACGACAAACCCCAACTCTTCTCCGTCGATCGCCGTCAGATAGCCTGATTGCAGGGCGTGGAGTTCACGAGGTGTTGCCCGGGAATAATCGCGGCTGAGAGACCCACCCTGCGCCTCGACCATTTGCACGAATCGCGCGCGAGCTGCGCCCGACTCCAGCACCTCGATAATCCGCTTGCGAGCTGCGACGTGATGCGGATCCACTCCAGCCAGCACAAGCAGTTCCGCAGCGAGTCGAATGGTCAGTTCGCGCGAGTCCTCGGGCCCTAAACCTGCGAGAATCTCCAGCGACTCGTCCACCTCCAACCCGTTGCCGATCATCCTTCCCAGCGGACGGTTCATGTTCGTAATCAGGGCTCGCGTCCGCACGCCCAGCAAGTTGGCCACCCGCACCAGGGACTCGGCCAGTCGACGCGCCTCGGGAAGGGTCTTCATGAAAGCCCCGCTGCCCCACTTCACGTCCAGCACCAGCGCATCCAACCCCTCGGACAGCTTCTTGCTGAGAATACTGGCCGTGATCAGGGGAATCGAAGGCACCGTGGCGGTGACATCCCGAAGGCTGTAGAGACGTTTGTCCGCTGGGGCGATCTCGCCGGAAGCACCGGTAATGACGCACCCGACTTGGGCGATCACCCGACGAATTTCGGTCACGCTGAGATTGGTTCGAAAGCCGGGAATCGCCTCCAGCTTGTCGAGCGTTCCTCCCGTTGCTCCGAGCCCGCGGCCTGAAATCATGGGCACATCCAGCCCGCAAACGGCGAGAATCGGTGCCAGCGGAATGGAGGTCTTGTCTCCGATTCCACCCGTTGAATGTTTGTCGACCTTTGGCCGCCCGGGCGGCCAAACGAGCGGCTGGCCAGATTCCAGCATGGCCTGAGTCAGGACAACGATCTCCGCCTCGGTCATCCCGCGAAAGTAAACCGCCATCGCCCAGGCAGCCATTTGGTAGTCGGGAAGCCGCTCTGCCGCATACTCTTCCACCAGCCAGCGGATTTCCCCGCCGGTCAGTTCGCGACCATCGCGTTTGGCAGCAATCAGCTGGGCGACATTCATTGGCGGAGGGACTTGGGGTGCATTTGTGAAAAAGATACCGAAAGAAAGGGGCGGGTGCAGGACTGCTTCGCCCTACTTCGGAATCAACTCCAGCTCATAAATCTTCGGGCAATACTTGCCGGTCACAAACATCCGCTTGGTCCCGGGCATCACAGCGATCCCGTTGAGCACGCTCCCCTCTTTCTGCCGTTCCTTGTAGGGCCAAAGTCCAGCCAAATCGATCACCGACAACACGCTTCCCGTTTGGGGCTCAATCACAAAAACCAGATCGCTGTCCAACTGGTTGGCATAGATTTTTCCTGCGTAATATTCCAGCTCATTGAGCCGAGGCACCAACCGGCCACCCATCCGCACCCAGGCATACCTGCGTTCTTCGAAAGTCTGGGGGTCGCGAAACGAGAGGCGATGCGTTCCATTGCTCATCACCAATTCGGTTTCCGTACTGGTCAGGCCCCAGCCATCGGTGTCATAGGTGAATTCCTCGACCCGATTGAACTCCGAGTCGTAAACAAAACAAGTCTCCTCTTTCCAGGTCAGCTGGTAGAAGCGATCCCCCCAGCGGGCAAGCCCTTCGCCAAAGTACTTTGGAGCCAAGTCAATCTGCTTGACAAGTTCGCCCGTCTCGAGGCGATACTTGCGGAGCGTCGACTCGCCATACTGGCCTGTGCTTTCAAAAACCGTGCCGTCGGGATCGATCAGCAGTCCTTGGGTAAACGCATTGGGGTCATGGGGGTAGGTCTTGACGACCCGGTAGGTATAGACGGGCACGGTGATTCCTGGGCGGAACGCGAGCACGGCCCAACTTCCGCCAATTGAAATGACAAGAAAGATGAAGACGAGGTCCCAGCGCATCGGCCTTCTGGCGGCGGGTCGAACCGCTTTCCCCGTCCCCGGTCCGGACCGGTCAGGCAATTTGCCTTCGCGGGCCTGATTTAAAACACTCTTTTTTTTGGTCATGACTGCCTGTCGAGAAAACGCTTGGACGAGTTTTGCGCTGCAGAACTTCGATTTCAGGCCCCCGCGGAAACTTACCGCTTACCGAAAACACTTTCGCGCGAAACAGGCTCAGTGCGCGAGCTGCGCTCGCCGGACCCGGGGATTGCAGCCCGCAGCGCCGGGCAAATGCGGCCGATTGTAACAAACGGCAGCCACCCCTGACGATGTCTCTTTGGCCGGCTCGGCAGCAGCGGCTCGGCGGCACGGTCGCCAGCCTGAAACCAGCCGATTAGAATCCGGGGATTGTCGTCTGTGAAATCATCCCAGTCCCCCGGAAAGCCTTTGTTGACATGAAATCACTCGCTCCGACCCGATTGCTGCTCGTTTGCCTTCTCTGGACCGGCCTCTGTGTTTGCGACTCAAACGGCTTGCTCGCGCAGGCAAATGCGCAGCCGCAGCTCAGCGAACAGAAGTCGGGGCCAGTTCCCGACTATGGAATCGCGCGGATGCAGGAATTCATGCAAAAGCGGAATGGCCTGGCGGGCGGAGGCCGAGTCGACAAGCCAGTCTGGGCGGCCGATGGCAAGTCGCTGAGCTTTGGCCTCAACGATAAACGTTGGGCCCTCGATTTGGGCAGCGGTCAAGTGGCTGAGTCGGCAGCTGAACCTGCCGCGGCGGAGCGACCCAAGGGATTGCCCTCCAGACCAGCCGGAACTCCCGTCCGTCGGGCTGAGCAGCGAACGGTGGAACCCTCGCCCGATGGAAAATGGAAAGCTGTTTACCGCGACGCCAATGTCTGGCTGGAGTCCACGGCCGAACCGATCGAGAAACGTCAGCTGACGACCACCGGCAGCGAGTTTCATCGCTTCGGCACCTGCTGCTGGGTCTACGGCGAGGAATTGAACCAGAAGGATGCAATGTGGTGGTCACCCGACAGCCGCAAGCTCGCCTGGTACGAAGTCGATGAGGCGGGGATGAAGGATTATTACCTGACTGTCGCCAATGAGGACCTCTACACGGCACTGAAGACCGTCCGCTATCCAAAGCCGGGCGAGAAAAACCCTGAGGTCAGCCTCTGGATCTACGACCTCGCCAAGCAGGAAGCGAAAAAAGTTTCGATTCCGGGAGAGCCGATGCAGTACCTCTATAACGTGCGCTACACACCGAGTGGCAAAGAGTTACTGGTCAATCGCACCGGCCGCCGACAAAACGTGCTTGATGTGCTGGCGATCGACATCGAGACGTTGGCTGTGCGGACGGTGCTCACCGAAACGCAGGAGACTTGGCAGGAAAACTCCCCCGGGATGCAGTTTCTGTCCGATGGCGAGCGGTTCATCTGGGAGACCGAGGCCAATGGCTACCGGCATTTTCAGTTGCGGCATCTCGATGGCCGGTTGCTCAATCCACTTTCCCAAGTCGCAAACTACCCCTGCAATCGAATCGAACTGGTCGACGAGGCGGCTGGCTATTTCTATTACAGCGCCTTCAGCGATGCGAACCCCTACAGCACCCAACTGCACCGCGTGCGGCTGGATGGTTCCGACCATCGCAGGCTGACCAGCAGCCCGCTGAATCACACTTCGTTCGACATTTCACCCTCGAACCGCTTCGTTCTGGCCGTGCGTGAACAATACGATATTCCTCCCTGCACTGTGGTGTACGACGAAGACGGGAAGGAAGTTGCCGAATTGGCAAAAGGCAGCGTGGAGGCTGCGGCGGCCGCAGGTTTTGCTCCACCGGAGATGTTCTCGTTCACCACTGACGACGGGAAAACGATGATCTACGGCGTGCTGAACAAGCCATCTCAATTCGATCCGGCGCGGAAGTATCCGCTGGTGATCGATGTCTACGGCGGCCCTGAATCTCAGGCTTTCAACAATCGCTACACGCCGATGAATCCGGCCTGTGAGTTGGGTTTCGTGATCGCCAAGATTGGCAATCGGGGCACAGTTGGCCGGGGCAAGGCCTTTGAGTCGGCAACCTACCTTAAGCTGGGCGGGCCCGATATTGCCGACCAGGCCGAAGGGGTTCGCTTTCTCTGCCAACGGGCTTATATCGACTCGAGCCGTGTCGGGATCTTCGGGCACTCCTACGGTGGCTACATGTCAGCCTTGGCCGTGCTGAAGTATCCCGATGTCTTCCAGGTGTCGGTTTCTGGTGCGCCAGTGACCGACTGGCGGAATTACGACTCCATTTACACAGAGCGTTACATGCGGACGCCTCAGGAAAATCCGGAGGGCTACACTGCTGGAGCCTGTATGCAGTTTGCCTCGCAGCTGAAGGGAAAACTGTTTTTGGTGCACGGTCTGGTCGATGACAACGTGCATCCAGCCAACACCTGGCAGTTGGGCAAAGCCCTGCACGCTGCCAACAAGCGGTTTGACCAGATGATTTATCCGGAGTTCGATCACGGAATCGGCAGCACTTACGGGATGCTTCGCTGGGAATATCTGCTTGAGCATCTGAAGTAAAACTCTCCCTCGATCGCAACCGGCGGGCCTGAGAGCGGGCTGACCGGATTCCGCCCGACATCCGCCTCGGCCCTCTGGGCTAATCGCGGATGCCCGGTGCGGGAAAACAGTCCAGTCTCGGTTGCTCAGCATCATCTCGGTTAGCGTTCTTCACGCATCGGGTGCAGAAGCTGGAATCAAATCATGAAATGTCCAGTTTGCGATTTGCGACTGAGTCGCGTTACCTACGCCCGAACCAATGTGCAGCAGTGTACCGATTGTCTGGGCCTGCTGCTTCCGAACCATCGCGTCAAGACGATCGAACGACGCGTCGACAAAGAACTCGAACAATTGAGAGAAGAGATCCGGGGCACTCCCAACCACGATACCCTTGCGGTACTCCGATGTCCGCAGTGCCAAGCCAGAATGACCAAAATAGAAGTCAAGGATTTTGGCTTCCAGCTTGACGAGTGCGACCCCTGCCAGTTGACCTGGTTCGACCCAAGGGAGTTGGCGCTGCTGCAACTGGCATTTGAATCCCGCCCTCAGCGGCTGGAACTGAATGCGATGCGTGAGCGACTAAAAAACATGACTGCCACAGAGCGCGCCGAGTATGAACGAAGGCTCTCCAAGCTCAAGGACCGAGGCTCGCCATTTCAGCAGGCCGTCAGAGGGGCCACCTTGGACCTCTTGCGGAGCGGGATTTTCTTCTAAATTCTGGACCGGATTCAGCCCGCGGCGATCCACGAATCCGTCCAGACCGAACCTGGCCACGGCCCTCTCGCGACTTTGTCAGCTCGACATACCCCGTGACTGAGGCAGCAGTTGCTCTCGTGCGGTGAGTTGCAGAACCGGCCGCAAACCTCAAGTTCGGAGAAGTCAGGAATCGGTCGCAAGTCGGCTCGGCTCAGACAATCAGTTCGCGAATGACTTTGGCTGGTTCCACACCCGTCAATCGCTGGTCGAGTCCCTGGTGCTTGAACGTAAAGCGCTCGTGATCGATTCCCAAGAGGTGGAGAATCGTGGCGTGGAAATCCCGGACATGCACTGGATCGCGGACGATGTTATAGGAAAAGTCGTCGGTTTCACCGTAGATCGTCCCGCCCTTGGCTCCGCCGCCCGCCATCCATATCGTAAAGCAACGAGGATGGTGATCGCGGCCGTAGTTATCGGGTGAGAGTCCGCCTTGGGAATAAATCGTCCGGCCGAACTCGCCGCCCCAGATGATTAAGGTGTCATCCAGCAACCCGCGTTGTTTGAGGTCGGTGATCAACGCATAGTTCGCCTGATCGACGTCCTTGCACTGCATCGGCAAGCGACCGGCGACGTTGCCGTGGTGATCCCAATTGTTCAGATAGACCTGTACAAAGCGGACCCCTTGCTCAACCATCCGCCGCGCCAAAAGCACCGTATTGGCGTAGGTTCCCGGCTTTCTGGCCTCTTCACCATAGAGTTCCATCGTGGCGGCTGATTCCTGGCTGAGGTCCACCAAGCCCGGAACGCTGTGCTGCATCCGGAACGCCAACTCATACTGGGCAATCCGGGTGTGAATTTCCGGATCGCCGACTCGCTGGAAATTCAGCTCGTTTAAGGCCTTGAGCCCATCCAGCGTCGTGCGGCGAAGTTCGGAGGAGACGCCTTGGGGGTTGTTAATGTAGAGGATCGGATCGCCGGCAGACCGGAAGCTCACTCCGGCATGCACGCCGGAGAGGTAACCGCTGGACCAGAGCCGGGCCGAAATCGCCTGAATTTGTTCCTTGTTGGTAGGTTGGGCTACCAAGACCACAAAAGTGGGCAGGTTGTTATTCAGCGAACCGAGGCCGTAAGAGATCCAGGCGCCGATACAGGGGCGTCCCGTCACCATATTGCCCGTTTGCATGTGGGTGATCGCCGGCTCATGGTTAATCGCTTCGGTGTACATGCTCCGAATGAAGCACACCTCATCGACCACCTTGGAGGTCCAGGGGAGCAGCTCGCTCAACCACATCCCGCTCTGGCCATGCTGGGCGAACTGGTACTTCGAGGGAGCAATCGGAAACCGCGACTGACCGCTGGTCATCGTCGTCAGCCGCTGACCGTTGCGAATCGACTCGGGCAGATCCTTGTCATACCATTCTTTCATCTGCGGCTTGTAGTCAAACAAATCCATCTGCGAAGGTCCGCCGACCATGTGCAGGTAGATCACGTTCTTGGCTTTGGGCGGGAAATGCGGAAGCCCGGGGACGCCCCCGAGCGCCGGCTTGGTCTCATCAGGGGACTGCCCGGCAATCAACTCCGACCCGGCCAAAGCTGCCAGCGCCGCGGCCCCAACGGCATTTCCCCCGCGGCGAAAAAACTGCCGCCGCGTCTCGTAGCGAACGTAATCTGCAAACAGCGGGTGAACCTGATTGAAAGCCATTTGTTCTCTCTACCTTTTTCCAGTCATCACTCATCAATCAACCAAACTGCCAACGGGCCGCCTGCAAACCCGCTACTTGTTCAGCAGCTCATCGAGATTCATCAGCTGGTTCAGGAGCATGGTCCAGCTGGCAAGTTCGGTGGGCGGCAACTCGGCAGCGACTGGCGTGCGGCCAATGCGGAGCAACTGGTCGGCGGCAGCGGGGTCAGCTTCGTATTGCTTTCGAATGGCTGTGAGCGAGTCGTTCACAATCGCCAGTTCCTCGGCTGTGAAGGTTCGGGCCAGCAGGGTTCGGCCCGCGTCCTGGAGCAGCTCATTCTGCCGCTCCGCCGACACGCCTTTTTCAGCGGCGAGCAGGCGTTGGGCGAGCGATCTGGCCGCCTCGACAAACTGGGGGTCGTTCAAGGTGACCAGAGCCTGCAGCGGGGTGTTGGTCCGATCGCGCCGGACGGTGCACGTTTCCCGGTTGGGGGCATTCAGAATATCCATCGAAGCTGGCGGAGCCGCCCGCTTCCAGAACGTATACATGCTCCGGCGATAGAGATTGGCTCCATCGTCTTCACGATAGCTCTTTGTGTTGCTCTCCGGCATCGCCACCGCCTCCCAGACTCCGGGGGGCTGGTAAGGCCGCACGCTTGGTCCTCCAATCTCCGGATAAAGCAGTCCGCAGGCCGCCAGCGCATAGTCCCGAATCATCTCGGCATCCATCCGGAACCGCGGGCCGCGTGATAGCCACACATTGCCCGGATCAGCCGCGAGCTTCTCGGCACTGGCCACAGCGCTTTGTCGATAGGTCGCACTCGTCAACAGCTGCTTGAAAAAGCGTTTGACATCCCATCCCTCCTCGCGAAACGAGACGGCGAGATAATCGAGGAGCTCTGGATGGGAAGGCAACTGGCCGGTCACCCCGAAGTCGCCCGAAGTCGAAACCAGTCCTTGCCCAAAAACCTCCTGCCAGAAACGATTGACGGTCACCCGTGAAGTCAGCGGATTTTCGGGGCGGACCAACCACTGGGCCAGCCCAAGGCGATTGCGCGGCAAGTCCGACGGCAGAGGCGGGAGCACGTCGGGAGTATCCGGAAAAACCTGATCCCGACGCTTGTCGTAATCGCCCCGGAACAGGACGTAGGCGTGGGGCTGCTGGTTGCCTCGCTCGGCCATCACATGCGCTCGCGTTCCTCTCCGCTCAATCTGCTGGTACTCCTGGCGGCGGGCTGCAATCGTCGCAGTCAGCTCGCGATAACCGGCGTGCTGGGTCCGCAGATACCAGTCGAGCAACTCGGCTCGCTCCTCATCGCTCAGCGGCGCTTGACGTCCGAACAGATAACGATTGCGTTCCCACTGTTGAATTCCGGCCAGTTCCTCAGTCGGCAGGACGCGCTGATAAAGTCGCAGACCCTGAACGAGCAGGTTCTCGCTCAATGCATTCCCACTTCGGTTTCCAATCCGAAACGGAGTCGCAGTGCGCGTCGTTTCGCTGAGCGAATTCTGCTCGACATCAAACGGCACCGACTCGCCGTCAATCCAGATCTGGATACCTGCCGGTTTTCCGCTGCCATCGTGTGAGAAGGCCACATGATGCCAGCGGCCGGGCGTCAGCCGCTGCCGGCTGACAACTTTCAAGGCATTCTGCGGCCACTGGTGAATAAGGTGCGTCCCGACCCGTCCGTTTTGCAGCCAGAAATCCCAGCCGCGAAACTGAGCCGCTTCGTCCATTCGCGCCGCGATCGCGCCTACCAGGTTTTCATGCGGCAACTTGACCCAAGCCGCGGCGGTGAAAGGCTGAGCCAAATCGTAATCGCCGACATCGGCAAACTCGGGTTGCGCGTCGCGCGTAACTTGCCAAGCCTGTTCGGAAATCGCTCCGGGCTGCCAGACGGCGTTCCCGCGAGTGCTGTATCGCTGAAGTTGTCCCCGATTCAGGGCCGTCAGCGCCGAGGTGCCGCCATCAGCCAGCAGCGCGTGAAAATCGAGCCCCTCAGCAGTGGGCGCAGGTGCGGCCAAGCCCACCTTCTGTCCAGACTGATTCGCCAGCCACGCATCGAATTCAGGCTTGGCCGACTCGCGCAATCCGGCATGCTGCTGGTCGAGCGCTGCAAGCTCTGTTTTGAGCGCTTGCCACCGGTCGCGATCTGCTTTCAACGGAACAAAGATGTTCGGTGGCGTGTCCTTGATGTTGCCATCCATTGCATCCTGGACTGTATTGTTGAAAAAGGCGGCGAGTTCATAAAACTCCTTCTGAGTGATCGGGTCGTACTTGTGATCGTGACACACGGCGCAGCCGGCAGTCAGTCCCAACCAGACCAGCGAGGTCGTTTCCACTCGATCACGGGCGTAGAGCACGAGGTACTCTTCACCAATCACACCTCCCTCGTTCGTCGTGATATTGCAACGATTGAACCCCGTTGCCACTTGCTGTTCCAGGGAGGGTGAGGGGAGCAAATCGCCAGCCAACTGCTCAACCGTAAACTGATCAAAAGGTTGGTTGGCGTTGAACGCATTGATTACCCAATCGCGATAGGCCCAGACTTCGCGATAATTGTCGAAGTGAATCCCATGAGTGTCTGCATAACGGGCATAGTCGAGCCAATACCGGCCCCGATGCTCCCCCCACTGCGGTTTCGCCAGCAGGCGATCGAGGTAGCGCTCGTAGCGATCCGGGGCAGGGTCCTGGAGAACCTCGGCCAACTCAGCCGGTGTTGGAGGCAGTCCAGTCAAGTCGAGCGCAGCGCGGCGGACCAGCGTCGGCAAGTCGGCCTCAGTAGCTGGCTGAAGGCCCAACGACTCAAGCTTTGCGAGCACAAAGACATCGATCGGGTTGCGCACCCAGGCGTTGTTCTTGACCGCCGGGAGGATGGGCTTCTGCGGCGGAATCAGCGACCAATGCGCTTCATAGTTGGCTCCCTCGGCAATCCAGGTGCGAAGCGTTTGCTTTTGTTCCTCGGTCAATTGCTTGTGCGAACTGGGAGGAGGCATCACCAGGTCCGGGTCGGTCGAGTAGATTCGCTCGACCACCTGACTGGAATCGGGTTCGCCCGGTTCGATGGCGCCCGAGTCGACGGCCGCTTCCCGTTTATCCAGGCGGAGGTCGGCCTGCCGGGCGGCACTGTCCGGACCATGACAAGCAAAGCAGTTATCGGTCAAAATCGGCCGGACATCGCGGTTGTAAGAGAGCTTTTGAGCTTCTGCCGGGGTCGCCCCCCACCACCACAGACAACAGCAACATCCAAACCAAATGAAAAAGCGAGCCTGTTTCATTGCAGCGTCACAATCAAGACGAGGAAATCCCGGGGGAAATGCTCTCCCGGTTGCCAAACCGAACAGGCGATGAACTCACCGCCGGTTCCATCTGACTTCCCATCCATTCTAACAGGAATCGCGCTGGACGCTGAACCTAATCCAGGGAAGAGTCCGACTGAGAGTTCGGCGGTGGTCGTTCAGCAAAACTGCCGTTTGAATTCGACAGATCCCAAGTTGGGACTGGGGGCCGCGGCAAGTGGGTGCGCAGCCACCGAAAGGCCGATCATCAACTGACGGAGAAACATCTTCCGCCTCGATGCCGCGAGTAATGATGCCGCGAGTAATGATGCCGCGAGTAGTGACGCGCGGGCTGATCGCCTTTCGCCCACCTGAGCCCAGTTGCCGCTCAGCGTTTCAACTTGGCGAGTAGTTTGGCCAAATCGGCGGCGGTCAGCGAAATGTCGCCAGCGGGGGTGGCGGCTCGCACCGCATTGCGCCAGCGCTCGGGAACTTCGGCAAGCTCCACTCGCTCATTTCCGTTTTTGTCCCACCGCTCCAACAATCGCTCGGCTTGCTCGAGAAACGCATCCTCCGCGCTGGCCGCCGGTCCCAGTTCCCGTCGCGCGCGGGTATCCTCCAATGGGATCGCCACGTCGAAGTAGCCAATCATCATCTCCTCCCAGGTCTGGTCGCCCCAGGTGACGCGCGACTTGGGATCGGGATTATTGAGGTTTCCGGAAGAGTTGTCATAAGTCGCGGTGCAGAAAATCCGGGTTCCCTTGGGCAACCGCAAAGGGTCGGTGGCCTGGTAGGACGTCTGCCAGTTGAAATCGTAAGCGGGCACATCCAGCAAGGTCTCGCGGCGGCCATCTTCGTAAACGGCTTCGTACTTGAACGCCTGACCGCGAAGATGCAGGTGCGGCATCAGGCTGATGATTGGCCAATCGCCCAGCCGATGGCGATTCCAAGCGGTCTCTTCGTGCCCCCGCTTTCCGGGCGGAATCTGGATGCGCGGATTGACGGCGCTGGTCGTGACGACTTCATGTGTGATCGCGTCGGCCTGGGCAAAGACCAAACCGAGTTGGCTGAGGTCTTCCTGCGGGGAGCCAATGGGCGTGTAGTGCACTTGAAAAACCAACTCCGAATCTTTGGGGATCCGCTTGGCCATTCCCGCCGGCAACGCCAGCGGGAGCATTCCTGGAACATAACCGCAGAGAAAGCCATCCAAGCCTTCACCGTCACCGCCGAGCCCTTCCGAGCCGCGGGGCCGGAGAAAGCAGAGGATGTGGTGTACGACCCGCAAGTTGCTCGGGCGAAGTTCAGCTGCGCGAATCCATTTATCTTCAGTCAACTTCGGGTCCACGACGAAGTACTGATATTTGACGTCGCCGGTTGAACGAACCTTGACCGGTTGTTTTGTGACCGACACGACCAAGTCTGGTGTTTGCGGCAACTGCCAATCGGCAACGAATTCGGGTGGTGGTGGAGCGGTAGTCAAGTCGCCAGCCGGAGCCCCCGCCGCGACCCAGTCAATCAAGGTCTGCCGGTCTTCCTCAGCAAGGCTGCAGTCGTTCGTCCATTTGCCAAATTTGGGATCGGCGTGCCATGGTGGCATGCGCTTTTCCCGGACCACTTCCGCAATCATCTCAGCCCAACCGGCGACTTCCTCGTAGTCGCTCATGGCAAACGGACCGATTTGCCCCTCGCGGTGGCAACGCACACAATGCTCGTTGAGAATCCGGGCCACATGAGAGGCATAGGTGATTGGCCCGGACTTTTCCGGAGCACGGCGATAATTCACAAGACAGCCGCTGGAATCCGTCCGCGTCATTTCGACAGCTTGCTTGTTTAACATAGCCTCCAGAGCCAGCTTCAGATCCTCACGCTCGGGCGATTTGCGTTGAAAACCAATGCCGTACTGATCGTCGATTCGACCTTGGTAGCGAGGAACTCCGGCTTGATCGAGCAGCACGACTTCGGGAGTTCGAGTGATGCCAAAGCGGCGAGCCAGATGCTGGCCAACATCCTTGGCGACGGCAAATTCAATTTGGTGCTGGCGGGCGAAGGCAGCCAGTTCCTCGAGCGAATCCTGCGGGTGCGGGTCGATTGCAAGGAAGTCCACTTGTTCTCGATACTTGCTTGCCAGCTGCTGCAAGCGTGAGGCGTAGAGCTTTACCAGCGGACAACCGGTCCCGATAAACACCAACACTTGGGGCTTGGCTGCCGCGGGAGGCGAGTGGACCGGTGGCCAGGGAACGAGCTCTCCGCGAAATCCGCGGAGTTCGATTGCCGACTCGGTCTCCTGGGCCTGCAGCGAATCGCAAGCAGCCGGGAATGCAGTCAGGCTGAGGAGCAGGAGCAGACTGGGGAGGACCCAGACGGCAGCCACTGTTTGAGCCAGTGTTTTGGTCGTGCGTTCCCCATGCCGGCCCTGGGACAATCGATTATCCGAAAATGGCATCTCCACTGACTCCTCAATCCTTGGGTGAAAACCGTTCTCAATTCAGTAACCAATCAGTAACCAAAAACCGGGCCAGCAGAGCTTGGCCTGGGGCAGCCTGCCAAAAACCAACCAGGGCGGCAACCCCGGGGCCCCCGCTGGCTCTGGCACGAATTCACCAAACAAGTGCGTTCACCGTTGCCATCCGGCGGACTGTTTCTGGCCGCCAGTCTCTGGCCGCCGGCCTCAACCCATGCACTTTCCAGGCTGGGCTGCCGCCATCTTCCCGCCACACGCGGCCTTGAATTGTAGGATTAAACGAGCGTAAGATTCTGAGTGAACTCGGCACAAACTGTAGCGCAGCCTGAAGTTGACCCGGCGAACACGGGAAAAGTTTCAGGCACCCGTGGCGAAAATTGCCAAGCGTTTTTTTGCCGGCACCCGCTGTTTTAACGAGCTCAGCGGACCGGTTGCGGCGCCCAACGGCGGCTACTTTCACGAATAAGAGTTGCTTCATGAAATGTCAGAAATGTGAAAAGCCAGCGACTTTCCACATCACCGATTTGACGGTGGAACCGCTGCTAGCCCTGCATCTATGCCCCGATTGCGCGAAACAGTACCTCCAGCCCGAGCAGGCGGCACTCCCCGCACCGACGACTTCGAGTGTGATTGACAAGCAACTCAAGCTGGAGCAAACCGCTGAGGAACTGAAGGAACTCGATTCCAAAAGCTGCCCTGTCTGCGGTGTTACCTTTTTCGAGTTTCGGCAGGCAGGCCGATTGGGCTGTCCACACGACTACGATTACTTTCAGGCTGAACTGGAACCGCTGTTGCTCAACGTGCATGGCAATACGAAGCATGTGGGCAAACATCCACGCCGCATGCCGCTTGAGGCAGAGGTCACGAATGCCGTGATTCAGGAGCGGCGAGAATTGCGCGACGCGGTGGAAACAGAGGACTACGAGCGGGCATCGAAAATCCGGGATCGGATTCGGACTTTCGAAACCGGGGCGCGAGACGGAGACCGCGACTTCGGAGATTCCGGCAGCCGGCACGCAGGCGGCGAAGATTCCGGCCGCGAGGAACACACAGCATGATCATTGAGGATTTGACGGAACGAATCGGCGAGTGGCTCCGCGGCAGCGGCCCGGAATCGGACATTGTGATGAGCAGCCGGATCCGGCTGGCCCGAAACGTCGCCGATTTCCCCTTCATTCGTCGCTGCTCGGATATTGACCGAGCCAATCTGGAGGCGACCGTCCGGGACAGCATGAAGCGGCATCCTCGGCTGGCTGAGCTCGACTACGTCAACGTCGCCCTGCTTGACCCGCTGGACCGCCAGTTTCTGGTGGAGCGGCAACTGATCAGCCGGGAGCTTTCCGAGGCAGAGGGCGCTCGATCCGTTGCGATTGAGAAGGAAGAGCGATTGAGCGTGATGATCAACGAAGAGGATCATCTCCGGATTCAGGTGATGCACAGCGGATTTGATCTGCAATCTGCCTGGGAACGGATCAACGAACTGGATGACCAAATCGAGAGCCAGGTGCGGTACGCGTATCATCAGCAATTCGGTTACCTTACCGCCTGCCCCACCAACGTTGGAACGGGAATGAGGGTCAGCGTGCTGGTCCATCTCCCGGCGCTGGTGATCACCCAGCAAATCGATAAGGTTTTCCGCAGTCTCCAGCGAATCAATCTGGTCGTCCGCGGACTTTACGGCGAAGGTTCGCAGGCGATGGGTGACTTTTATCAGGTCAGCAACCAAATCACGCTGGGCAAGACCGAGGAAGATTTGGTTCGGCGAGTCAGCGAGGTTGTGCCGGTCCTGATCAACTACGAGCGCAAGGCCCGGGAGTACTTGATCAACGAAAACCAGCACGACTTGTTTGATCAGGTCAGCCGCGCTTATGGGACGTTGCAGAACGCCCAGCAAATCAGCAGTGAGGAAACGATGCACCTCCTTTCCCGGGTGCGGATGGGGGTCAATCTGGGTTTGATTGGAAATGTTGAAATTCCGACGATCAACAAACTGTTCGTCCACACTCAGCCGGCCCATTTACAGAAGTTGACCCGCTCGGGTACTTCGAATTCCCAGCGAAACATCGAACGGGCCAACTATCTCCAGTCTCACCTCCGCCCGCGGCCGGACAGCAGCGAGCACAACTGAGCCCCCTCCGTTGCCAGCGCTTCTGGTGCCAGCGCTTCTGGTGCCAGCGCTTTTTGCGGTAACCGCAGACTTAGGGAAACCGAGCTCTTTGGTTAACCGCGCGGTTTGGGGATCGAGCCATCCGGAGAATGCTCTTGCTTGACCAGCACGAGGGCTCCGTTCGCCTGAAATCGAACATGCAGCAATCGTTCGCACGGTATTTCCTCGCACGGTATTTCCTCGCACGGTAACTGTTCGCACGATAACTGTTCGCACGGTGCTCATTCGCGCCCCATGCGTTCGCGTGATTTTTCAGGACTCTTTCCTGCGGAGTTCGTTCGCGGCCTACTGCCGATGCTTCGGCGCACCCCCTGCGTCACCGTAACTATCGGAGTTACGCAGTTCGAAATACTCTCTTCGGCCTCAACCTCAGTCAGGGTTTTTGACTTTAGGCCTGCCGGAAGCGGGCGTGAGTCATCCGCAGCGAACCAAGCGGGTCGCAAGTGACTTTCCCCGACCTTGCGAGGTCTTGCCGCGGGTCGCAGGGAGCGGATTGCTGGTCTGAAAAATCAGCTCTGGTTCGTGGACGGCGATTTCATGAGCGGGCAGTTCGCGGCCCGTTTCGAGCCGGCCTGAGTTGATGACAAACTGGGTCGCTCGAGCGGTTCCCTGCCCGTTGAGTTCCAGGCTGGCGTTTAAGCCCAGGCCCGCGTTCAAGCCCGGTCCTGCATTCAAAATCGGGCCCGCATTCAACATCGGACCCGCGTCTAGATTTGGACCTGCGGTGGGAGCCGCGGGTTGCTGGGAAAAGGGGCGGAGTTCGCCGCGCAAAACCTTGACCGCGGCGGGTGCGGTCACGCCGACGCGGATTTGGTCGCGCCCAATCTGCAGGACTTCAATCACAATTCCGCCGTCGATCACAATGCTTTCATTCTTCTTGCGGCTCAGAACCAACATGACTTTCTCCTCCTGGGAAATGAATGCTCGTCAGCTATCCAAAAAACGAGCGCTATCGGAACACGTTTGACAGCAGTCGGTTTTCCTCCGCCGGGGGGCCCCCTGCGGACGTCGGGCGTGAATATCCAAACATGCCGGACACGTTAGGTCCGGCAAGCGGTGCCGCCGAGCCAGAACCGGGCTTGCGGGAGCCCTCGCCGGGCGGGATCGAGGCCTGAAAAACCGGGCTTTTCGCGGCGTTTCCCCCATTCCCCCGGGGCCGCTCTAAAAAAGTGAACAAAATTTCAGCTTGGTTCAAAATTCCACTTGTGGCGAACCATCGAGCGTTCGGTCTGCTCCAGGTGGAGACCGGGCCCCCGCGGGCCGGCCGCCAGCCCGGCCTCCCCAGAACAGTCCGGGCAACGTACAAAACAGAGCTAAACTCCCGTCGATTCCGCTGGTTTCGCCCCCAAAACCCGTGTCCGAACCAACCCACACTCCACACCTGAACGACTTGCTCAACCTCGCCCCGGACCAGGTCCTGCGGCGGGATGCGCATCGCCTGCGCTCATGGCTGGAGCGGATTCGGCGGCTGCCGGCCGCTGAACAGACTGCGGCAGCGACCAAATGGCTCGCAGCCCGAGACGAGTCACAGCGGCGTCTGGCAGGCCGCTGCGAGCGGTTCCCCCGGCCGGTCCTCGATGCGAGCCTGCCGGTTGCCGAGCGTGCCGACGAGATTCGAGCCGCGATCGCTGAACACCCGGTCGTCATTCTCAGCGGCGAAACCGGGTCGGGTAAGTCGACTCAGCTCCCGCTGATTGCCCTTCAACTCGGCCTTGGCCAACGCGGTTTGATTGGCCATACCCAGCCTCGGCGATTGGCTGCCCGAGGTGTTGCCGCCCGGCTGGCGCAGCAACTTGGCTCACCGTTGGGGACGGATGTCGGCTACAAAATCCGCTTCACCGACCAAACCGGCGAACGGACTTTTATCAAGTTGATGACCGATGGCATTCTTCTCGCCGAGGTCCAGTCTGACCGCTGGCTGGAGAATTACGATCTGTTGATTATCGACGAGGCTCATGAGCGATCGCTCAATATTGATTTCCTGCTTGGTTATCTCAAGCGGCTGCAGCGCAGTCGTCGCGATCTCAAACTGGTGATTACTTCTGCGACGATCGACACCGAGCGATTTGCTCAGCACTTTTCCGACCAGACAGGGAAACCGGCTCCGGTGATTCAGGTCAGCGGGCGAACCTATCCGGTGGATGTCGTTTATCGGCCGCTGGATGAACGCTCCAACGATGACGAAGAGATGCTGACGGCGGTGGTCGACAATTGTGCTGACCTGA